>Ga0310811_10002102_pt1 | contig 24839 bp, 16 predicted proteins | sample YCmetagenome_FD_207642 | JGI IMG/M metagenome (GOLD analysis project Ga0310811, IMG submission 207642) | Soil microbial communities from experimental microcosm in Duke University, North Carolina, United States - YC | ecosystem: Engineered > Artificial ecosystem > Soil microcosm > Unclassified ... | reverse complement strand
GCAAAGTGCCCGCCGAACTAACCTAAATAGCCGAAAGGATTACTGCTCGAGGACCAGGCGGCCGTTGGCGTATTCGTAGCGCTTCAGCCGTGACAGAAATGAGACGCCGAGCAGGTTCACGCCGAGCACGTCGTCCGGCAGCACCAGCGCTTGGACGTCATAGACGGTGATACCGCCCACTTCAATTCGATCGAGCTTGGCCGGGGCGGCTTTGATCTTGCCGTTTGCGGTGGAGACAGTGGCTGTGTAGTCGACCGGCATCGGGTGGATGCCGACCTGCGCTGCGTCGGACTCGCGCATCACCACCATGGAGGCGCCCGAGTCGACCATGAAGTCGAGATGGCGGCCTTCGATCCTGGCGTCAACCTGGAAGTGTCCCTGGCGGTTGGCCTCGATCATCAGGCTGCGGCCGGACGTTGCCGGCTCTTGCGGCTCATAAGCCGCCTGCACCGGCGACGGCTGCATCTGGGGCTTCACCGCGACGGCCTGATCGGCAAAGCGCGCGGCATAACCGCCAATAATGAGAAAGGCGCCGGCAAGAATGAGGATCGAACGCATAGCGAGGGCCCGGATGAGGACGTGCCATCTCTTCACACGGCGGCATACAAGACGGCCTTAATGCGGCTGCGCCGGCTCGGGAAATGGTGAGCGCGCGCTTATGCCGAAGACAACAATTCGAGTCATTCCGGGGCCGGCCAAAGGCCGGAGCCCGGAATGGCCGCTACTGCCCTCTTGGCTTCGCACGGCGCGTCGCAGGCGCCGAGAGCGGGTCGTCCGGCCAGGGGTGGCGCGGATAGCGGCCGCGCAGATCGGTCTTAACGTCGGCATAGCTGCCGCGCCAGAAGCCGGGCAGATCGCGCGTCACCTGCACCGGGCGGTGGGCCGGCGACAACAGCTCGATGACCAGCGGCACGCGGCCGCCGGCGATCGCCGGATGTTGGGCGAGGCCGAACAATTCCTGCACGCGGATGGAGACGGTCGGGCCCTGCTCCGCTTCGTAGTCGATCGGCACCACCGAGCCGGTGGGCGCGGTGAAGTGGGTCGGTGCCTCGGCGTCGAGCCGGCGGCGCAAATTCCACGGCACCTGCGCCATGACGGCTTCGGACAAGTCATCAGCGCCAATACCGGCGAGCGCCGTCTTGTCGGCCAGGATCGGCTCCAGCCAATCGGCAGCATTGCGCGCGAGGCCAGCGTCCGACAGGTCTGGCCACTCGTCGCCCTCGGCGCGACGCAGGAAGTCGACGCGCGTGCGGAATTGCAGCGCGGCTTTGCTCCACGGCAGCTTGGCGAGACCGAGACCGACAAAGCCTTGCGCCAGTGTCCGCGCGGTGCCGGCGTCGGGCGTGACTTGCTTGATCTGCTCCGCCAGCACCAGCGCGCCGAGACGCCGCGTGCAGCGCGCGCGCAGCGAGGCCGAGCCGGCGTCGAAGGTCACGGCGTCGCGGTCTTCGATCCTGTCACCGAACCGCGCTTCGATCTCGGCGAGCGTGATCGGCGCCGCGAGAATGATGCGGCTCGCGACCGCCGCGCCGGTCAGTTCGGCAACCGCCAGGAACGGCTCGCGCGACAGCGCCGATGCCGGATCGACCGCGCCACCGCGCCCGTTGGCGAGCAGAAATGCGCCGTTCCCGCCGCCGCGGCCGCTGTCACGATTCTTGGCAATACGTTCAGGATAGGCGAGCGCCAGGATGGAGCCCGGGGATAATTCTTCGTCATTCCGGGACGCACCGGAGGCGCGGGCCCGGAATCCGTACTCCGCAGCGTTAGGGGTTATGGATTCCGGGCTCGCAGCTTCGCGGCGCCCCGGAATGACGACTGAGGCCCATCTTCTCACCATCGCGCGCGCGTCCTCGGCACGCGTGGAGCGATCGCGGCGAAGCTGGTCGAGCCGATGCCGCAGATCGACGTCGTCGCCGCCGAGCCCGCGCTCGGTGATCACCGCGGCGATTGTTGCCGCAAGCTGCCCAGCGCCCGCCTGCGCGGCATCGACAACCATGCGCGCGAGCCGCGGCGGCAAAGGCAGCGCCCGCAGCTCGCGGCCTTCCCCGGTGATGCGCCCTTGCGCGTCGATGGCGCCAAGTTCGGTGAGCAGGGCCTTCGCCTCGCTGAACGCGGCCCCCGGCGGCGGATCGAGGAAGGCGAGCGTCGCCGGATCGCTTGTGCCCCATTGCGCCAAATCGAGCACAAAGGACGACAGGTCGGCCGACAGAATCTCCGGCCGCGTGTAAGCCTCCAGCGATCCGGTCTGCGGCTCGTCCCACAGCCGGTAGCAGACGCCCGGCTCGGTGCGCCCCGCGCGGCCACGCCGCTGATCGGCGGCAGCGCGCGACACCCGCACCGTCTCCAACCGGGTGATGCCGACATCGGGCTCGTAGCGCGGCAGGCGCGAGAGGCCGCTGTCGATGACGACGCGTACACCCTCGATGGTGAGCGATGTTTCGGCGATCGAGGTGGCCAGCACCACCTTGCGCCGGCCGGACGGCGACGGCGAAATGGCGCGGTCCTGCTCGCGCGCATCGAGCGCACCATAGAGCGCGACGATGTCCGTCGTAGGATCGCGGAGGCGCTCCTTGAGTAGCGTCTCGGTGCGGCGGATTTCGCCGGCGCCGGGCAGGAAGACCAGAAGCGAGCCACTCTCGGCCCGCAAGGCGCGCTCAACGGCATCCGCGACCTGCGGCTCGATACGGGCGCGCGCGTCGCGGCCGAGATAGCGCGTCTCGACCGGAAAAGCGCGGCCCTCGCTCTCGACGACCGGCGCGCCGCCCAGAAGCGAGGCGACACGCGCTCCGTCGAGCGTGGCCGACATCACCAGCAGGCGGAGATCGTCGCGCAGCCCCTGCTGCGCGTCACGCGCCAGCGCGAGGCCGAGGTCGGCATCGAGCGAACGCTCGTGGAATTCGTCGAACAAAACGGCGGCGATGCCCTCGAGCGATGGATCGTCGAGCACCAGCCGCGTGAACACGCCTTCGGTGACGACCTCGATGCGCGTGCGCTTGGAGACTTTGGAACCGAAGCGCACGCGCAGGCCGACGGTGTCGCCTACCTGTTCGCGCAAAGTGGACGCCATGCGTGCGGCGGCGGCGCGGGCGGCGAGCCGGCGCGGCTCCAGCACGAGGATCTTGTTATCCCTAGCCCAGGGCGCGTCGAGCAGCACCAGCGGCACGCGCGTGGTCTTGCCGGCGCCGGGAGGGGCGACCAGAACGGCCGCATTGCTCGTGCCCAGCGCCGCCGTGAGGCTTGGCAGCGCCGCGTCGATGGGGAGGGAGGTGTCGAAAGTGCGCATGGATGAGCGCGGGCTTACAACAAAAGCCCATGCTCGTCATTCCGGGGCGCCGCCATAAGCGCAGTCACGCGCGTCTTCGACGCGCTATGGCGGCGAACCCGGACTCCGGATGCAAGCTCTGTGGATCGTGTTTGGATTCCGGGTGCGCGGCCGGACGGCCGCGTCCCGGAATGACAGAGGTCTACTTCTTCGCGCGCCCGACGCTTTCGTAGGCGAAGCCGTGGCGATCGATCTCCTCCGGCCGGTAGACGTTGCGCAGGTCGACCAGGACCGGCTTCTCCATGATCCGCTTCAGCCGCTCGAAGTCGAGCGCACGGAACTGTTCCCACTCGGTCACGATCACCAGGGCCGAGGCGCCTTCCGCGCAGTCATAGGCGTCTTTGCAGAAGGTCACGTTGGAGACCATGTTTTTGGCCATCGCCATCCCCTCCGGGTCATAAGCGCGCACTTTCGCACCCATGTCCTGCAAGGCCGTGATCAACGGGATCGACGGCGCGTCGCGCATGTCGTCGGTGTTCGGCTTGAACGTCAGGCCGAGCAAGGCCACCGTCTTGCCGCGCACATCCCCATGCAGCGCGGACGAGACCTTGCGCGACATCGCGCGCTTGCGCGCGTCGTTGACCGCCACGACCGCCTCGACGATGCGCAGCGGCGCCTCGTTGTCCTGGCCGGTCTTGAGCAGCGCCAAGGTGTCCTTCGGGAAGCACGAGCCGCCGTAGCCCGGACCGGCATGCAGGAACTTCGAGCCGATACGGTTGTCGAGACCAATGCCGCGCGCGATCTCCTGCACGTCGGCGCCGACTTTCTCCGCAAGATCGGCGATCTCGTTGATGAAGGTGATCTTTGTGGCGAGGAAGGCGTTGGCCGCGTATTTGATGAGTTCCGCGGTACGCCGCTCAGTGAACAGGATCGGCGAGCGGTTGAGGAACAACGGCCGATACAGTTCCGTCATCACTTCCCGCGCGCGCGCATTGCCGGTACCGACGACGACGCGATCGGGATGCTTGAAGTCCTGAATCGCCGCGCCTTCGCGCAGGAACTCCGGATTCGAGACCACCGCGCAATCCGCGTCCTTGCGCGTCTCGGCGATAATGCGTTCCACCTCGTCGCCGGTGCCGACCGGCACAGTCGACTTTGTGATGACGACCGTGAAGCCGTCGAGCGCGGCCGCGATCTCGCGCGCGGCGTCGAACACATAAGTGAGGTCGGCATGGCCGTCGCCGCGCCGCGAGGGAGTGCCCACGGCGATGAAGACGGCATCGGCGATTTTCACCGCCGGTTTGAGCTCGGTCGTGAATTTCAGCCGCCCGGCGCGGGCGTTGCTGGAAACCAGGGTATCCAGGCCCGGCTCGTAGATCGGGATCTCTCCCCGTTCCAAGGCGGCGATCTTGCCGTGGTCCTTGTCGACGCAAATCACTTCATGGCCGAAGTCGGCAAAGCAGGCCCCGGAAACAAGGCCGACATAGCCGGTGCCGATCATGGCAACGCGCATATCTTCTCCGTCATACTGAGGTTCCGATCCCGGGCGTAACCAGTGAAAATCCCTTATCAGACACGGCCCGGACTGGCGAGAGCCACAAAACGAAACGCATTTCCTGTGGCCGCACCATTAGCCAGATTGATAATGGCGATATCTAGGTCCACATTCATGACATGCCAGCAACAAGCAAAGCGAAATCCAAGGCTACCACTTCCGTGCCCGCGAGCCCGGCCGCGCGCCCGCTCAAAAAGGGCGATCACCTCTTTCTGGTAGACGGGTCGGGCTACATCTTTCGCGCTTACCACGCGATCCGTTTCGAGCCGCGCACCCCCGAGGGCGTCCACGTCAACGCTGTCTACGGCTTCTGCGCCATGATGTGGAAGCTGCTGAAGGAAATGAAACCGGACGAGAAGCCGACGCATCTCGCCGTCGTCTTCGACAAGTCGGAGAAGACCTTCCGCACGGAGATGTACAAGGACTACAAGGCGCACCGCCCGCCACCGCCGGACGACCTAATCCCGCAGTTCCCGCTCATCCGCGAAGCCGTGCGCGCCTTCGAGATCCCGTGCATCGAGCTCGCAGGCTACGAGGCCGACGACCTGATCGCCACCTACGCCCGCATCGCCTGCGAGGCCGGGGCAACAACCACGATCGTGTCGTCCGACAAGGACCTCATGCAGCTCGTGAATGACTGCGTGGTCATGTACGACACGATGAAGGACGTGAAGATCGGCATCCCGCAGGTGATGGAGAAGTTCGGCGTCGGGCCGGACAAGGTGATCGAGGTGCAGTCGCTCATCGGCGACTCGACCGACAACGTGCCTGGCGTGCCCGGCATTGGACCGAAGACGGCAGCCGAGTTGATCAACACCTACGGCGACCTTGAGACCCTGCTGAAGCGTACCAGCGAGATCAAGCAGGAGAAACGCCGCCAGAGCCTGATCGACAATGCCGAGCTGGCGCGGATCTCGAAGAAACTGGTCACGCTCGACGACAAGACGCCGCTGGAGGTGCCGGTCGATGCCCTCGGTGTGCGCGAGCCGGATTACACGAATCTGATCGTGTTCCTGAAGTCGATGGGTTTCAAGACGCTGACCCAGCGCGTCGCGGAGAAGAGTGGCGTCGACGCAGGCCAAGTCGAGACCGGCGCGCGTGCCGTGCCCGCGCCGGCCGCGCGCGCCGCCGGTCAAGGCCAGCTCGCGCTGGACGCGCCGGCGCCGCGCACGACGCAGATCGGCGCGCCTGGCCCGTCCGGGTCGATGACGCCCGTCTCGCTAAGTGCGAAACGCATCGAAGCGCTGCGCGCCGCGACGTTCGACACCGCAAAATACCGAACAATCGAAACGCTCGACGAATTGAACAAATGGATCGCGCGCGCACACGACACCGGCGTGCTTGCGATCAAGACGGAGACGAACTCCATCGATGCAATGCAGGCGTCCCTTTGTGGCATAGCCCTTGCTGTGGGCCCAAATGAGGCCGCTTACGTACCGCTTGGACACCGCGAGGGGGGTGAGGGCGACGGCTCGGGCCTGTTCGCCGCCAAGCTGTGCGACGGGCAGATTCCGGAGCGGGCTGCGCTCGACGCGCTGAAGGCGCTGCTCGAGGATGACTTCGTCGTCAAGATCGGGCACGACGTGAAGCGCGACTCGCTGGTGCTCGCCTGCCGCGGCATCCGCCTCGGCGCGGTCGACGACACGATGTTGATGTCCTACGTGCTCGATGCCGGCAAGGGCGCGCACGACATGGATGCGGTCGCCGAGCGCTATTTCGGCCGCAGGCCGTCGCGCTTCAATGACGCCAAGAACAAGGACAAGGCGCTCTTTATTCCGGAAGCAACGCCGATCGCGCGCGCAGCCGGCCACGCCGCCGAAGAGACCGACATGATGCTGCGTCTCTGGCAGGCGCTGAAGCCGCGCATGGCGAGTGAGCATGTCGTCGCTGTTTACGAGTCGCTGGAGCGACAGATGCCGGCGGTGCTTGCGCGCATGGAGCGGCGTGGCATCTCGATCGATCGCCAGGTGCTCTCGCGCCTCTCCGGCGAGTTCGCGCAGGAACAGGCGCGGCTCGAGGACGAGATCAAGGAACTCGCCGGCGAACCAATCAATCCCGGCTCCCCCAAGCAGATCGGCGACATCCTGTTCGGTAAGCTCGGTCTGCCCGGGGCCACCAAGACCAAGACCGGCCAGTGGTCGACCGGCGCGCGCACGCTCGAGGAGCTGGCCGAGCAGCACGAACTGCCGCGCAAGATCCTCGACTGGCGGCAGGTGTCGAAGCTGCGTTCGACCTACACCGAGGCGCTGCCGAATTACGTCAATCCGACGACGCATCGCGTGCACACGAGCTACGCGCTCGCGGCTACCTCGACCGGCCGCCTGTCGTCATCCGAGCCGAACCTGCAGAACATCCCGATCCGCACCGAGGACGGACGCAAGATCCGCAAGGCCTTCGTCGCCTCGCCCGGCATGAAGCTCGTCTCGGCCGACTACTCGCAGATCGAGCTGCGTCTCCTGGCCGAGATCGCCGACGTGCCCAACTTGCGCCAGGCGTTCCAGGACCGGGTCGACATCCATGCGATGACGGCGTCGGAGATGTTCGGCGTGCCGGTGAAGGACATGCCGCCGGAGGTGCGCCGCCGCGCCAAGGCGATCAACTTCGGCATCATCTACGGCATCTCGGCCTTCGGTCTCGCCAACCAGCTTGGCATCGAGCGCAATGAGGCGGGCGAGTACATCAAGAAGTACTTCGAGCGATTCCCCGGCATCCGCGACTACATGGATCAGACGCGCGACTTCTGCCGCGAGCACGGCTACGTGGTCACGCTGTTCGGCCGCAAAGCTCACTATCCTGATATCAAGGCCTCGAATCCATCGATCCGCTCGTTTAACGAGCGCGCCGCGATCAATGCCCGCCTGCAAGGCTCGGCCGCCGACATCATCCGCCGCGCCATGATGCGCATCGAGCCGGAGCTGGCCGAAGCCAAGCTGAACGCGCAGATGCTGCTGCAGGTGCACGACGAGCTGATCTTCGAGGTGCCGGAGAACGAGGTGAAGGACACCATCGCGATCGTGAAGGACGTGATGGAAGGCGCCCCGCACCCGGCCATTGCATTGAACGTGCCGTTGCAGGTCGACGCCCGCGCCGCCGACAACTGGGACGAGGCTCACTGATCTTGTTCTTACCTCCCCCTGGAAGGGGGAGGTCGCTCATCGTGGCAATGCGACGATGAGCGGGTTGGGGTCACTGCGATGCTTCGCACCGTGAGAACCCCCTCCCTAACCCTCCCCCTTTCAGGGGGAGGGAAGCATCGGCTTCATCACCGCATAGAGCGCGTTCTTGGCCTCGAAGCCGATGCCCGGCACATCCGGCATCGGCACGCGGCTGTCCTTGACCTTGCACTCATCGGCGAAGCCGCCGAAGGGCGCGAAGACCTGCGGATACGACTCGTTGCCGCCGAGCCCCAGGCCCACGGCGATGTTCAGCGCGAACTGGTGGCCGCCATGCGGGACGCAGCGGCGCGGCGACCAGCCGTGCATGCGCAGCATGTCGAGCGTGCGCATGTATTCGACGAGGCCGTAGGACAAAGCCGGATCGAACTGCAGCCAGTCGCGATCGGCGCGCAATCCGCCATGACGAATGAGATTGCGCGCGTCCTGCATGGAGAACAGGTTCTCGCCGGTGGCAAGCGGCGGCCGATAGCGCGTCGCCAGCGCCGCATGCAGAAGATAGTCGAGCGGGTCGAGCGGCTCCTCGTACCAGCGCAGATTATACTGCGCGATGGCGTCGCCGCAGGCGAGCGCCTCGTCGAGATCGTAACGGCCGTTGACGTCGACGCAGAGGTTCTCGCCGTTGCCGCCGACCACCTTCAGCGCCGCCTCGATGCGCTTGAGATCGTCCTTGAGCGGCACGCCACCGATCTTCATCTTCACGGTGGAATAGCCGAGGTCGAGATAGTGCTTCATCTCGTCCTGCAGTGCGCTGATGTCCTTGTCGGGGTAGTAATAGCCGCCGGCGGCATAGACCCAGGCGGTCTTGTCGGCCTGGCCGTTGTTGTAGCGGTCGGCGAGCAGGCGCCACAGCGGCACGCCTTCCGCCTTCGAGACCGCATCCCATAATGCCATATCGAGCACGCCCACGGCGACCGAACGCTCGCCGTGGCCGCCCGGCTTCTCGTTCTTCATCATCGCGGCCCACGCTTTGAACGGATCGATGATGCCGCGCGCATCGACGATATCGTCCGGCTTCGCCGCCTTCAGCCGCGGAATAAAGCGCTCGCGCAGAAGCCCCTGCGGCGCATAGCGGCCGTTGGAATTGAAGCCGAAGCCGACGACCGGCTTCCCGTCACGTTCGACGTCGGTGAAGATTGCGACCACGCTCGCCGTCATGGTCGAGAAGTCGATATAGGCGTTGGCGATTGCGGACGAGATCGGGACAACGATGTCGGCGATGCCGGTGATGCGCATGAAAGAACTCACGGACGGAGGGAAAACGGCCCTTCCTTACCGTCCCAGGCGTTGTCCGGCCAGTCTTTCGTCTCAGCGGCGCCGGGTCTTTTTTGATTTCGCTGCATTGCGAGATGCGGCTTTCGCCGTGCGCGCTGCCTTCGCGGGCAGCACTGCAATCGCCTCAATCTCGAACAATGCGCCAGGCCGCGCGAGTTGCGATATCGCCACCGTCGTGCTCGCCGGCGGCGCCTTCGTGTCGAGGAACTTGTCGCGCACCTCGCGGAAGATCGCGATATGCGCCATGTCCACGAGGTAATTGTTGATCTTGACGACATCGGTGAATTTGGCGCCAACCGCGGCCAATGCGGCGCCGAGGTTCGCGAACGCCTTTTCGCATTGGGCGCGGAAATCACCGGGCGCGCCAACGAGCTTGTTGTCGAGATCGAGACCAAGCTGCCCGGCAATGTACACCGTGCGGCTCGGCCCCTTCGTCTCGACCACGTAAGTGTAGCCTGGCGGCGACGCCAGCGTTTTCGGATTGAGGAAGCGCACCTGTGCGGCCATTGTTGCCCCCGACCGGATTGGCATTGCAGGGATCATCACATGGCGCGACCGATAGACGCAAATCGTCCGATTGCTGCGCGCAATTCCGCCTGATAGGCAGCGCCAATGCTCGTTCGCCGATCTCGTCTCGTCCGTGCCGTGACAGTCGCCAGCGGTCTTCTGGCGCCGCAGGCAGCGTCTGCCGCCGACCTGAACGGTGCCGCGATGGCGTGGCCTTGGGCGCTGCCTTTCGTCGGCATCCTGTTGTCGATCGCCACCGGCCCGCTGCTGTTCCCGAAGATCTGGCACGCCCATTACGGCAAGATCAGCGCTTTATGGGCCTTGCTGACGCTGGTGCCGCTGGCGCTGGTGTTCGGCGCACCGGCCGCGCTCGGCGTCTTCGTGCACGCGATGCTCGCCGAATATATGAGCTTCATCATCCTGCTGTTCGCGCTCTATACCGTGGCAGGCGGGCTGCTGATCACCGGCAATCTCGGCGGCCGGCCCTTGAGCAATGCGCTGGTGCTCGCCTTCGGCGCCATGATCGCCAGCATCATCGGCACCACTGGTGCGGCGATGGTGCTGGTGCGGCCTCTGATCCGCGCCAATGCCATGCGCACGCGCAATGCCCACGTAATCGTGTTCTTCATCATCCTGGTCGCCAATATCGGCGGCGCGCTCAGCCCCTTGGGCGATCCGCCGCTCTTCGTCGGCTTCCTGCATGGCGTCGGCTTCTTCTGGCCACTCACGCATTTGTGGCTGCAGACGCTGATCGCCAGCGGATTCGTCTTGGTGGTCTTCGTCGCGGTCGACATCATCCATGCGCACCGCGAGCCGCGCATGGTGCCCAAGGCGGAGCGGCTGCGTGTGCACGGGCTCGTCAACCTGCTGCTGATCGCGGCGATCATCGGCGCGATCCTCGGCTCGGCCACGTGGAAGCCCGGCATCACGCTGACGGTCTACGGCACCGGAATCGAGCTTCAGAACCTCGCCCGCGATGTTGCGCTGATCGTCATCGCGCTGCTCTCCCTCAAGCTGACGCCAGACCAGCACCGCGCCGCCAACGACTTCACCTGGGAGCCGATCCGCGAGGTCGCGAAACTCTTCGCCGGTATCTTCGTCTGCATCATCCCGGTGCTGGCAATGCTCCATGCTGGCCGCGACGGCGCCTTCGCTTTCCTGCTGGATGCCGTGACGGCCCGGAACGGGGAACCGCACGAGGCCGCCTATTTCTGGCTCACCGGTGGCCTCTCCGCCTTCCTCGACAACGCGCCGACTTATCTCGTCTTCTTCGAACTCGCCGGCGGCGACGCGCATGAACTGATGGGCCCCCTCACCGGCACGCTGGCGGCGATCTCCATGGGCGCCGTCTACATGGGCGCCCTCACTTACATCGGCAACGCACCCAATCTGATGACCTACGCCATTGCCAGCGAGCGCGGCGTGAAGATGCCGAGCTTCTTCGGCTATCTGATCTGGGCCGCCTGCGTGCTGATCCCGCTGTTTGCGATTCTCACGCTGCTGCCGATTGCGCCCCTCCTGCAGTTGCGGTGACGAGGCTATTGCCTTGACTTGGCCCCGGCCTTGCCTGAGTTTTCGACCGCGAATTTGGGGGGAAGCTCGGCCATGACCGCGAACGCGGCGTCTCACGTTTTCTTCGGCCTCAATCCGATGTGGGTGTCCACCTGCATCCTGGCGATCACCTACGCCACCATCATGTCGGAGAAAGTGAACCGCGCCATCGTCGCGCTGGTCGGCGCCGGCGTGATGATCATCGTCGGCGTGCTCGACCAGGACGAAGCCATCAAAGGCGTCGACTTCAACACGATCGGCCTGCTCACCGGCATGATGATCCTGGTGTCGATCTCACGCCGCTCCGGCATGTTCCAGTATCTGGCGGTCTGGTCCGCGCAGGCGGCGAAAGCACATCCAGCGGGCATCCTGCTGCTGCTGCAGATCACCACCGCGGTCCTCTCGGCCTTCCTCGACAACGTGACCACCGTGCTGCTCATCGTGCCGGTGACGCTGGCCATCTGCTCGACCCTGAAGGTGCCGGCCTACCCGTATCTGTTCGCCGAAATCTTCGCCTCGAATATCGGCGGCACGGCGACGCTCATCGGCGATCCGCCGAACATCCTCATCGGCTCGCAGGCGGGACTGTCGTTCAATCAGTTCGTCTATCACCTGACGCCCATCATCATCATCGTGATGATTGTGCAGGCGGTCATCATTCACGTGCTTTGGGGCAAGGATCTGAGAACCTCGCCCGAAGCGGAAGCGGCCGTAATGCAGATGAAAGCGGCCGATTCGATTCTCGATTGGCGCCTCCTGAAGCAATCGCTCGCTGTGCTTGCGCTCGTGATGGTCGCCTTCGTGATGGCGCGGCCGCTGCGGCTCGAGCCCGCGACCATCGCGCTGTTCGGCGCGGCGGTTCTGATGCTGCTCGACAACTGGGCGCATCACTCCGAGAAGGCAGCGCATAACATCCACGCCACCTTCGGCGACGTGGAATGGATCACCATCTTTTTTTTCATCGGCCTGTTCATCGTCGTGCACGGCGTCGACGCGAGCGGCCTGCTCAGCCTGCTCGCCAATAAGCTGGTCGCTGCGACGGGGGGCAACATCGCGACCGCCGGCTATGCCATCCTGTGGGCGTCCGCTTTCCTCTCGGCTATCGTCGACAATATCCCTTTCGTCGCCACCATGATCCCGCTGATCAAGAACATGGCGCCGTCCTTCGGCGGCGCCGAACACATCGAACCGTTGTGGTGGTGCCTGTCGCTCGGCGCCTGCCTCGGCGGCAACGGCACGCTGATCGGCGCCTCCGCCAACCTCACTGTGGCTGGCATCGGTGATCGCAACGGGGTGCCGTTCCGCTTCGTCACCTACACCCTCTACGCCTTGCCGATGATGGTGGTGTCGGTCGCGATCTGCCACGTTTATGTCTGGTGGCGCTATTTCTGAGCGATTAGCGCAGTAAGCACGGCCGCTAACGCGACTTTTACCACCAATCGATTACCACTCACGCACCAGCCGGGCGGCGGTTCGCGCTCCATGATGGCGCAACCTTCCGCCTGTCCGCACGTTAGGTTTGAGCGGCTTCGCAGACATCTGTGAAGCAGGTTGTTGCGGGGGTCTGTGATGTCTGCCCGTCGTGCGAGCACACTGGTCAGCCTTTCAGCAGGGATCATCACCGCGGCTGTGGCCTGTGTTGGCACGGCCGCGCCCGCCTCCGCGCAGAGCCTTTTCGACACGATCTTCGGCGGACTGCGGCGCGCTTTCGAGCACCCCTCGCATCCGCAGAGCGGATCCAACGATCCCTTCAGCAGCCTCGCCCGCGCCTTCAACCCCTCATCGCAGCCAGCGCCACAACAGCGTACCGCGGACAGCAATCCGTCACACGGATTCTGCGTACGAACTTGCGATGGCCGGTATTTCCCGGTGCAGTCGCGCGGCAATGTCAGCGCTGCCGAAATGTGCCACGCGTTCTGCCCAACTGCCGAGACCAGGCTCTATTCCGGCAGCAACATCGACTTCGCCACGACGCGTGACGGCAGCCGCTACGTCGATCTCGACAACGCCTATCTTTACCGCAAGCAACTCGTTTCCGGCTGCACCTGCAACGGCCGCGACGGCATGGGCTTGGCGCACGTGAACGTTGACACCGATCCGACCTTGCGTCCGGGCGACGTGGTGGCGACCGCGAACGGCCTCGTCGCCTATGACGGCAAGAAGTCGAACGATTTCACGCCGGTGCGGAACTATTCCGGCTTTTCCAAGAGTTATCGCGATCAGCTTTCGGCCATCCGCGTCGCGCCATCCAATCCGGCTGCGCCGAAGGACATCACCTCCTCGATCACGCCGCAGGCGAAGGGCGCGCGCGCCGAACAAAGCACTGCTCAGACGGCGAGGTAGTTCGCGACCTCCTCGGCCAGGGACAGCGACGACGTCAGTCCCGGCGACTCGATTCCGAACAACTGCACCAGGCCCGGCAAACCGTGCTGTGCCGGCGCGTCAATCAGAAAGTCCGCGGCCGGCTCGCCCGGTCCGGTCAGCTTGGGCCTGATACCGCAATAATCCGGCGTCAGCGCACCGTCCGGCAGGCCGGGCCAATAGCCGCGGATGCGCGCATAGAACGACTCCGAGCGCGTGGGATCGACCGTGTAACCCTCGCGCTCGATCCATTCGACGTCCGGCCCGAAGCGCATGCGCCCGTTGAGATCGAGCGTCACGTGCACGCCCAGGCCGCCGTCCACCGGCGTCGGATAGATCAGGTGCGTGAAGGCCGGCTTCCCCGCGCAAGCAAAGTAATTGCCCTTGGCGAGCACCAGCCGCGGTACGCGCTTCTCGGGATAGTCCGCGATTGATCGCGCCACGGCCTGCGCGCCGAGGCCGGCGCAGTTGACGATCGCATCAAACGCGAATTCGCCGCCGTCCTTGCCGCCGAATCGCACTGTCCATTGCGGTCCGCTGCGCGTCGCGCCCGCCACCGGCGTATTGAAGGCGATGGCGCCGCCGGCGTCCTCGAGGTCGCCGCGCAGCGCGAGCATATAAGCGTGGCCGTCGATGATGCCTGTCTCAGACGAACGCAGCGCGCCGATGCAAGAGAGAGCCGGCTCGAGCGCACGCGCCTCCTTGGCCTCGATCAGTTCAAGGCCCTCGACATCGTTGGCTTTGCCCTGTGCGGCAATGGTCTCGATCTTGGCCAACTCGGCAGCGTTGGTCGCGACGATCAGCTTGCCGCATTTGCGGTGCGGCACGCCGTGCTCGGCACAGTACGCATAAAGCAGCCGCCGGCCGGCGACGCAGTGACGCGCCCGCACCGAGCCGGACGGGTAATACATGCCGGCGTGGATCACCTCGCTGTTGCGCGACGAAATGCCGGTCCCGACGGCGTCCGCCGCTTCGGCAATGATCACTTCGTGGCCCCGGCGGGCCGCGGCGCGTCCGACCGCCAAGCCTATGACGCCGGCACCGATGATCAGAACTTGCATGCGACCTTCTGCCTTACCCGGAAAAGCGGTTATGAAGCACGATTGGAACCGCTCTTAAACCATCTTTTGCGCAAAGATGGCCCTTAACGCTTGTGCTTGATCGACCTTGACCCCGGCCCGCCATTCGGCAGAGTCCGGCCAAATTGACAGAGGCGGACTGAACCGATGCGCAAAACGGCATTGAAGCTCGTGGTGGCGATCACGGGTGCACTCTTGGCCGGCCCGACTTTGGCCGCGACGTGCCAAAATACCGGCAGCTTCGAGGCCTGGCTCGATCAGTTCAAGAAGGACGCCGCGGCGCAGGGCATATCGCCCAAGATCATCGCCGCCGCCTCGCCCTACATGAAATTCGAGCAGCGCATCGTCAATCGCGATCGCGCACAAGGGGTATTCAACCTTTCCTTCCTGAAGTTCTCTGACCGGCTGCTCGCCAATCCGCGCCTGCCGAACGGCGAGGCGCAAATGAAGGCGCACGCCGATTTGTTCGCACGGGTCGAAAAGCAATTCGGCGTACCGGCGCCGATCCTCACCGCCTTCTGGGGCCTGGAGAGCGACTTCGGCCGCAACACCGGCAATAGCAACATCTTCGCAGCGCTCGCGACGCTCGCTTATGACTGCCGCCGCCCCGACTACTTCCGTCCGCAGTTGATGGACGCGCTACGCATCGTGCAGCACGGCGACCTGCAGATCGACGAGATGCTCGGCGGCGATTGGGCAGGCGAGCTCGGCGCCATGCAGTTCACGGCCTCCGATTATTACAAGAACGCTGTCGACTTCGACGGCGACGGCAAGCGCAATCTGGTCAAGAGCGTGCCGGACACCATCGCCTCGGCAGCCAACTTCCTGAAGAATCTCGGCTGGAAGCGCGGCGAGCCCTGGCTCCAGGAAGTGCGCTTGACCAAGGACCTGCCTTGGGACCAGGCCGATCTTACGATCCAGCTTCCGCGCTCGCAGTGGGTGAATTGGGGCGTGCGCGCCGCGCATGGTTCGCTGCCGTCCGATGGCATGAAGGCCTCGCTCTTGCTGCCAATGGGCCGCAAGGGACCGGCCTTCCTCGCTTACGACAATTTCCAGGCGCTGCTCGGCTGGAATTCGTCGATGGTCTACGTCACCACGGTCGCCTATTTCGCGACGCGGCTTGCCGGCGCGCCGCCGGTCAATCGCGGCGATCCGAATATCGAGGTGATGCAGCCCGAGCAGGTATCCGAGTTGCAGCGTATCCTGATCAAGCAGGGCAACGACATTGGCGATCCCGATGGCAAGATCGGCGCCAAGACGCGCGCGGCGATCAAGAAGGCGCAGTTGAAACTCGGCCTGCCGGCCGACTCCTATCCGACCACCGAACTGCTGGAGCGCCTGCGCGGCGGCCGCGCCAGCGCGAATTAGCGGCAGGATTTTCTCGAGCCGAATCGAAAACCTCTCCCCGTCATCCTGAGGTGCGAGCCGTGTAGCGGCGAGCCTCGAAGGATGAACGGGCCGGGGTACCCATGCGTGCGGCAATGCCTCGACCATCGCCCTCGAGGCTCGCGACCTATGGTCGCTCGCACCTCAGGGTGACGGGGCGAGGAAAACGCTCGTTTCGATTCGGACCAGACGCCCCCGTCAGCGCACTGCCGGCTCACACCGGCAATTCGCTGTCCAAGTGCTTCATCGCCAGCGGGCCGTAACGCTCACCGGCGACGGCGTTCGGGGGCGCCGCCTGCTCGATCGCCACAAGCTCCCCGGCGCTCAGTGCTAGGTTAAGACCAGCCAAGGCTTCGGCAAGCTGATCGCGCCGGCGCGCTCCGATCAGCGGCACGATGTCGGATCCGCGCGACCGTATCCAGGCGAACGCAAGCTGTGCGATGGTCACACCGCGCGCCTTGGCGATCTGCGACAGTGCTTCGATCAGCCTTTGATTGCGTGGAAAGTTCTTCGCCGAGAAGCGCGGCATGCGCGCGCGCACTTCGCCCAGCCCGCTGCCGCCGTTGAGCGTCGCATCGCTGAGCAGGCCGCGCGACAGCACCCCATAGGCAATGAGCGGAATCTTCAGGTCGCGCACCGCCGGCAAGACCTCGCGCTCGATGTTGCGGCTGAGCAATGAATATTCGATCTGCAAGGCGGCGACCGGATAGACCGTCGCGGCGCGGCGTAGCGTGCGGCCGGAGACTTCCGACAGGCCGATGTGCCGCACGTAGCCGGCGGTCTTGAGGTCGAAGATCGCACCGAGCGTATCCTCGAGCGCAACAGCGCGGTCGTAGCGCGCCGGTTGGTAGAGATCGATGTAATCTGTCTTGAGCCGGCGCAGGCTGTAGGCGAGGAAATTCTTCACCGCAGCCGGACGCAGGTCGTAGCCGTATTGTGTACCGTCAGGCCCGCGCAGGCTGCCGAATTTCACCGACAGGAACGCCTTCTGCCGGCGCGCGCCCTTGAGCGCCTGGCCGACCAGCAACTCGTTGTGGCCCATGCCGTAGAAATCGCCGGTGTCGATGACGTTGATGCCGTTATCGAGCGCGGCATGAATCGTGGCGATGCTTTCCGCGTCGTCCGCAGGGCCGTAGCCGCCGGACATGCCCATGCAGCCAAGCCCTGCGGCGACGATTCGCTCGGCGTTTTCACCAATCTGCAAATGGTGCATTGCGGTATCTCAATCTGAAGCAGCCCAAATGACCAGACATTCATCTTCGATCACATCCGCAGGAGCGACCGAAGGCCAGTGAACTCCCGCCCGTTTACTAGGTTGAGTAGCGGGAGTTTATGTCGGCGTTATTTTTGGAGGGACGGTCGATGACATTTCGCAGAGGCTTGCTAGCGGCAATTGTGTCCCTGGGCATGGCGGTGCCGCTCGGCGTCAATGCTCAACAGCCGCCGCAAAAAGGCGGTCAGAGGGCCGCGCCGGCCCGGCCCGCGGCGGCTCCCCATGCGGCGCCACGGCCCGCGCCGATGGCGCGTCCTGCCCCGCATCCACAGCCGATGGTGCGGTCGGCACCGCAGCGGCCGGCGCCACAAATGCGCGCGATCGCGCCTCATCCGGCGCCACAACAGCGGGCGGTCGCACCGCGTCCGACGCCGCAGCATATGGCGCGGCCGCAGATGGGGCCGCAACGCGCGGCACAGCCGCAACACGGCCCACAACGCGCGGCGGCGCCGCAGCGCGCACCTGCGGTCAGCCGGGCTGCACGCCAACAGCAGCGCCAATTGCAGCGCGCGCAACGCCAGCAGACGCAGCCACAGCGAAATGTCCGGCAGCAGGCACAGCCGAACGCGAATCCGCGCGTGCTGCAGCGCCAGCAACGCACGCTGGTGCGCCAGCAGCAGCGCCAGGAACGGACATTGCGGGCGCAAGAGAATCGCGAACTGCGCCGCTTGCCGCCATCCCAGCGCGCAGCGCGCCGCCAGGAAATCAATCGCGCACGCGAGCAACGCGCAGTGACGCGGCGCCAGCAGTTGCAACAGCCGACCGGCGCGGCGGCGCTGACGCAGCCGAACGCGCAGACGGCCCGTGGCCCACGCCGCAATGGACAACCGCGCATCAACGCGCAACAGGCGCGCCAGGGCCGCTTCGCCGCGGCCTTCAACGCGCGCGCGCAAGCGCGTGATCCAAGCGCGCGCCCCGCGTGGACGTCCGCCCGGCGCGCCTGGCGCGAGCATCGCCGCGCCGCGTTCGTCGGCTGGTACGGGCCGGTGTTCTGGCCGTACGCTTATTCCGATGTGTTCGACTACACGTTCTGGCCGGGCGGCTATGACGACGGCTACTGGTACACGGCCTATGACGACTTCTTCGACGGCGTGTTCTGGGGCGAACAAGGGCCGCCGGAGGATTATGTCTACGGCTACGCCGACTCCGGTCCCGCGGGCACGGCACCGGCAGGCACGGCGCCCGCCGGCGGCCCGTCGTCAGCGTCCTCCTCGCCACGGCCGAGTTACGCGGCAGTGCAGGAGCTGTGCAAGCAGCCCGGCAATGGCGTCACCGCCTGGCCCTTCTCCGACATCGAAAAGAAGGTCGGACTGAACGACGACCAGAAGCAGTTGCTCGCCGATGTACACAACGCCGCGATGAAAGCCGCCGAGGTGTTCAAGGCCTCATGCCCAGCCGAGAATGCGTTTCCGCTGACTCCTCCGGGGCGGCTGATGACGATGACGGCGCGGCTGCAGGCAACGCTCGAAACGGTGCAGACGGTGCGTCCGGCGCTCGACAAGTTCTACGCGTCGCTTTCCGACGAGCAGAAGGAGCGCTTCAACGAGATCGGTCCCAAGCAACAGCCGGCCACGACCGCGCAGGCAAGCCAGGACTCCGCGCAGGAGGCGCAGAGCTGCAAGGAGCAGAAACCAGGCCTGAGCAACCTGCCGATCGAGAAGATCGAAGACGTTGTGAAGCCCACCGACGCACAGGAGAGCGGGCTCGATGCGCTGCAGACGGCGACCGACAAGGCCGTGACGATCATGCAGGCGGCCTGCCCGGATGAGACGCCACTCACGCCTCCGGGCCGGCTCGAAGCGATGGAGAAGCGGCTGCAGGCGATGATCGACGCGGCCAATACGGTGAAGCCCGCGCTCGACAGTTTCTACGCCTCACTCACCAACGAGCAGAAGGCGCGCTTCAACCGCATCGGCCGCGAGCTGGCACAGGCAAACAACTGAGACGCGGCCGAACAGAGAACTGAAGAAAGGCGGCCTCGCAGCCGCCTTTCTTTTTTGCCGCGGCCCGAGCAGGAGAATGTTTCTCCGATACAGGGCAAAGTCGGCGTCTACATTCTATTTAAGCCCACCACACGTCAGTTTGATCCCTTTTATCAGGGCCGATGTTGCCGCCTGTAGAATAAGATTCTACATGCGGCGGTAACGCTCTCATCGGAAAGAACTGCCATGACCGACCTCTCCGTCGACGCCAGACTTCTCGCTCCCCAGACCGAGCGCGACCACCCTTCGAGCCGCGGCGTCGTCGCCATCGCCGGCGCCATTCTCGCCGCCGGGGCGATCGCGCTGGCCGAAGGCTATTCGTGGCGCCAGGGCATGCTCTTCCTGCTCGGTGGCGCGCTGGGCCTCGTGCTCTATCACGCGCTGTTCGGATTCACGTCTGCTTGGCGCGTCTTCATCTCGGATGGGCGCGGCGCAGGCTTGCGCGCGCAGATGGTGATGCTTGCCGTAGCCGCAGTTCTGTTCTTCCCGGCGCTCGCGCACGGCACATTGTTCGGCCAGCCGGTACATGGCGAGTACGGCGCCGTCGGCGTGTCGATGATCTTCGGTGCATTCCTGTTCGGCCTCGGCATGCAACTGGGCGGCGGCTGCGCCTCCGGCACGCTCTACACCGCCGGCGGCGGCAATACGCGCATGCTTGTGACGCTAGCCGCCTTCATCGCGGGCTCGACCGTCGGTGCGCTGCACCTGCCGTGGTGGTCGGCGCAACCGAACGTCGGGAGCATCAACCTGATCAAGACCTTAGGCTGGGCGCCCGCGCTCGCGTTGAGCCTCGCGTTGTTCGCGGTCATCGCCGCGGTCACGGTGTGGGTCGAGAAGCGCACGCATGGCGGCCTCGCCACCGGCGTCCAGACGCCGCGGCGCGGCTTCGCCCGCTTCCTGCACGGGCCATGGCCACTCCTCGCCGGCGCGGTCGCGCTGGCGATTGGAAACTTCGCCACGCTCTATCTGGCGGGCCGCCCCTGGGGCATCACCTCCGGCTTCGCTCTGTGGGGGTCGAAGATCGCGCTGGCGATGGGCTTCGACGTCACGCATTGGGGCTATTGGCAGGGCGCGCGCGCCGCTTCGCTGCATCAGAGCGTGTTCGCCGATGTTACCTCGGTGATGAATTTCGGCATCATCCTCGGCGCGCTGATGGCCTCTGGGCTCGCGGGCAAGTTCGCGCCCACCTGGACGGTGCCGCTGCGGTCGCTGATCGCCGCCGTGATCGGCGGGCTGCTGCTCGGCTACGGCGCGCGGCTCGCTTATGGCTGCAACATCGGCGCCTATTTCAGCGGGATTTCGTCCGCCAGCCTGCACGGCTGGGTCTGGCTGGTCGCGGCCTTCATCGGCAGCATCCTCGGCACGCGCCTGCGACCGCTGTTCGGCTTGACGGTCGAGAAGAGCAAACTGACAGGTTGCTGAAAAGCCGCATCCACAAAAACGAAAAGGGCGGCCCGTGAGGTGAGGCCGCCCTTTTTATTTGTCTCGCGCCGCGATTACTCCGCCGCGATGCGAACCTCGGGCGCGGCCGCCTTGATGTCCGGCGTGACGTGCTGTTCGAACTTGGTGAAGTTCTTCTGGAACATGCCGACGAGATCGCGTGCGGTCTTGTCGAACTCGGCCTTGTCCTTCCACGTCTTGATCGGATTCAAGAGGTGGGGCTCGACGCCGGGGACCGAGGTCGGCACCGCGAAGCCGAAATACGGGTCGGTGCGGAAGTCCGCGCCCTTCAGCGAACCATCGAGCGCGGCGGTGAGGAGCGTGCGCGTCGCCTTGATCGGCATGCGGCGGCCGACGCCGTACTTGCCGCCGGTCCAGCCGGAGTTGACCAGCCAGACATCGACATTGTGCTTGTTGATGTAGTCGCGCAGCAGGTTGGCATACACCGACGGATGGCGCGGCAGGAACGGCGAGCCAAAGCAGGTGGAGAATTCCGGCTCCACGCCGACCAGCCCCTTCTCGGTACCGGCAACCTTCGCGGTGTAGCCGGAGAGGAAGTGGTACATCGCCTGCGTCGGGGTGAGCTTCGCGATCGGCGGCATCACGCCAAAAGCGTCGGCGGTCAGCAAGATGATGTTCTTCGGATGGCCGGCGCGGCCAGAACGCGAAGCATTCGGGATGAAGTCGAGCGGATAGGCCGAGCGCGTATTCTCAGTCTTGCTGTCGTCATCGTAGTTCGGCTGGCGCGTATAGGGATCGAACGTGACGTTCTCCAGCACCGCGCCGAAGCGGTTGGTGGCGTCCCAGATCATCGGCTCCGCTTCCTGGGAGAGCTTGATTGTCTTGGCGTAGCAGCCACCTTCGAAATTGAAGATGCCGTCGGGACCCCAGCCGGTTTCGTCATCGCCGATGAGGATGCGGTTCGGGTCCGCGGAAAGCGTGGTCTTGCCGGTTCCGGAAAGGCCGAAGAAGAGCGCGCTCTCGCCATCGTGGCTGACGTTGGCCGAGCAGTGCATCGGCACGACATTCTGCGCCGGCAAATAGAAGTTCAGCGTCGTGAACACCGACTTCTTCATCTCGCCCGCATAGGACGAACCGCAGATCAGCACGATCTTGTTGGTGAAGTCGATCGCCACCTGCGTGTCAGAGCCCTCGCGGCCGCCATGACGCTTCGGGTCCGGCTTGAACGATGGCAAATCGATGATGGTGAGTTCGGGGACGAAGCTCGCGAGTTCGGCAACCTCGGGGCGGATCAGAAGCTGACGAATGAACAGCGAGTGCCAGGCGTATTCGGTGAAGACGCGGACCTTGATGCGGTACGTCGGATCGGCGCCGCCGTAGAGATCCTGCGCGAACAGCTTCTTGCCTTTGCAGTGGGCGCGGAAGTCGGCGAGCATCGTGTCGAAGTTCGCCTTCGACATCTTGCGATTGCCTTCCCACCACAGCACGTCGCGCGTGAGATCGTCTTCGACCGTATGCTTGTCTTTCGGCGAGCGGCCGGTGTGATGGCCGGTGAACGCTGAGAGGGCGCCGCCTTCAACGATTGTCGCCTCTTTCGCGGCAACCGAGTGCTCGTACAGCGAAGGCGCAGTGAGATTCCAGTGAACCTCGGCGAGATCTTTCAAGCCGAATTTGTCAGCGCCGTAGTTGCTGTTCCGTACGCCAGTCTCTTGCACGCTAGTTCTCCCCAACACAGTGGGCCGCTTTCAGCGTAACCCAAACGAGCCAAACGCGGCCCTCTGCGGCTATAACAGCTTGATTTATAGCCGGTCGTTCCAAGGCGCGGCGACCTTAGTCATCAGCAGCCTGAATGCCAAGATGAAATGCCATGCATGGACGGCGCAGGGCATTGCAATGCATCAATACGTTAACGCCACAAGCAGTTCGAAGGAACCTGCTCTGACGTATTAGACATCAAGAACGGCGCGGCAAGCACGGTAATGTGTGCGGCATCAGGGCCATGTGTAGCCGGCGAGTTGATCGAGCAGGCCGCGTGTTGACCACGAAGTTATGATGCGCTGCGAAAAAACGACGCTATGCGACCTGCTGGTCGTCGAGATCCTCCTCCCAGCAATTCTGACCCTGCCCAACGCGACATCCCAGCGAAGGGCTGAGTGCGCCGATCGGGACCAAATGGGGTGGACGACTAGAGAGGTCGGCAAGCCCCCGGGGGGCCTTTTGCGGGGCCGCCAGACACATTGGCCGGCGACCAAATAGAGATCGCGCGCGGCCGCCCCCATTGTCGCCAGAGCACCCGGGCGGGGCCGTGCGCGGCGCCCCCGCCGGCGTTGCCGGCGGAATGGAACGGCGCTGGCCGGGTTAATCTTCGGTAATGAGCCGGGCAAAGACCCCTATCTTTTGCGCAGCGGGGTTGAATTTGCTAGGGAATCACATAGTTGTTGCAAAGAGGTCACATTTCAGCCCCCGTTTGTGGGCTTCAAAACCTGCGGGACGTCAAGCCAGGAGGGGCCTAATGCCGACAATCGCTCTCGTCGACGACGACCGCAATATCCTGACTTCCGTGTCGATGGCGCTGGAAGCGGAAGGCTATCGCATCACGACCTATACCGATGGGGCCTCGGCGCTCGACGGCTTCAAGGGCACCCCGCCCGACCTTGCCATCCTCGACATCAAGATGCCGCGCATGGACGGTATGGAGACGCTGCGGCGGCTCCGGCAGAAGACCGATATCCCTGTCATCTTCCTCACCTCCAAAGACGAGGAGATCGACGAACTGTTCGGCCTCAAGATGGGCGCCGATGATTTCATCCGCAAACCGTTCTCGCAGCGGCTCCTGGTCGAGCGCGTGAAGGCGGTGCTGCGCCGCGTGACGCCCAAGGACGGCACGCCGGTCAAGGAAGTCGATTCCGCCAAGGTGCTCGAGCGCGGCCTGCTGCGCATGGATCCGGAGCGCCACACCTGCACCTGGAAGAACGAGCCGGTGACGTTGACCGTTACCGAGTTCCTCATTCTGCAGGCCCTCGCCACGCGTCCCGGCGTGGTGAAGAGCCGCAATGCGCTGATGGACGCCGCCTACGACGATCAGGTCTACGTCGATGACCGCACCATCGACAGCCACATCAAGCGGCTGCGCAAGAAATTCAAAGTCGTCGATGATGATTTTGAGATGATCGAGACGCTCTACGGCGTCGGCTATCGCTTCAAAGAGGCATGAGAGCGAGGCCGGCGGCCTGACGGGCCGGCCGGTTTGCGGTAGAGTCGCGGGGCGACGCGCGTGCCCGATGCCAGACGATCCGATCCCGAGCATATCGGGATACAGATGGATTTGGGCTAAGGTCGGCACACGGACGAACGTCAACGAGCAACCCGGGCTGGATTGAACGACGTGCTCGATCGAACTGCGGACATTACGGTGCAGGATGCGGAACCGCACGGCGGCGACGTGGCGCAGCGTGTGCGCTTCGGCGCGATCCGCAAGCTCGTCAGCCCCGCGTGGCAGTTTTTCGTGCGGCAGAGCTTCTCCAGCCTCACCCGCCGCATCGTCATCCTCAACCTCGCCGGCCTCGTGACATTGGTCACGGGCGTGCTCTATCTCTCGCAGTTCCGCGCCGGCCTGATCGATGCGCGCGTGCAGAGTTTGCTGGTACAGAGCGAGATCATCGCCGGCGCGATCGCTGCTTCGGCGACGGTCGATACCGATTCCATCACCATCGATCCAGACCGTCTCTTGGAACTGCAGGCCGGCGAGAGCTATGGCCCTTCCGACGACTCGATGTCGGGCATCGAATTTCCGATCAATCCCGAGCGCGTCGCGCCGGTGCTGCGGCGTCTGGTATCACCGACCAAGACGCGTGCGCGCATCTACGATCGCGACGGTGTGCTTATTCTCGACAGCCGCAATCTCTATGGTCGCGGCGACGTGCTGCGTTTCGATCTGCCGCCGCCGACGGCGGAGAAGCCGGGCTTGGTCGAGCGCGCCTTCATCGCGCTGCGGCGCTGGTTCGGGCGCGGTGATCTGCCGCTCTACAAGGAAC
>Ga0310811_10002101_pt1 | contig 24848 bp, 23 predicted proteins | sample YCmetagenome_FD_207642 | JGI IMG/M metagenome (GOLD analysis project Ga0310811, IMG submission 207642) | Soil microbial communities from experimental microcosm in Duke University, North Carolina, United States - YC | ecosystem: Engineered > Artificial ecosystem > Soil microcosm > Unclassified ... | reverse complement strand
ACCCGGAGCTGAAAACCCTCCTCTTCGACTTCACCCAGCCCGGCAAGATCGACCTGAAAGCCTTCATGCTGCGGAACTTCCGCTACAACGTGACGCTCGACAAACTGGCCTACCTCACCGGCCGGAGCCTCGCCACGTTCAAACGGGACTTCGAAAAGATATTCGACAGCACGCCCAGCCGGTGGCTCCGGGAGCAACGCCTCAAGGAAGCGCATTTCCTGATCAGTGAAAAAAAGGTGAAGCCGTCCGACGCTTACCTGGAGGTGGGCTTCGAGAGCCTGGCGCACTTTTCGTACGCGTTCAAACAGTACTTCGGGAAGAATCCGTCGGCAGTTGGATAGCGGCCAGAACCTTCAGGGCAGCGGCTTGTCCATCTGGACAATGATTTTACCCACTTCGGATTCCGCGGAGCGGAGCCGCTCCTGGCAAAAAGCGATCAATTCCGACGCCCGTTTCACTTTCCGGGCAAGCAGGTCGATCGATACCCGCTCCGATTCGATTTCTTTGCTGATGGCGACCAATTCCTCAAAGGCCGCTTCATATGTCAAATTCTCTCCCATCCCGTTCTTTTTTTGCGGTTACGATTGCGGTTACGGTACTATCGTGAAAAACCATGTCCACGGACCCGCCGGGCTCCAAAAGGCCGGCGCTGGTAACGATACCGTTGGACGAAGACCGGATCATCACAAAGCCGCGTTTTAGCGTGTTTTCGGGGGAGACCAGCTTGATGACCGAGTCATAGTGAGCGAGGCTTCCCGCTTTTTTCTGAAGATAAAAACGCACCTCGCCCGACAGCCGGGTCCGGGCCAGCAGCAGCGCCTGTCCATGGTTAAAGACGAGCTCCCGGGCGTGGTTGACGACCCCGGCGTTCATTTGCGCCAGCAGCTTGAACCGGCCGGCAAGCAGCTGCTGCGCGGTGATGATGATCTTTTTCTGCAGCCGCAACAACCCTTCCTCGAACGCCTGGTTGTGGGCCAGTATGAATTCCGCGGCCTTGGTGGGCGTCTTAGTTTGGGTGTGCGCCATCAGGTCGGTGATGGTCTCGTTCTTCTGGTGCCCGATCCCCGTGATGATCGGGAGGGGATACGTGGCAACCGCCAGCCCCAGGTCATAGTCGTCGAAGATCAGGAAATCGGTCTGCGCTCCCCCACCCCGCACGATGACGACACAGTCGTAAGACACCGTGGCAAGCCGTATCCGGTCCAGGCATCCCATGATCTGGTCCGCATTGTTTTCTCCCTGGACAACGGTAAAGTAGTCGTCGATCGCGATCCGGTAACCCATCGGGTTGTTCTCGAGCGTATGGTGGAAGTCCTGCCAGCCCGCGGAAGTGGCGGACGATATGACCGCTATGCGCAAAACGGCCGGTTTCAGACGCAGTCCTTTGTTAGCCGTCGTATACAGTCCTTCTATATAAGATACCACGGCGGGATTCTCGCTGACCAGGCGGGCCAGGGTCGCCTGCCGCTGCTGCTCCAGGACGCCCAGCGTAAAGCTGACATCGACCGCATTCAGCACGAGCTGCAGGCCGAAGGCGGCGTGGAAGTCCACCGAAACATTGACCAGAACGTTGATGTTGTTGGTGAAACGCTGGCCCGTGGCCTGCTGAAAGGCGCCGATCGACTGGGAGCCCTTGCCCCACGAGCTGACCCGCATGCGCGCGACGATCGCCCGGGAATCCGGGTCCTTTTCCACGAGATCGAAATAGTGGTAGTTTTTTTCCGACCGGAAAGTATGGTTGGTGACATCCGCCACCACCCAATACGTCTGGCCGGCGAACCTGCCGGACAGCGCTCCTGCGATCAATGCCGTGAGCTCGGAAAGCCGTCGGGGTGCCTCAGAAACAGCCATCGTCAAATATAATTACATTTGTTAGGATGTCGGTAAAAATGACGATGAACGACGGCCAGATGGCGGCATACCGATTGTTGCAACACTTTGTGGATCACCCCTCGGCCGACACCTTTGTGCTCATGGGCTATGCCGGTACCGGCAAGACCTTCCTGGTGCAGCAGCTGGCGCAGTGGCTCCAGGCGAACCAATACGAATTTTCCCTGCTCGCGTCCACCGGCCGGGCAGCCACCGTACTCAGGGGCAAGACCGGTCTGACGGCCAAAACCGTGCACAGCCACCTGTATCAGTTCGATGAATTGGTAGAAGCCCAGCTGACCTTGTCGTTTGCGCTTCGCGAGCCCGAAAAGGGCAAGCGCATCTATATTATCGACGAGTCCTCGATGTTGTCCAACCTCCCGCCCAAAGACCCCGGCATCGCCACCTTTGGCTCGGGACGCCTGCTGGACGACCTGTTTGCGCACGCCAAAGGACACAAGGTCATTTTCGTGGGCGATCCCGGGCAGCTGCCGCCGGTGAGCGAGACGGGCAGCCCGGCCCTGGACCTGGACTGGCTGCTGCGTCAACAGCGCACGACCCTCACCGCCACCCTGGAAAAAATAGAACGTACCGGCCAGGACAACGACATCCTCACGCTCGCCGGCCGTATCCGCGGTATGGCTGCCAAAGGCCGTCCCAAGCTGCCGGCCGCCCGCCTCCGGGATGTAGAGCTGTTCTCCGGCGACAAACGGCTTTTTCAACACTACGTCAATCGCTTTAAAGACTACGGCCCGCAACATACGGTCGCCATCGCCCGGAGTAACCGGATGGTCAGTATCATCAACCGGGCCCTGAGGCGGGACCTCCACCAACAACTGGACAGGCCGCTACAACCGGAGGAGGTATTGCTGGTGACACAGAACAACCCCGGCGCCCGCCTGACCAACGGGGACTTCGTCCAGGCGGCCGGTATCGGGCAGGTCGTCCTCCACGCCGGTCTCCACTTCCAGGAGGTCCGCATCCGGTCATTAGTCACCGGGGCCGAACAGGACATGCTGCTATCGCTCGACATATTATATGGGAAGGAACAGAATTTCTCCCGCGAGCAACAGCAACGGCTCATGGCCGATTTCAACCGCCGGATGAAGCATATCGCCCTCAAACCCAATACCGCGGAATACAACGACCGGATGCGCACGGACCGGTATATGAATTGCCTGCGCGCCCGGTATGGATATGCCGTGACCTGTCACAAGGCGCAGGGAGGGGAATGGGACCATGTGTACCTCTTCCTGGAGGAGTCCATGTACAGGATGCCGGCCGACGAGATGCTGAGGTGGTGGTATACCGCGGTGACCCGGGCCAAAAAACGGCTCCATCTGACACACCGGGACTGGATAGCATAAAAAAAGGCCCGCATGAAAATGCCGGCCGTTTTGCTTACCTCTGAAACCACAATATTGAATGTGTGTCCAGAAAAAGTTTACCGTTGGCTAACGGATACACTCACTAATGGGATAAACGGATTAAAAAGGAATGATTTCTTACGGATATGGATCTTAATGACAGCACAAAGATACGCCCCGGCTGTCCGCGGCCGTATAACTCCCGTTGCAAAGACTATAACAATCGTTGCAAATCAGACTTTTATTCGGCCTGGGTATAAGCCATGGGCGTGACATCATAAAATTCCCGGAAGCACTTGCTGAAATAGGCCGGGCTGCTGAAACCCACCTTATAGGCTGTCTCCGAGCTGTTAAAGCCTTCCCTCAGGAACTGGCCGGCGCGTTGTAGGCGATAGTTCCGGATCAGGTCGCCGGCGGCGAGCCCCGTCATCGATTTGACCTTGCGGTGCAGGTTGGCGCGGCTCATCGCCATCCGGGCGGACAGCGACTCTACCCCAAAAGAGGGCTCCTCCAGGTTCTCTTCCAAAAGCGTATATATTTTCTGCAGAAATATATTGGAAGACGGGTCATTCACGGGCGGTGAGGTTTCGGTGTCGGCACGGGGGGAGGCCCGGGTCAACTCCCGCTGTAACCGTTCCCGTTGGAGGTGTTGCCGTTTGAGGAGGTTCGCAACCCTGAGCTGGAGCTCCTGTATGTGAAAGGGCTTGGTCAGGTAGTCGTCGGCGCCGCCCGACAGTCCCTCGAGCCGGCTGTCCAATCCCGTCCGGGCGGTGAGCAATATGACCGGGATGTGGCTGATACGTTCGTCATGTTTGAGCTGCGCACAAAACTCGATCCCATCCATGATGGGCATCAGCACGTCGCTGACAATCAAATCCGGTTGCCGGACGATCGCCACGTCCAGGCCTTCCCGTCCATTGGCCGCGTGGAGGATGTGGTAGGCCGGGGGCAGGCTGTCCGCGATAAAACCCGCCAATTCCGGGTTGTCTTCCACCAGGAGGATTTTTGGCATGTCTTCGACCGGCACGGTTTCCACCGCGGTTACGGGCGCCGTCACCCGATAGGGCAGGTCCAAGGTGAAGGCCGTTTTCCATGGGGGATCGGCGGGGCTCGCCACCTTTACTTTCCCGCCCTGCCATTCCACCAGCTCCCGCACCAGCGATAAGCCGATGCCCGAGCCCCGCGGGTTGGAGGGCTCCTCCTCCACCCGGTAATACCGCCTGAATATAAAGGGAAGGTGCTCCTGAGGGACCCCCCTGCCGGTATCGCGGACGATCAGCCGGACTCCTTCGGTTGGCCCGGTCGACGCAAACAACTCGACCCGGCCGCCACTGTCTGTGAATTTCAGGGCGTTCGACAACAGGTTCGTAATGACCTGTTCCAGTTTATCGGCGTCGAACCAGTAAAAACGTCCCTGGAGCGTATGGCTGAATTGAAGACCGATGCCCTTGGCGTCGGCCTCGTGTTGAAAGGAACGGAGCACGTCCCCCAAAAACTGCGCAAGGTCGCCGGCGGTTTCGTGCAGCTTCAGGCTCCCGGACTCGATCTTGGAAAAGTCGAGCAGCTGGTCGATCAACCGGAGCAACCGGTGCGCATTCCGTTCGATCGCCTCCACCCACTGCCGTTGCGGCTCGTGTCTCAGGGACGCGCTCAACTGCTGGGCCGGTGTGAGGATCAGGGTCAACGGGGTTCGCAGCTCGTGGGTGATGTCCGAGAAGAACCGGCTCTTCACCTCATCCAATTGCCGGAGCTGGCCGGCTTCCCGTTCTTTCAGGAGCATTTCCTGCCGGAACCGCTGCCGGCGGTCGGCATAGTTCTGGAACTGCCAGATCGCCGTCATCGCCAGCAGGCCATAAACGATAAACATCCACCAGCGCCGCCAGAAGGGGGGGGCGATGATCACATGGAGCTTGCGCACGAGGGGACTCCACCGGCCGGTGATGTTGGCGGCATCGATCAGGAGGGTGTAGTCTCCCGGGGGGAGCTTGGTAAAGACGGCCATGGGCGTATTCCCTACCTGTACCCAATGGTCGTTGTATCCCACCAGCTGGTATCGGTAGATCAGCTTTTGCGGCCTGTTGTATTCCAGACCCGCTATGTAAAAGGTCAGTGAATTCTTGTCCGTCGGCAGCCGGAGCGTTTGCATTTCGTTGATCGCAAGGGATAAAATTCCACCCGCGACGGGATGTACCGGCTGGTTGTTGATCTCCAGGTCGGAGAACGCGACCGGCGTCTGGTAGTCGTCTACCCTGATCGTCCGCGGATTGAAAATGGTCCAGCCGTCCGTGCCGCCAAAGGCCAGCCGTCCGTCGGGTAGCTGGATGTAGTGAAAGCGGTTGAATTCGTCCCCCGGCAAACCGTCCTCTTCCTCATACGTCTGGGTCTCGAACGTGACCGGGTCGAAGCGGCAAAGGCCCTTGTTCGTTCCCAACCAAAGATAGCCGCCCCTCCCGGCGGTCAGGATATACATCGTGTTGTCGGGGAGCTGGTCTTCGGTGGTGAACACCCTGGCGCTCAGGCGGTGTTTGTCGAGGCGGACGAGGCCTTCATACGTGCCCACCCACAACACGTCGGAACGCCGGGGATCGGACTGCAGTCCAATCAGCATATTGGTGGGCAGTAGCGTATCGAGCTGCCGGATACTCCCCATGTTTATGTCCATGAATAGCAAACCGGCGCCCACCGTACTGATCCACAACGTATCCCGGTCAGCGACCATATCCGTGGGCTCCGCCTGCGGTCCGAATTTGCCCCGGAGGTCTCCGGGTTGCAAGACCGCTGTCCAGGTCTTTTTGACGCTGTCGTAATACCCGGCGTATCCATTGTCCCCGACGACCCATAACCGACCGTCCGGTGAAAAGGACACACCCCGGATGCCTAGCGTATAATCGGAGGGATGGCCGATGCCCGGTATGTCCGGGAGCATCCACATGTTGTGCCGCAGGGTATCCCAATACCCTACGCGGTTCCCCTGACCGATCCACATCCGTCCGCGCGCGTCGTACGCCGACCGTATATAATAGCTGGAATACCGGTACTGGCTTTCCGAGGACGGCCAGCCGAAATACCGGTCGAGCTTCAAACCGAGGGTGTTCAACAGCACGTCGTAGTGAAAGGACCAACGGGTGGGGTGGGAATCGAAAAAAGGCATGTGGACGTCGATCAGGTGTATGCCGGCCGCGTTCGTGCCGAGCCAGATCATACCCGTCCGATCCACCAGGAAGGACTCGACGATCCGGAGTTCGGGCCGGCCGATGTCGCCGATGGCCTTGAGGCCGTCGGTATCGGAGTACCGGTACACGACGCCATCCGCCACCAGGTAGTCCAACCCGTCCGGACCGGTTTGTATCCACCGGACACCGTTACTGGCCCGGGCCGGCACCGGGACCGTCCGGAAGGTATGCCGACGGGGGTCGAAGAAGATCAGCTGGTGACGGTCGCCCAGCATGATTTCCCCGTTCGGGCGCTCGTGCAACGCACCCACCATGTCGTCCTGGTTCGAATTGACCTCCGCATAATCGTTGAAGTCCGGTATAAAAGGGAATCCGTATTGTCCAGACAGGCGTCCGCTGGTATCGAAAACGCTGAGGCCGTGCTGGCTGACCACCCAAACCCTGCCACGGCGATCGGCCAGCAAGCCACGCAGGGTGTCGCTCAGCAAACCCGAAGCCGACCGCGTATAATGAATAACGGCTGCCTTTCTCCAATCGTAGCGGTACAATCCGCCGGCCCGCTGGATGCACCAGAGATTCTCCCGCCAGTCCACCAGCCAGCCCCGGCGGACGAAGTGTACGGGTTGCGTTTTGAAGAGCCGCCGATGGGTAACCCGTTCGACCCTCTCGGTGGCCGGTTCGAAACGATCCAGGTCGCCGGACTGGCTTTCCACCCAAATTCGGTGTTGGCTGTCCTGGACCATCGAGATCAATACGTTGGAAGAAAATGAATTCGAATCCCTGCTGCTGTGATGGAACACCTTGAACCGCGCCCCGTCATAACGGGCCAGTCCATCCCGGGTCGCAATCCAAACAAATCCGCTGCTGTCCTGGACAAGACCGGAAATATAGGATTGAGGCAAACCATCGCCCGTAGTCAGTACCCGCTGCGGTTGTTGGAGCGTTTGGGCTGAGCAGGGAAGGGTGCAGAAAAAGCATAGTGAGCCCCACCAGATATAACGAAAAAAGTGTTTCATAAGAACGACACCGAAAATCTACGGACGATTGTCGGAGGGTAGCGAAACCACAAAGATAGCGGGTTTCGGCGTTTTTGTCGCCATTCCGGCCCCCATTTGTCGCATCTTCACCCCTTGGGACCCGCAAGTGCACGCTACCTTAGCTCCGAACCAAAAAACCCTGCCATGACTACAAAAGGCCTTTTGCGAACGGGTTGGATCATTTCCGGCGTTTGTGTCCTTTTCCTGCTTTTTGACGCCATCTCCAAGATCGCCCGGGAAGTCCATACCATCCAGGCGTCCCAAAAACTGGGCTGGCCCCCGGAGCATACGCCTCTGCTAGGCGTCCTGCTGCTGGTTTGCACGCTGCTGTATGTCTATCCAAGAACCTTTATCCTGGGCGCGCTCCTGCTGACCGCCTATCTTGGCGGCGCCGTGGCCATCATGTGGCGCGCCGGTGAAAATTTCGTGTTTCCCATCGTCTTCGGGATCCTGGTCTGGGCCAGCGTTTACCTGCGCGAACCGGGACTAAGGGAGCACCTCCCGGTGAAGAAATAGTCTTATATTGGCGCATGCTCCAGGACAGCCTTCTCCTGATTATCTCCTTGCTTTTTGCGGTCAGCATGCTGGCCATCCTGAGCGACAAGCTGAAAGTGTCGTATCCCGTTTTTCTGGTGATCGCGGGGTTGCTGATCAGCCTGGTACCGGGGATACCCGACATCAGCCTCGAACCGGACCTCGTATTTGTCGTTTTCCTACCCCCCTTACTGTACTACAGCGCCTGGTGGACTTCCTGGAACGATTTCTGGCGGATGCGCCGCCCGATTGCCCTCCTGGCTTTCGGGCTGGTTGTCTTTACCGCGATCGGCGTCGCCTGGGTGTCCCATATGATGATCCCCGGATTCCCCCTGGCCCTCGGCTTCGTGCTGGGCGGCATCGTGTCTCCAACGGACGCGGTGGCCGCGACGGCCGTAATCCAGAAAGCCAACCTTCCCAAACGGCTCGTGACCATCCTGGAGGGTGAGAGCCTCGTCAACGACGCATCGGGGATCGTGATCTACCGGTTTGCGCTGGCGGCCGTCCTGACGGGCCATTTCGTGTTGTGGAAGGCGGGCGTGAACTTCCTGGAAGTGGCTTCGATGGGAATCGTGATAGGACTGGCGATCGGGGGCGTCGCCTATGCGATCCACCGGTGGCTGCCCACTACCGCGAGTGTGGACGCGTCGATCACGCTAATCACGCCCTACCTGATGTACATCACGGCGGAGCACTACCACTTTTCCGGGGTGTTGGCCGTGGTTAGCGGCGGATTGTTCCTCAGCTACCGGTCACACCGCGTCTTCACCTATGAAACGCGACTGCTGGCGCAAAGCGTCTGGAATGTGCTCGTGTTCCTGCTCAACGGCGTGGTGTTCATCATGATCGGGTTACAGCTACCCTTCATCGTCAAGGGTCTTGGAGAATATTCACTGACCGCGGCGATCGGCTACGGGCTGGTGATCAGCCTTGTGGCGATGGCGATCCGGATCGCGTGGGTGTACCCCGGGGCCTACCTGCCGCGGATGTGCAGCCGTAAGATCCGTCTCCGGGAAAGCGACCCCGGCAAGCGGGCTGTTTTTATCGAAGGCTGGAGCGGCATGCGGGGCGTGTTGTCGCTCGCGGCGGCGCTGGCCCTGCCGCTGACCCTGACCACGGGCGAACGCTTCCCCCATCGCAACCTCATCCTTTTTATTACCTTTTCCGTCATCCTTTTTACGATCGTCATCCAGGGGCTGAGCTTGCCGTGGGTGATCCGATGGCTCCGCATCACGAATGACGAGACCGACCGGCAACCCGAACTGGAGCTCCGGCTACAGCTGGCCACCGCCGTGCTGGCGCACATAACGGCGGACTACGGGAAGGAATCCACGACCATCGACGCCTTTATACGGCTCAGACAGCGGTACGAACGGATGGTGCGGATAACCGAACAACGAAAAGAAAAGGACGATACCCCGACGTTTCTGCCACGCTACCGGCAACTGCTGCTGGAGCTCGTGGACATCCAGCGAAAAGAGCTGGTCAACCTCCGGAGGGACGACACCTTTCCCGAAGAGCTGCTGCGCAACAAGGAGCTGGAGCTGGACCTCGAGGAAGCACGGTTCAGGAACTGAGCATATTTTCTATGGCTTTGTGGCCTTTGCTTTGGGCCCATTTTTTCGGAGTCGCCCAAGACGCACCAGCCAGCGAACGGTCCGCGCCGCGGTCGAGCAGCAACCGGACCATCTCCACGTGTCCCCAGCGCGCGGCCATGCCCAGGGGCGTGGACTGGTATTCTTCTTCGAGCGGGTCGATAAAAGCGCCATGGTCCAGCAACAGCGCGGCCTTGTCGAGGTGGCCCTTTTGCGCCATGTCGTGAAGGACGGTCACACCGTGCCAGCTTTTGACGTTCGGGTTCATGCCGCGTTCCATGATGTATTTGGCATGGGCGTAGCTTTCGAAATAGTAGAACTGGACCCATTTCAGGATGCCGGGCACGCTCGCGCCATGTTCCAGCAGGAGGTCGATCATCTCGTAATAGCCGTCCTTGACAGGTCTCGTCAGTATCCCTTCCCCCCAGAAGAATGTTTCGTCCTTTGCGTAATCCGGGTGCTCGCTGAGCAAGTGGCGGGCTGTGGCGAGGTCGTTTTTATTGACGGCCTTTTCAAATACGACCGCGGTTTCAGTCCGGGGGTAGTGAATGCGACCGTTGTCCCCGGTGTAGCGCGGCGTTTCGTATGCCCGTAGCAGCGCGGCGATTTCGTCGTGGCCGCGGTCTTCGGCAACCGTCAACAGGCTTTCCTTGAAGGGATAGGTGATGTGGGTGGGATCATACGCCCCTTCTCCAAGCAGGTAGTCTACCAGCCCGGTATGGCCTTCGCGCACGGCGAAGTGTATCGGGGGCGTATAGTTGTATTGGGCGTAAATCAGACCGGGGCCGGCGGCTTGTACGGCTTCCAGGTCGCCCCGGTGGCTGGCCATCAGGATGTCCCATACCGCCTGCGTATCGGAGACGTGTCCACCGGCGACGTCCATCGCCCACCCGTTCTGCATCTCAAATGGCTGTATCATATGTTGCAATTACTTGATCGGCTTCCGTGTAACCCGTCGGGTACGCGACGCCCTTCAGCGAGGCGCCCGCCATGAGCAAGGCCTCTATTGCTTCCGTACTCCGTCGCGAGGTCCAATAGGACTCGGTCGCGGCTTTTACCGCCAGCATCAGCGGTGTCCGGCCGTTGCCGTCGGGGACGTCGCCGGCGGCGCCGCGGGTAAGCAGCAGCGGCACCGTTCCTTCGTAGGCTTTCCAGGCAGCCACGTGTATCGGAAGGCTGTTCGGGGGTATGCCAAAATAGCCGTCGCCCTCGGCGAAGGGGGTGTTGACGCCGATACCGGAATCGAGGAGGGCCTGCGCGCCGCGCACGTTGCCGGTTCCGACAAATTTGGCCAGCAGGGTACCGCCCATCGCGATCAGCGCCTCGGTCGGTTCGACGGGTTTGCCCATGGCACAATCATAGATGAGGCCGTCGACGCCCGGCAACGCCGTGGAGAATCCCCTGACGGCAAAGAGCTCCAGCAGGTCCCTCCTACCCTCCCTGGCGGCCCGCGCGATCGCGGTCAGGCCTTCGGTCTGGCGATAAGGATCGGCGCCATGGTCGAGCAACATCGCCACCATGCGCGGGCCGTTATCCCGTCTGATGGCCTGGTGGATCGGATACAGGTTCCCCCATGCGACATTGGGGTCGGCGCCGTACTCCAGGAGGTATTTCACCCCATCGGGGTCGTGCCAGTCGTGTTTGCGGATGAGCATCAGCGACAGGTCCGCCGGGCTCAGCCTGCCCGTCTCCACCACGACCTTCAACGCGTCCAGCTCATCGCTTTCGGGAGAATGATACACCACTTCCCCATCGGTGGGGTCGGCGCCTCTTTCGATCAGGAGCCTCGTGAGACCGGCGTTGTGCGCCACGCCAGCGGCGCCGTAGAGCGCGGTCTCGAAGTCCCCGTGGTCGTCTTGTGCTTTGAAGCCGGCGTTCGGGTCCGCCCCGGCGTCCAGGAGCGCCGTGGCAGCGCGGATAAAATCGGTGTCAGGGCGTCTGCCGAAGCGCAGGTATTTGGACAGCCCGAGGTATACCAGGGCGGTTCCCCCGAAGGGAGGCGCCGTCCGCGTCGCCAGCGATGGGTCCGCCGCCAGCAGCTCCCGCACCTGCGGGTAATCTCCCAGGATAGCGGCAATATGGATATCTCCCTGGGTGAGGTCGGGGTGCCGCGCAAGCAGCGCATCGGCCTCGTCCAGCGAGCCGTGCCAGATGGCGGCCCCGATGAATGCCGCATGGTCGGCGGCGACTGAATTTGTCATAACCGAAAAATAGCGACTATCTCCAAGCCTGCCGCAATTTTTTGGTAAACGACGCCGCGGCCAGCGCAAACGGCGTCTCTGCCGTGAAAAGCGAAAGAGCCCGCATTATTGTGTAGATTTAGCCCATGCCCCGGCAGCGCACCTTCTTCCACGGCCTTTTCTGGCTGATGTACGTGGTATTCATGATCATGGACATGCAGGGTTATATCGTCAAGCGCGGACCGCTTTTTGCCCTGCTCCCCCTTGGCATATCGCTGCTCCTGATGTTGATCCTGGTGTACGGAAACACCCTGCTCCTGATCCCCTACCTGCTCGAACGCAAGCGACCGGTAGTCTATGGCGTCGCCGTCCTGCTGCTGGTGGTCGGTTATACCCTGGCGCGCAGCAAAAGCCAGCAATACTGGGACGCCGTGGTCTGGCCGGACGAAGTCATGACCACGTCCTCCTACTTCAAATGGAACCTTTTCTATGCCGTCTGGTTCATCCTCATCTCCTCCCTGCTCCTGTATACCCAGCGCTGGGCAGAACAAAGACAGCAGGTAAAGAACATCCAGATCGACCAGCTGCAGACCGAGTTGAAATACCTCCGGGCGCAGGTCAACCCGCACTTCCTCTTTAACGGGCTAAACACCATCTACGGGACCATCGACCTGGAAAACAAACAGGCCCGCGACATGGTCGTGCAGTTCTCCGACCTGCTCCGCTACAACCTCTACGAGGCCGACGTCGACGTGATCGGCCTGGGCAAGGAGATCGAATACCTCGAGAACTATGTCGCCCTGCAGCGGGCCCGGAGCGACGCCAACCTGCACATCGAATTGCGCGCCGAGATACAAAACCCCGACCTGCAAATAGCGCCGCTGATCTTCGTGGGCTTCGTGGAAAACGCGTTCAAATACAGCACGCGCGACGACGAACAGACAAACAGCATCTACATCGGTCTGAGACAGACCGGGCCGGAGCTGTCGTTCGAATGCCGGAATTCCTTCGAGCCCCACGCCTCGGAGCACGAGGGCATCGGTCTGGGCAATGTCCGCCGCCGCCTGGAGCTCCTGTATCCCGGACGGCACTACCTGACGATCCGGAAAGAAAACGGCATGTTTACCGTAAACCTAACCCTGCGCATATGAACAAGCTCCGTTGCATCATCGTGGATGACGAACCGGTGGCCCGGAAAGTGTTGCGCGAGTTCGTAGAGCAGGTCCCCTACCTGTCGTTGAGCGGGCAGTTCGAGAATACCGCAAAGGCGGACCTTTTCCTGAAGGGCAACCCCACCGACCTCATCCTGCTCGACATCGAGATGCCCAAGGTGTCGGGACTCACCTGGCTGAAGACCCTGGCGGATAAACCCATGGTCATCCTGAGCACCGCTTTTCCCAAATACGCCCTGGAAGGCTACGAGCTCGACATCATCGACTACCTGCTCAAACCCATCGCCTTTTCCCGCTTTAACAAGGCAGCGCAAAAGGCCCGCGAATACGCCGAAATGAAGGACGGACGCCTAAACCCTTCGATCCTGTTCGTCCGCTGCGAAAAGAGGATCGAGCGGATCGACGTCCGCGACATCCTCTATATCGAAAGCCTGGGCAACTATGTCAGTATCTGCACCGGGAGCAAGAACCTTATCGCCTACCTGACACTAAAGGGTCTCGAAAGCCAGCTGCCCGTGAACGAGTTCATCAAGGTGCACCAGTCCTATATCATCAACTTCAACCGCGTCGAGGCCATCGAGGGGAACCAGCTCATGATGGGGAATAAATCCTTCCCCATAGGCCGCAATTACCGGGAGAAGGTCATGCGGCTGGTGGAACAGCGGTTGCTGAAACGCTGAGCAACCTTGTCAACGCCCGGTTGCAGGCTGGTCCTTCAGGATCAGTTCCCCCTTTGTCAGCCACGATACCCCAAAAGCCACCAACGCCACCGTCTCCAGGATCAGCGTCGGTTTCAAAAAGATAATGCGCTCGTGGACCCAGGGTATGCCGTCGATGGGGATACCCGCCACCGATATGGCCAGGATGATGCCGCAGACGCGGTAAACGCGGTTCCGCTTTTTCTTTTCGGGGGTCATCGTACCGCTGCTCCGGGTGAATAGAAAAGCGGACATGTACGAAAGCAGGGTGAAGAAAACGGCCGCGGAGCTGTAGTGCAGGATGCTGATGAGGTCCCCTTTGCTGCTCGTGTCGGACGTCGGCAGGAACGCGATCCCCAGGGCGAACAACCCTGAAAGCTTGCTGATGATGGAGTCCGCTTTGGTGTATCCGGCGTACGACATGAGGAACATCGCGATGCCGCAGATCACGCCTTCCAGCACGTTCCGCATGCTGGTATAATAATAGGCGCTGACCGATATTTGCAGGGTAGGCGGCGGGTCCAGGATAAAGGAGCCCAATACCAGGACGGGGACCAGCGTCAGGGCAAGCAAGCCAACTACCTTGCGCAGGGTCATATAGGAAATGATCTGGGGGGTCGTGCGCATGCCCTAAGATACCGCTTTGACCAACCGTTGTCAAGCGTATAAACACCTTTCCAGGAAGGCGTTCCGAAGCTTTTCCTCCGGATCGTACTGCCGGAGCACTTCCCGGAACATCCCGATCCGGGGATAAAGGCGCTCGAGCTGTGGACGTTCCATCGCAAACAGCTTTCCCCAGTGCGGCCGGGCGTGGAAAGGGGCCAGCGCCGTTTCGATCACGGGCAACAACCGGCGCACCGCCTCCGCCTCCTGCTTCCAGGTAAAGTGAATGGCCACGGAGTTTCGTCCCTGGGCGGTGCTCATCCAGAGATCGTCGGCGGCGACACAGCGGATCTCGGAAACGATCAGGTGGGGACTCACGCGCGCGTGCAGCGTTTCCACCGCGCGGATGGCGCGATAGGCGTATTCCAGGGGCAGGAGATACTCGCTTTGGAGTTCCTTCCCGCTGCTGGGCATAAAGCCCATCCGGAAGTGCGGCAGACGCTCGTGCCAGGGACCGGGTACGCCCATCTGGGGGGTGCAGTTCTCCGCGGGCATGTCTTTGACAGGGTTCAGGTCGCGGGTCGCGGCCATGGCGCCAAAGAATTCCGGCGGGGCGGCAAAGGGATCCCTGCATTTGAGCCAGACCTCGCCGATATTACCCTTTGTCCAATCCGTGAAAAGGCTGACGCTATACGCCGAGCCCATGATGGTTTCGAAATTCCGTTCCAGGACGTCCATACGCAGGTTCTCATAGACGTACTGCCGGACCTGGTAGGTGGGCTCGATGCGTAAGGTCAATCGGGTAACGACGCCCAGGCCGCCCAGGTGCACCGCGGCCGCCTGAAGCTCCTCACCGGACAACCCCACCTGGTCTCCCGCCGTCGTGAGGAATTCCATGCCCACAACCGCGGCGGATAGGTTGGTATTGCGTAAACCCGACCCGTGCGTCGCCGTGGCGCAGCCACCGGCAACGGAGATATGCGGCAGCGAAGCCAGGTTGTGAAGGGCGTAACCCCTGTCCTCCAGGAAGACCGCCAACACGCCATACGTGACACCCGCTTCCACGGTCACGGTCCGTGCTGTCTCGTCGAGGGACACCATCCGGTCCATGGACGCCAGTGATAACAGGGCATCCTTGCTGTCCGCTATGTCGTTAAAACAGTGCCGGGAGCCCAATACCTTGAACCGCCGGCGTCCCCTGATCCAGGCCGCCGCCTCGTCGGTGGAGCCGGGGGATTCCAGGTCCGTAGATCCATAGATGAGGTTGCCCGACCAGTTTTGAATTGTTTGATCCATACCTCCGTAAAGGTACGCTACGGAGCCATAACCAGCACGACCTTACCGTGTGTGTGGCGGCGCTCCAGGTCCGTATAGGCGTCCCTGACCTTTTCCAGCGGATAGACGCCGGCGATCGGGATTTCGAGCCGTCCCGCTTCGATCATCACGGCCAGCTCGGTCAGCACCGAAGCCTTGGCGGCGTCGCCGTTCCCTTTTGTCTGGACGCCGTATTGCTTTGCGGCTTCGAAGTCGATGATAGTGTCGATGCGGCTGGCGGGTATGTCCAATCGTATGGCGAGCGCCACATATCCGTCTCCGTGGGTGTCGATAAAGGCGTGCACCTTGCCTCCGGCGGCTTCGTGTATGCGTTCTTCCAGCCTGTCGCCGTGATAGTCCACCGGGATCACGCCGTGCTTCTTCAGCCAGTCATGACTCTCCGGGCCGGCGAGTCCGACGACGCTGGCTCCCAGGTTCCTGGCCAGCTGTACGACTACCGAGCCCACGCCGCCCGCGGCGGCGGATACGACCAGCGTTTCGGCCGCCTTCAGCCGGACGGCGTGTATGGCCGCATAGGCGGTGGTGCCTACCACGAAGAGCGAACCCGCCTGTTCCCAGGGAACGTGCGGCGGCTTCTTCGTGAGGTGGTCTTTCTCCGCGAGGACGTAGTCGGCATGGCTGGCGCGTTTGTCCGTGAACCCGATGACCTCGTCCCCGGGGGAAAAGCCGGTTACGTCGTCTCCTGTTTCTTCCACGACACCCGCCAGGTCGCTCCCCTCACCAGAGGGAAAGGTGGCGGGGAACCGGGCGGCCATTTTGCCTTCGCGGATGGCGCCCTCTCCCGGGTTGATACCGGCCGCCTTGACACGGACCAGGACTTCACCCTTCCCCGGGTGGGGCTTTTCGACATTGACGACCTGGAGCACCTCCACGCCGCCGTAATGGTCAAAACGGACGGCCCTGGATGACTTAGTGTCGTTCATAAGCAAAACGTTTAATTTTACGTGATATGATTTCTTTTCTTGCGCGTCAGTCCGTAGTCGACGTCCATTATCACCAGTGCTTCCAGGTCGTGGTGAGCCTGAAGCATCCTTTTGACAGCGTCATCGACGGCCAGGCGTACCAAGGGCTCAACGGGGTTTTCCTGAACCAATACATCCCGCATGCCTGCGAGGGACAGAACACCGACGTGCTGGTCTATTTTATCGACGCCGAAAGCTACCAGGGCTGGCAACTCAAGCAACTGTTGGACGGCAGACCCTTTGTACCCATCGACGCGATACCCGTGGGCACGGATACGGACATGGTCCGTTTTGCGGCGAACCTGCTCGAACGGTTGTTACCGGGGTTTTCATCCGTGCGCCCGATCGACGGGCGGATCACCGAAGCGTTTACCTATATTGACGACCACCTGGACGATCCACTGGCGCTGGACGAGGTCGCGGACCGCATCTTCTTGTCGGCAGAGCGTTTCCGCCACCTGTTTGCCCAGGAAACCGGGGTCCCGTTCTCACAATATGTCCTCTGGAAGCGCATCCAGCAGGTCATCTTCCAGGTGCTACAAAACGGCCTGCCCATGTCCACGGCCTCCGTACAAAACGGTTTTACCGACCAGGCCCATTTCACCCGGCTGTTCCGCCGGACATTCGGGGTCTCCGCCAAACAACTCCTCAAGAACAGCCGCTACGTACAATTCCTTACACCCTACGTCGAGGTAGCTTTGCCTTCATAAAACAACACGTTTATGAAACCTCAAGGTTACATCCGACCATCAGAAAATAATTATGTGCGGATGAAAGCGATACAAATCCCCTACTATGGCGGAGCCGACGTACTGAAGGTCGTGGACCTCGACCGGCCGGTGCCCAAGGATAAGGAAGTCCTGATACAAGTAAAAGCCGCGTCCCTGAACCCGGTCGACGCCAAAATCCGGAACGGTTTCCTGAAAGACATGATAACGCTCCCGCTACCCCTGGTGCCCGGCTGGGAAGCCTCCGGCATCGTAACAGAAAGCCGGCTCGAGGGCGTCGACCCCGGGGATGAAGTGGTTACCCGCGTGCCGTTCGAACGCGGGGGCGCCTACGCCGAATATATGATCGCAGGCCAGGGCCAAGTCGTACCCAAACCCCGGGAACTGTCCTTTGTCGAAGCCGCCACGCTGCCTATCGTAGCGGGCACCGCGTATACACTTTTGTACATGACGACGCCCGTCAAGGCCGGCGACCGCGTTTTCCTGCTCGGTGCTTCTGGCGCCATAGGCCTGTACGCCATTCAGATGGCAAAGGCCCTGGGCGCCACCGTTATTGGCGCCGCAACTGCAGATAACGCGGGTTTGCTTCGGTCTTATGGGATCGACCAGGTAGTTGACTACACCGATCCCGGTTTCCTGGATGCCGTCCGCGACATCGACCTGGCGCTTGACTTTGCTGGAGGGCCTAACCAAGACGCCTTGGCAGCTATCGTGAAGAAAGATGGACATATATTTTCTACCGTCCATCCCGGTGTACACGCCACTTTTATCTCCACCACCGGCGACCCCGAGGTAATAAAGACCGTACTCGACATGGCCGCGCGGGGCGAGATCAAGGCGCGGATTGGAAAGGTTCTACCGCTCGCACAGGCCGAAGAAGCGCACCGGCTGATGGACGCCCGTACTGCCGGTGGGAAAATCGTGCTCGTGCCCTGAACGTTACAACTTGTCGATCCAGCTCTTGATCTCGTCCTTGGTATGCCCCGTTTTCTTTTGAATACGGCCAAGCAATTCATCCTCCTTGCCTTCTTCGTAAAGCAGGTCATCGTCGGTGAGGCTGGCGTACTGTTGTTTGATCTTGCCCTTGAGGGTATTCCAGTTGCCCTTTATTTTCAGGCCGGTGCTGTTGTTGGTTTCCATATACTCGTTTTGATATGGAGAATTCAAACAGCCTGCCAGTTTTTGGGGCCAGCTAGTCTTCATCCAGGGTCGGCGTCTCGTCCGGAATTTCCAGACCGCTTTCGCCTTCGTCTTCATCGTCCTGGCCCGGTACGAAGCCCACGGGCTCGTGGCCCGGGTCGCCGTAGCTGCGAAAACCGCCTTCGTCGGCGTCATCTCCTTCCTCATCGGCGCGATGAGCTTCGGGTTCATAGGGCAGGGGCTCTGCGAGCCTGGGAGGGACGATTACCGCTGGGACCTGGTCTTCGGGTTCGACCATGGGGAGGGCGGGTTTTTTCGGGGTGGGTTTTTTTACGGCTTTTTTGGGGGCGGCTTTTTTGGGGGCGACTTTCTTGGCCGCCTTTTTAACGGCTTTCTTCGGGGCGGCCTTCTTGGGCGCGACTTTCTTCGCGGCCTTTTTGGGCGCTGCCTTTTTCATCGCTTTCTTGACCGCTTTTTTCGGCGCAGCCTTCTTCACGGCTTTTTTCAAGGCTTTCTTAGGCGCGGCCTTTTTTGCAGCCTTTTTCGGCGCGGCCTTCTTTGGTGCAGCTTTCTTTACAGCTTTTTTCGGCGCGGCTTTTTTGGGGGCCGGTTTTGCACCCTTTGAGTTCTTTGCCATGATTCAATGGGTTTGATATTATTAATTTGTATTATTCACATCTACTAAGTTGTAAGCTACAAGAATTCTTTCATAGCTGCGAAAAAAACGGGCCAATATTATGCGTAGTATTTTCCTCGCGTAAGGGATACCGGATGACCCGAGGTCAGGCATAATATGTGTGGTTGAAACAGGCATGCCGACAAAACCTAAAACACCTAAATATTATGGCAACAAATGTTCAAGCAACGCCGCAGGCGGCGCAGCACTCCAAACTCCGTGAATTTTTTATGGCCCAGCTCCGGGACATTTACTGGGCCGAGCAAAAACTGGTAAAAACCCTGCCCAAATTGTCCGACGCGGCCAACTCCGAAGCGCTTCGGGGGGCTTTCGACAGCCACCTTACGGAAACCAAAAACCACGTCAGCCGGCTGGAACGCGTTTTCGACATGATGGGTGAAAAAGCCAGGGCGGAGGAATGCCCCGCGATGAAGGGGATCGTCGAGGAAGGGGAAGACATCATCGACGAGACCGACGACAACACCTCCCAGCGGGACGTCGGTCTGATCTTCGCCGGGCAGAAGGCCGAGCACTACGAAATCGCCTCCTATGGCGCCCTCCGCCAACTGGCGCTGGACATGGGGCAGGACGAGATCGCGGATGTCCTGGGCCAAACCCTGTCGGAAGAAAAAGCGGCCGACCGGAAGCTCACCGAGCTGGCCGAAGGGGGGATCAATCGCATGGCGCTCGAGGAGCCGGAAGAGGACTGATCCGGCCGCACCGGGCGCGGAGCGTCCGCGAAGGGAGCGGCGCGAGGGTCTTAACGGAAGTTGAACCTCTTCAGGAACTCCTCCCTATACGTCCGCCCGATGGGCAGCGACGTCTTAGCCACGGTAACTTCCTGTTCATTAAAGGACTGTATGGCGTCGATGTTGACGGCGTACGACCGGTGGATCCGGGCCATGGAGCCGTAGTCGACCTTGTCGAGGAGCTGCGCCAGCGACTGCCGGAGCAGGAACTTCCGATCCGGGGTTACGAGCTGGACGTAGTTGTTTTCCGCTTCCACATACAGGATATCGGTGAGCCGGATCTTGACAAAGGCGTACTGGTGCTTGACGAAGATGTAGTCGTTGAGCCGGAGGATGGTTTCTTTGTCCGTTGCATCCGCGGCCGGGGACTTCTCCAGGGGAATAACCTTCCCGGGAGGGGTCCCCTGCCGCGCAACGGCAAAATTGTGCATGGCCATCTCTATCGCGATCCGCACATTGGTAAGGGTATAGGGTTTGGCCAGGTAAGCCGACGGCTGCGTGGCCTTGGCGCGCTCCAGCGTAACGGCGTCGGTAAACGCGGTCAGGTAGATCAGCGGCACCTGGCGGTGCTCCAGCAGGCTGGCCGCGGTGGTGATCCCGTCCTGATCGCCAATGATATGCACATCCACGAGCAAAATGTCGACGGGGGTGGCGCGGAACAGCTCCAGGGCCTCCCGGCCGTTATCGGCTATGCCTGCCACGAGGTAGCCGTCTTTTTCAAGACCCTTTGCCAGGTCCAGGGCGACAAGGGCCTCGTCTTCTATGATCATCACACGGGTTGGCTCCATCAGGCGACTTGTTTGGGTATCAATAGGGTAAACCGGGTCCCCCCGTCCACCACCAGTTGCTGTTCGGCCCTCAACTGGCGGCAAAGGGCGCCGATCAGCTGTTTGCCAAAGGACTGGGATTTCCTTTTCCATTGGGCGACGTCCAGCCCGACGCCGTTGTCCCCTACCTCCACCAGGAGCTGTTTTGCGTCCTCGTCGAGCCGGATATCCAGGGCCGGCCGGGACACCCCGGGGTAGGCATATTTGAGTGCGTTAGTTACCATTTCATTGATGATCAATCCAATGGGCAGGGCCTTATCCACATCCAGCCGTTCCGGGCGGGCGCTCACGGTGAGATCGAAGGCGTCCCGCTCAAAGCCATACGAGGTCACCAGGGACTCTGCCAGATCGGACAGGTATTCCCGCATGTTCACCGTGGTCAGCTCGTCATTTTTGTATAACCGCTGGTGGATCATACTCATGGCCTCCACGCGCTGCTGGCTCTCCTTGAGGGCGGCGACGGCCTTGTCGTCCATGAGGTCGTAGCTTTGGAGGCTGAGCAGGCTGCTGACGACCTGGAGGTTGTTTTTGACGCGGTGGTGGAGCTCCTTCATCATCGTCTCCAGCCGGGCTGATTGTTCGGCGATCTGCCGGCGCTGCTTGCGCACCCGGCCATACAACAAAACCATACTGACGGCAAGCCCGGCAAAAACGGCGGACGCGGCCACCAGCCAAAGGATCTGGCGGCGCTGGCCGGCAATCTGCGCCTCTTTTTTCTCGGTCTCGTATTTGGTCTGCAGCTCAGCGACCTGGGTTGTCTTGGCGATGTCGGTCAGCGAGTCGTTCAGATCGGCGGCCAGGATATAATACCGCAGGGCGGAATCCGACTTCCCAAAAAAATTATAGACGTTGAATACCTGGAAATACCCGTTTTTCACCCGTTCGGGCTCGTGCAAAGCCAGGGAAGCAGAGAGCATCAGCTGCGCATACTGGAGGGCGGGTTGGAATTTGCCCTGGTTTTCGTAGGCGTGGGAGATATTGCCGTAGTTGTATGTAAGGCCGTCGGTATCGTTTTGCGCTTGGTTGGCCGCCACGGCCTTGAACAGGAAGTCCAGCGCGGACGGATAGTCCTTGTTGTGCTCCAGGTATACCTGGCTGATATTATTGTACAGTCTGGCGCGTAGCTTGGTGGCCTTGGGGGACAGCTCCATCAGGCGGATCGCCTCAGTATAATAGACAAAGGCGGTGTCATAGTACCACTCATGGTTGAAGTTCCGGGCCTTGTCGCGATAAAGGACACCCAGCTCGTTGAGGCTGTTGACCTGACCGCTGGTATCCTGTATGTCGCGGTACAAGTCGAGCGCGGTGTGTGAATAGTCTATGCCCTTGTTCACGTACACCTCGGTCATGCTGGTCCCTCCCATCATTTGATACACGCCCGCGATATTGAGCGAGCTGGACCCGAGCACCCGGTCCTTTTTCTGGCCATCCATGGTCTTAACCGCTTCCAGGTACCGGGCCAGCGCATGCTGGTAGTCCCCCTTATCCCGAAAGGCCAGGCCCTCGCGGAGGAGCGCCCGGGCGCGGGCGGTATCGTGACGGAAAGTGCTGTCCGACTGTGCGGTCAGGGTAAGTGGCAAGAGCAGGAAGCCGTATAGCAGCCGAGGGGACATTTCAATGGTTGAATATACGACAGGTTGTCAATTTTCAACCCCCAAAATGGCGATTTCGCACGCGGACAAGGCGGCCCGACCTTTGTAGGTTTGCAATAAATTCAACACCATGCAACGGATCACCACCTTTCTTTGGTACAACGACCAGGCAGAAGAAGCCGCCAAATACTACACGTCCGTCTTCAAAAATTCGCGGATCACCGGCATCGCCAAGCCCGAAAACGCCCCCGCCCCCGGCGGTAAGGCGTTGGTGGTGAATTTTGAATTGGACGGACAGCAATATACCGCCATGAATGGAGGCCCGGGGTTTCCTTTTACCTGGGCGGTGTCGTTGTACGTCACCTGTGACACCCAGGAAGAGGTCGATTATTACTGGGATAAGCTGTCCGACGGCGGCGAGGAATCCAAGTGCGGTTGGCTAAAGGACCGGTGGGGTCTATCCTGGCAAATCGTGCCCGCCGCGCTGATGAAATACCTGAGCGGCGACGACCCCGAAAAAGCCCGGCGCGTCATGGACGTCGTCATGCGGAGTGTCAAATTGAACGTAAAAGAAATTGAAGAAGCATGAAATACACCCATTCCTTTTGCAGCTTTTCGGTCGATGACCTCGACAAAGCAGTGGCCTTCTATGGTCAAACGCTCGGACTCCCCGTGGAAAAAACGCCCCAGGGCCTGGACATCCGTCTTCCGGACAACGCCATCTTTATTTATCCCAAGCCCAACCACACCCCGGCGTCCTTTACCGTTTTCAACTTCAAAGTAGACGACATCGAAGCCGCGGTGGACGAGCTCACCGCCAAGGGCGTGGCCTTCGAGCACTACACCGGCGAGATCGCCACCGACGCCAGGGGCATCCACCACGGTGACCAGGACCCCACGATCGCCTGGTTCACGGACGCGGCTGGGAATATCCTGTCCGTTATACAGGAGGCGAAGGCATGAGCGTCGTCCGGTTGGGGCCGGCCGACGGCGATCGTTTCCAGGAATTGATCCGGCTGTTCGAGCGGGAGTTCAAGGAGCCAGGCGGCGCCACATTTTTGACGCCGCTCGCCGACGCATCGTTTATCGCGTTGGTGGCGCTGGAAGAGGGCAGTATACGGGGTGGCCTGACCGCCTATCTTTTGTCGTCCTACCAGCAGCCGGAGCCGCTGACATTTTTGTACGACCTGGCGGTGGACAGCGGCTACCACCGCCAGGGCTGGGGAGCCCGTCTCCTGGAAGAGCTGCGCCGGCTGGCGCCCGGCGAGGTCTTTGTGGCCGCGCACGAACGGGACCTGACGGCCATCGACTTTTACCGGGCGTGTGGCGGGACCGAAGAAAGAGTGGTACATTTTACCTTTTGCCCTTCCAATACCTAGTCTTGGCCTGTACCTTGTGGGAAATTGGGCTATGACAGACCTATCGCTTAACATCCCCGATACGGGCAAGCCCCGGGTCGTTGTCGTCGGTGGCGGCTTCGGCGGACTCTATACCGTAAAAAAGCTCAAACGACAGGGCTTCCAGGTCGTATTGTTCGACAAACGCAATTACCACACGTTCCAGCCGCTGCTCTACCAGGTATCGACCGCGGGGCTGCAGCCCGACTCCATAGTGGGACCGTTGCGCACGATATACCACGGCTATCCCGACGGGCACTTCCGGATGGTGCGCATCCTTTCGGTCGATCCCGCACGGAACACCGTCCATACGATCGCGGGCGACCTGCGCTACGATTATCTCGTCATCTCCAACGGGATGAAGTCCAATTTTTTTGGGAACGACAACTTCCGCCAATTCACGCTCCCGGTCAAGTCCATCCCCGACGCGCTAAACCTGCGGAGCCATATCATGCAGCTCTTCGAGCGCGCGGTGATGACCAGCGATCCCGAGCTCCTGGAGCGGATCATGACGATCGTGATCGTAGGCGCCGGCCCTACCGGCGTCGAAACGGCAGGGGCGCTGTCAGAACTGCGGAAATACGTCCTGCCAAAAGACTACCCGAACCTGGACTTTTCCCGGATGAAAATTTACGTCATCGAGGGGCTCGACCGTGTTTTGCCGCCGATGTCCCCCGCCTCCAGCGCGCGCGCACACAAAGACCTCGAACGCATGGGCGTGGAAGTTCGTTTGAATACCTTTGTCTCCAACTATGATGGAGACATCCTCACGTTCAAGAACGGGGAAACGCTGCGCACCGCCACGGTCGTGTGGTCGGCCGGGGTCATGGGGGACGTCATCGACGGTATTCCCCGGGAATGGGTAGAAAGAGGCCGTATCCTCACCGATCGTAACTGCCGCGCCATCGGCTCGTCCAACATCTTCGCCATCGGCGATGTGGCCATGATGAAAACGGACAAATACCCCAAGGGCCACCCGGGCGTCGCCCAGCCCGCCATCCAGATGGGCAAATACGTCGGCAAACAACTCAAGGACATCCATGCCGGTAAAGCGGTGCCCGGCTTCGAGTATTTCGACAAAGGCACGCTCGCGACCATCGGCCGAGGCAAAGCCGTCGCCGACCTGCTGGGGGACAAGCTCCACCTGGGTGGGCGTATCGCCTGGTATATCTGGCTCTTTGTCCACATCACCTACCTGATCAGCTTCCGCAACC
>Ga0310811_10002100_pt1 | contig 24852 bp, 25 predicted proteins | sample YCmetagenome_FD_207642 | JGI IMG/M metagenome (GOLD analysis project Ga0310811, IMG submission 207642) | Soil microbial communities from experimental microcosm in Duke University, North Carolina, United States - YC | ecosystem: Engineered > Artificial ecosystem > Soil microcosm > Unclassified ... | reverse complement strand
TAACCACTCCCTGACCTTTTTGCAGGTATGCTTAGGGTCATTGTCTTGCTGAAAGATGACATCAGAAGGATTAAGATCATAAAACTCCAGGGAATTCTGAAGTTCATCCTTCAAAATTTGAAGATAAAGATCCCCACCCATTCTACCATCAATCTTAGCAGCATAGCCAACTCCTTCCCATACAGCCCCACATCATCAAAGAACCTCCACCAAACTTGACAGTTCCTTGTACCAATCTGTCACTGAGCCTCTCTCCTGACTTTTTCCAAGCCCATTTGTGACCATCTGACCTTAGGTGATTAATCTTGGTTTCATCAGACCATATGACCAACTTCCAGTCCTCCAAAGTCCAATCTCTATGAGCATAGGCAAAATCTAAGCGGTGAAGGTGAGGAATAATGGATGGGTGAGGGCTAGACCTGATGTGAGCTCTACAGTACTCCTCTGGACGCGAGATATAGCTCGTCCCAAGGGGATTGCTACTGAGAAAAGATTCCTCTATGGGAGAGGGGAGTCGTGGACTGGGCTTTGGTCTGGCTAAGGGCGCATGAAAATGCGCTGTAAGTCGCGAAGCACGGGAAAAAGCGCAAAAATATCGTGAAGTGCGTTACTCTCTGAAAACGCGAAAGCAGGACTTTCTAACTCAAGGATAGATACTGAAGGAGAAGTGGATGTGCTTCTTGAGAATATCTTGAGGCTACTGCGGAACGCAACGATGGAATCTGAAGTCGATGGATTTTTTTGATGCAAAGTCCTACTAACTAATTGTCCCAGTGATGGAAGAGAAGTCCAGTAAAAACTTCTAACTATGCGCTGACGTGTCAGCATGCTAAGTGAGTTCCCAGGCCTCGGAGCCGAGTAAGTAGCGCTAAACATGCAAGGGTGATGTAATATAAACACATAATGATATAAATGAACATAAATGTGAATGCAAGGACATATGTGATATAATGCGAGTGAAACCAAGTGAGATACGCACCAATGGACCTTGGAGGATGAGGACAGGACATGCGAACGGAATGCGATGGATCCCAGGGAGGCGCGCGGTAGCGCATGTCGAAACGCGAAAAACACGAGAATGCAAAATATACGAAATGCGCGAGAATGCGAAGCCTGCGAGATATGCGAGTGCGCGAATTGCGAACTGTGTGGGATCGCGAGTTGTGCATAATTCGTGAGATGCGCAAAAATGCGAGGAATCTGAAACATGAAGTATGTGAAATGTGCGAAAATGCGAAACACGCGGTATATGCGAAATGCGCGAAAATGTGAATACCACGAAAACACGAGATGTGCAGAAATGCGAGGAATCTGAAACGCGAAATGCGCGAAAGACGCGAGAATGCGAAATGTGTGAAAATGCCAAAACACGAAAACCGCGAAAATCGCGAAGGTCGCTGCACTTCAACAGGTCCAGTATAAGGTTTTGCTATATGGTCTGTACGTGCCCATAGAGACTTGAGTCTCTACAGTGGGCTTTGCAATGTTTGGCAGACAGTAGAGGGTATTTGAACTTGACTACAGCCTTTATTCCAGCTTTTTGAGGTAGCAGCCAGTGGTACTTGGATAAAGAGGTTGATTGATAATATTTGAAAGAGATTTGGTCACTTGAACAGCAGTTTCTGCCTTCTGAGTGGAGATGAGATGGATAGCATGATGAATATTGGCAGAGGAAAGCTTGGCTGGACAACCACCAGTGGACTTTTGTAAGGAAGAATGCTCCTTGGAATAAAGTCTGGAGATAGTAGCAGTGCTGATACCAGTTGTGGAGGCAATAGAGCGGATAGAATGACTAGCATCAAGCTGAGAGAGGATGGTATTCTTTTGAATGGTAGAGAGAGATCTCATGGTGGTAATGGTTGAGAACAAAGAAGCGTGGGACTAATTTCAAACTCAGACATAATGTTTTTATGTATATCTCTAATTATATTAACAAGTAACAGCAACTATCCTTTTATTTGACTGAGATCCTACTATCCATATCAATAGTTGCAAAACTGTTATAATGGTATCCTTGTCTTAAAATAGTCATATCTTCACTTCCCCTGGGCCAAATCACGTGACACAGGTGTCCATGTGTAGCCTGGGGTTGGCTCTCCAATATCTCTCACCAACATGAAGTGTGATTCCCACGCATACAGGCACTATAATTTGTATACTGAAAAAGTACCATACATTGTAACAGTTTTGCAAGTCACTGTATGTTGGTCCATCATGAAGAACATCGCCCTCACTTGTTTCGGCAAAAACTCCATGTTAACCCTGAGATCTTTGATGATATTCTTGATCACATATCTGGTCATCCCATCTTCCAAAACCAATCCAACAATCCTCAGCTCCCTGTTTCCATCCAACTGGCTATTTTTGAATCAGGCTGGTCACTATGGCAATGCAATTACTCTTGAGGATGTTGCTCAATGGGCAGGTGTCAGTGTTGGGTCTGTGGTTAATTGCACTAATTGTGTGATGATTGCAGAACTTGATGCTCATGATCAGTTTGTCTGCTTCCCAGCAGATAACTCTGAGAATGCTGATTTGGCTCATAAATTTGCTGAGTCACGCACCTGCCCAGAGTGGAAAGGTGGCTTTTTAGCCATTGATGGCTCAACTATAGACCTTTTCACCAAGCCTAGCTACTATGGTGAGACATTTTTTGATAGGAAATCAAAGTATTTCCTTGGCTGTCAGGTATTTTTTATTTATTCATCTTCTTGTGCAAAAATTGATCTAATTCCAGGCAGTCATTTTACCCCATAACCTTCTTATTGTGGATTATGCTCTGGGTCATCCTGGAAGTGTCCATGATACATTTGCTTTTCGATCTACCCATCTCTATGAAGATCATGCTGACCTTTTGCCTGATGGGCATTGGGTTTGGGCAGACAGTGCATACCTATTGGAGCCATGGTGCATTGCCCCTTTCAAGAAACCTTGTAATGGGCAATTGACAAAGAAACAGAAGTCATTTAATTATCACCTCTCTAAGGTATTTTTTTTGAAGAGCCATATCTCAATAAATTAATTTTATTTATTCAGATCTGTGTTCATGTTGAACACACATTTACTGTTCTAAAGGGATGGTTCCAGTCCCTCAGAGAGCTCCAGTTCAGGATCCAGGGTAAGAAAGACCTTGAGTTTGCTGTACAGTGGATAAAGTGTTGCATCATCCTGCACAACATGATCATTTGCTTTGAAACTGAGCATTGCAAGAAGGATGGAACATATAAGAGTTCTCTAAAGTGGGCCCATGGAGAGGAGGAAGATTTCATTGATCAAGAGACTGAGAGTCCAGATGGTGAAGAAGTGGTTGGTGACAGGACCTATGAAGGAACTCCAGGTCAAGCTGCTCATGCAAGGCTGATGGATGTACTCTTTGACAGTCCTCACTCAGGTGCACGATGCAGGGAAGGATGACAACCCAACAATGCTTGCTTGAATATGTACTACTACCAATACACCTGTACCTGTACAACAAATGTATATACCTATGTGGCATGAATGAAAGTACCAGGATGCACTCTTTGACAGTTCTCACTCAGATGCACAGAATGACAGCCAGCAACTAAGCTTACTTGAACATGTACTCCTTCCAATACATTTGTACAACAAATGTATATACTTATGTAGCATGAATGAAAGTACCATAAGACATAAAACATATACATATCCAATGGAACAAATGAGCAACAACAAATGATGACAACAACACAACCCTGACAACAATGACAATGATAATGATGGTGACAATGAGACAACAAGGCAGACAGAACAAGGGGACAGACAACAACGAGAGGGATAGACAACAATGAGGGGGACAGACAATGATGAGGGTATGGATGATGAGGTGATCATCCAGTTCCTCCATCTGATGAGGCCTTGGAGGCCTGCATCATTTGGTGGAACTGGATCTTGAGATGGAGAGTCTCTGCTTCCTTGTCAAGCACCTTGGAATGTGCTTGGTGGACTCGAATATCTGTCTCATGAAGCTGAATTTCAGCATCTTTTGCCTCCTGCAGGCACTGATGGCTGACTGCAGCTTGGGAGGCTTTGTGCTCCCAGGTGGCATGTGTTGGTAGGCAGATGGATTTGAGACATTGGAAGTCTGTGATAGCTGCTGGCCATAGTACATAGAGGGACCCACCCTACCATGCAGTTGAACGAGTGAGTAGAAGGTACCTGTATGGTTGACACTAGGTCTTGATGAGTGCACCTTTGCAGCCATGGATGGATTTGAGTGCCATATACCACAGCAATTCTAAGAGTGTGGCATCTTCAATAATCAATCAGCCAACAATGAGAAAATGTGACTAAAAACTCACACAGCAGGTTTTTTGCTAAAGTCTCCTCAGCTGGCATTACACCAGTGCCTGTACTACTGATCAATGCTTTGATTTTTTTGTATTTACCCCTAAGACTGCATGAATTTTAGAAATTTTATTAACGGACTAAAAAATATGATTAGACTTACATCCCGATGCAATTGCAAACTGCATCACAGAATTTTTTTGCATTGACTGCATATGCAGGACCATACTTGACATGGTCAGTGAAGATGAGCTTGGCAAGAACACCATATATTTGCCCCTTATCTGAGGACCATCATCTGCAGCAGCCATGGCTTTCTTGCCATCAGAATAAAATAAATTCTACAGTCAGTGGGGTGAGTCGTCAAATAGTTTACTAGTGTGTCTGTTAGTGCATGGTCATTGTGCCACTGGATCATGAGCTGAGGTCCAGACTGCTCTAGAGGTGGGTTTGAGGTGGTATGAGCTCAATTATTCGACTCTTTGTCCATCACCCCCAAGTGCAATGGTATATTGGCTTTGAGGCATGCAGAACAATGGGCAAGAGGCATGGTGGTTTCAAGGTCTGCCATATGATGCTGGCCTGACCTTGAATCTGGGTCATCGGCCGAGTTTCTTCAAGGCTTTAGCCAAGAGTTGAAAGCATTTAGACAAGGTCTAAGTGAAGTTTCAAAATTTGTTTTGAGTACCACTATTGTTTGAATAATGAGCGACTTTTACATTGCTAGATGTAGGTAATACATAATAGGATGGTGTCCCACTGGCATGTCAGCAATGATGTGACGTGTTCTTGGTGCCAGCTAATAATATCCGAGCCTTGCTGCTTGCTGTGTCACATGATGAGCTTGCACATCTCATGATGGTGTGGACTAATTGATGGCATGTTTTCACAAACAGTGCAGAGATAATGATTGAGATACATTAATAAGTATGTAGAACATGTATACTAGACTCAGGTTATACTAAGCCTCCTCGTCAGTGTTGTCATGAAGTTGGAGCTGCAAGAAATCATCAGCGATGCATAGGACATCCTGGAGACTTCTTGATGCTTCCTCTACTAATTCCTCCTCCTCCTCCTCCTTGCCATCCAGGTCATCTTGGGTGTCAGGATCTACAACAAATGCTCTGTTGTTCAAAGGTGTATGATCTGCAAGTAGTCTTGATGGGATTCACACATTTGATCTACTGGCACTATCCCTGAGACTTGTGTTGGTGCTGACACCAGGTGCTACTATCCCACAGAAACCAGTAAGCTTAGATATGTCATGGAACCACTTAAGGTGTCATGAATTGAATCGTATTCAAGTGTTTTGATGTAATGCAATCTGATGGGCAAGAGCTGGGTTGACATCCTTCAATTGATCTTTGCACCTCCACAGATAGCTATCTTCATCTTGTATATAAGTTGCTAGGCATCATATCTCAATATTCAAGCATTGGATTTCTTTGCATGCCCAACCACATACTTCAGTCATTTTTCAATGTAGAACCCAGGCTCCGGACATGCCAAAAAGCTGTAGAATACATGCCAGCCAACCACCAGCCAGTGCACCTGAAATCAGTGCTGGCTGGTCTATCTAGGAATACTATTAGCTAGTATATTATGGCCAAGGTGATATACATAGATTCTGGGCTGGCCAGACTTTCATAATATGTTGCAGTACGGGCCTATACTACATGTAGGACCAATGCTGGCCAGTGTATACACTTGAATAGTGCTAGCATGGCCAGCTTGAGTATATGACACATACCATTCATTCTAGCTAAGGTATATGCTTGAATATTCCTAGTATGTATACTAGATAGTATAACAATGCCCGATATACCTGATGTTTTCTGGGATGGCCAGCTTGAGAATGTGACACATATCATTGAGGCTGGCCAGTCTATATATATTTATTTCTGATATGGCCAGCTTGATTATATGACATGTGGGATTGAGTCTGGCCAGACTCTACCCAAATATTGCTAGAATGGCCAGCTTGATTATATGGCATGTAGGACTGAGGCTGGCCAGTCTATATATTTATTTATTTCTGGTATGGCCAGCTTGATTGTATGACATGTAGGATTAAGGCTGGCCAGTCTATATGTTTATTTATTTCTGGTATGGCCAGCTTGCCTATATGGCATGTAGGATTGAGGCTGGCCAGTCTTTATATTTATTTATTTCTGGTATGGCCAGCTTGACTGTATGGTATGTAGGATTGAGGCTGGCCAGTCTATATATTTATTTATTTCTGGTATGGCCAGCTTGACTATGTGACATGTAGTATTGAGGCTGGCTGGACTATACCTCAATATTGCTAGAATGGCCAGCTTGATCATTTGTCAGTTTATACTTAAATATTACTATCATTTTCTAGTCTCAATAAACTCTGAAGACACTCAACAAATATTTGACTAAAGGATAAGCTATCTTCAGTAGTCCATTAGGGCCTCATATTCTTCTTAGAGAGTTGCCTAGTTCTGGTAGAGTGACAAATAGGTTCATGTTCAATCCTTGTCTTCTTGCTCTTCACTGTGGAAGACTGATATCTGGTCCTTTGTTTACCTTTCTGTTTCTCCTCCTGCTGTTCCTGCTCATGGTCCTTCTCCACCTCCTCTATATCCACATCTCCTATCACCATCTCTTGTTCATCTTCCTGATCCTCTTCACCATTAGCTCTCTGCTCCTCCTTCTCCTGATCACTATCATCAGGGATACTAGCCCTCATAGCCAACTCGATGAGACCCACAACAGTACCTGTGTTACAGTAGGCTTACCTCCTATTCATTTTTTCTTTACTCATTGTATTACATCACGACCGTTCACTACTGTTGCTAGATGACTTATGTTTCCTTTCTTGGATCACTTATCTCTTGTTGCGCATACATACTTAATTAGGTAATCGTCTCTTGTCATTATGCTTGCCCTAAATCTCTCCTAGGATTTATTATAATACATGCCTTTGTACTATGTAGCTCCTTACTTTAATCTTACTGGGTTTTACCTGGATAACCTGATTTCCTTTGACTAAGCCTTCCAAGCTTAGTTGTCTGAACCTATATCTGACTTGGAGCACTCCTCTTTGTCAGTCTGAACCTTTGAACCTAACCTCAGGGTTGTACCTTGTCGTTAGCTATTGAAACCTTGCAAGTAGACTTCATTGTCATTGCGTCGTTAGACTAGACTCAACCATGAAGACTCTCTTCTGAGTCTAGGTTGTTAGAACCCATCCCAGTTCGTAACAACCTGCAACATGACTAATTGCACTGTCTATCTTCAGGATGAATTGAAGGTCCAAGACTGAACCAGACAAGTAGGAGGGGGTATCAGGGTCAGCCTCCTCTTCTTCATACTCCATGACACATTTGGAGTCCCTTAAAAGCAATCCAAGGCCTAAGACCACTAGGGCAGCTGAGTATGCAGATTGCGATGGCGCCTCTGTTAGCATGTCCAAGCTGCCTATCAAAGCATCCTGTGACATGTGCACATACTCAGGAAGATAAGACTCTTTTGAAGACCAATCAAGCCAGGGAGGTAATTTGAGTTCCTCCTCTGGTGTTAGCTAGTGAACAGTATTAGAATAAATGTATATCCAAGATTAAGTAAACACCTACAAGGTTTTGAGTTATAGTAGCCAGATTCTTGACTGCATCTACAAGCTCTAGGTAAGACCTATCAGAGCTGAGAGCTTCTAAAAATTCAAAGCAATCAACCTGAGGTATCTTAGCTGGTGATGATACAGCCAATGTAGTATCCAATCCAGCTGAGCTATGCTGTTCATCAGCTTCAGAGCTAACCTCCATATATGGCTTGTCCTTTTTAGAACTAGTGTTGACACAGGCGCTGTTTGATGGATTAATTCTCATGTCACATGACCTTGCCTTTATAAAAGTGACAAGTCTCTTCTGTGCCATGCTCTGCCTCTCCCAATAATGCCAGAGTACATTGATATTCTTGGCTCTCATGTAAGAGGGGTCACAAAAGACAAGGTCATCTGGAACAGAACCAGACTCCAAATACTCAGATGGGCAAGGTGTTATAGTATGCCAAGGCACAGGCTTATGGCTACCAGTGAAAACTTCTACAAAAACTCATTGATTAAGTAAGCATATAGCAATATATGACATAGACACATACTGTATGCAGCATGAAAAATCGTATGAATAAGTTCTTGTTAATCCTTGAGTATGACACCATCTCAAGACAGAAGTTGTGCATAGCCTTCCTTGTCAAAGATGATTGTTAGTAGTCTATGTTCATCCTCTTCTTCTTCATCTGGAATAGCTGTTGGGTCTATTGATTATGATTAACTAGTGTTCATAAAATGAAGAATTAATACACATACAAAATTCCATCTTTGTCCACTTTCCAAAAAACTCAAAGCCAGTTGAAGCCCACTCTTTAATACCATCTGAGCTGACAGAGAAGCTTTTTTGACATTCTGAGGCACAGATTCATGTCTGAAGGGGTGTAGCTTGTTAGTTCAATATTCATAGATGACCTGAATATGCACAAGGTGACATTCAATGTCTGATCTGCTCACTTCTTGTGACTGACAAACATCACAACCTGGCAACCCATGTTGCGACAAAGCTGCTCAGAAAATTCTTCAAGCACTTTCTTGAGATTATTCTTCTGGTAACTGAAAGCTAACATTAGACTTGAAACCCCACAAAAAATTCACTAAGCTCACATAGCCTGACTTTCTTCTGGTGCCCCCTCCTTTTTCCACTTCTCTCGTGCATACTCAACTTCTTTCTTCTGTGCAGGTGACATTTTGTTGAACCATTCTTGTGCATGATGAGTGTAAAACTTGATGGGATCCTTTACACCTTTTCTTGCTTGTTCCACCTTGTAAAATTTATCAATCTCTTGTTTGAACAACTTCTGAGCCACATCCCAGTCAGTCAGCTTTTTCTTGTAGAATGAAGCTTCCTTTGGATGGGCACTGATCTCCCTTTCCTTTGCAACTCCTTCCCCATCAGATTCTTCATTGTCAACATCCTGTGCATAGTATTGTTTAATTGCCTGCAAGTAGCATAATTAGAGTTGTCAAATATTTTGTTTGTGCAAATCACACCTTCTTCAAAGAACTTGGCAAAGTAACTTTTTGGTCTTGTTCCTTGTGAGCTGCAACTATGGCCTTCCGTATTTTTTTGATCACACGAGACCATTCTGACTTTGAATGTTTCATAGCCAAAAAGTCAGTTTTATAACTGACAAGAATAGCTTTGAAGTTATGTGTCCAGTCTGAAGACATAGATATATAAGCAGAAGATATTCTTTGAAATGTAATGCTAAGGGTGAACTGTACTGATAGTCTCAGTGTGGCTGGCTGGTTGTCTCAACAATGAGTCACATGAAGATCACATGACCTACACAACATGTTGATCACAATCATGTGACTCATTGTTGAGACAACCAGCCAGCCACACTGAGACTATCAGTACAATTCACCCTTAGCATTACATTTCAAAGAATATCTTCTGCTCATATATCTATGTCTTCAGACTGGATCTGAGAGATAACTGATATTCAATACCATAACAAATTCAATGTCATAACAAATTCAACTTGAGTAGTAAAACAAAGACATAATCATAACGGAATTTTAATCCAGCAGGCAATACAAGTCTTGCCAGGAGTAAGGACCCTTGAGTTAGTAGGTGGGCTGAAGGTAAAGCTCTTCCTACATGCATCACCCTTGCACTCAAACACATATACCTTAGCATGGTTAACAGAACTCCAAGCATCCACCAGACCACATTTAGGGCACTAAAGCAGCAGGAAGCCACCCCAGGGATGAAGCTGTGAATGAGTCCAGGAGTATTTGAAAACATCCAGGGAGTTGCTACTTTTGACCAGCAAAAAAACATCTGAATGATGGCCGAGCTTGTAGGACTGTCCAAGCATGTCAGGGAAAGCCTCACACATAGAGAGATGCTAGATGAGGACAAGGTCACTGAAGGCAAGCATGAGATGCACTGAAAAATTTGGTTGGAATCAGACTGCATTGAAGGCAACAGCTGCAGAAAGACCATGACTATTTTCGTCAAATTAGTACTGCTATGAGTCTCAAAACTGATGTACTTACTGGGCAACCGAAGTGTGCAACTTAGAAAATGAGTCCACATTGTTGACAAGTGCACCACAGGAGAAGAACCACAGGAATGACTCAGCTGCATGATTAATGAGGACCTGCCAAGGTGCAAGGATGATATCCAAAAACTATAGCAATTGAGACAAATTATTCAAATTGAAAGAGAAACACTTACATTGTTGACTGGAGTGGCGACATATTTATTTTGATCATACCCTACAAACAGGTCTCCATGTGTGTTGTCAGTGTAGTTGGATATACCAAACACAATGCACTTCCAGTTATTAGTCGATAGGGTGCACACCAATTGGTCGATGCTTGCTTGGTATGTATTGACCTTGGAGACTGTACCAACGTCAAACATTATCTCCTGGTTCCTATAGAAGCCCTGTAGTTGTATTGCAGATAAACAAATATTGAAAGGGAGCTGGAAACTTACATAGTATACTGACAAGCTACCATCCTTTTGGCGCTGACCCAAGATGTGACAACAAATGCACCAGAAGGTCACATGTGGCATCATGATAGCCTGTGTGAAGGCTGGGGGCACTGTGATGCATTTGGTGCAGATGACATATGGACATTCATCACACAAGAGGAGATAGTCATCCTCAATAGAAGCATCCCTGCAAATAATACAGAACTACAATATTTGATAACTGGTTAGTCAAAAATTCAGCTGAAGGGAAAGACTTACCTCATTGTGTTTGAACCCCCTGCATACTTCTAACCCTGGCTCCATCACAACCAATGCATTGCTGGCACTGTCTAAGTCCAGGTTCACATGAGCTGCTGGTGGCCTTTTTCGCTGTATTCTTGGTCCACACCATCTAACATGTGAGAAGGGTGAACTGAGAAACAGTAGTTAGTAGTCTATAACATGTCCAAAAATATCTGAACTCACATACCTACCAGCACAGGAACAGATAGAGACACAGTTCTCAATGAGCTAAGACATGTCTAAAAGCAGTAGTTAGTAGTCTAAAATGAGTCCAAAAATGTGAATTCACATACCTAACAGTGCGGGAATAGATAGCAACTATGGTTCTCTAAGACACGTCCAAAAACAGTAGTCAGTAGTCTAAAACAAGTCCAAAAATGTGAACTCACATACCTGTGATCCAGCAAAAGGCCTTGGAAAAGAAACTGCTGAGAATTGACAACAATTAGTTGATAGACAAAGAAAGATATATCCAAAAAGTCTAGACTTACATACACACTTGAAGCGGCACAGAGACAATGGCAAACAATGTGGTGAGAAAGATGAAACTTACAAGTTCAACAAACAAACAAACATTACATAAGCTTGCCAGTCAGTACAAACTTTGTACTGACCAGCAAGCTTATGTAATGTTACTACAAACAAACAGACAAGGCTCCAAATACTCACAAACCAACATGTTTATCTGTTCTAACTTCAACTTCCTGTCACAACTCAACAAGTGAGTAAACACGATGAGCAGAGACTAGGACTTAAATGTCTAAGATAATCACAGAAAGGATAAGAGCAAGTATGCCTTGAGTCAATTCAAGTAATGAATACACAAGAGGTTTGAACTGAAGAACTACTGACTACAATCAACTAACTATATACACTATTTGAAACTGAGACTGAAACTGAGTTCTAACTACTAGCCAATCATTAAATGGAATGAGAATCGTATGATGTACCTGAGACTAACAATAATAATGATGTCATAGAATGTTCTGGACATGTCACATGATGTTATCTTATCTAATCTAATCTAATCTAATCTTATCTAAAGACAACCATAGAATGTGTCCTCATCTTCTGTTATTGAAGCAACATGTGTGGTAGGCGCTAAAGGAATTGTAAAGGGGGATTTAGGAGTTTTAGGAGGCATTTGTGACACTTCCCATGCTTCATCTTTCCTTCCTCTTCACCACTTGCACCCATCCCCTTTGCACTGTCAGCCTGTCAGCCATTTTGGCAACCCAAGGCTATCTTTGGATCTTTGCAGGGGCTGCAGCCCTGCAATGATCCAAAGATTCTGCCTTACAGTTGCCAATATTTGAGGTAAGTGTTGTTTTTTTGTGCTCTCACTTACTGATTTTGTTTGTTGTTTTTTTTCAATAGCGTCTTTTGTATCAGTCCTGCGGTTGGCATGGTGCATGCTCCTTTTTGTGGCACACACACTTACTGATGTTGTTTCTTCAACAGCATCTATTGTAGTACCAGCAGCTTTGGATGAGATCTGAGGGTTGGCACAGTGCATGCTACTTAGTGTAGCTCCCGCCTTTGGGATCTGGGGGTTGGCACAGTGCATGCTACTTAGTGTAGCTCCTGCCTTTACTTATCTTTCTTACTGACCGGTTCACTTCAGGACTTATGTGTAGGTGGCACCATTCATGAGGAATCTTACTGACCAATTCTCCACAGGAATTTTGTTAGTGCTGTAAGGAACATCGCGTCTACCTATTGATTTTGAGGTCCTACAGGCTCGAACTCAAATGCTTGAATCACCATGTCCAGAGCGCACGCCTCGCGCCTATCTCCACACACTGGTCCGCCCCTTGTCCTTGCTGAATTACTGGTAAGTTATCTCAATTGCTACAGAAGTGTTCACTTCGGACCCGAGCACGCGCCTTACATATAGTTACATACATACTAATTACTCAGGACCGCACACTATTCGGCTCGGTACCACATGCCTTCGCGCTTATAGATACAGTATATAGAGACCTTACTGGACCTGTAGTTGACACACTTCACACACTTCCCACTCCTTAGCCATAGTTGTTACGGACTCGGATAGAGTACGCCAACAAAGGCAATCAGTAACACCAATAAAGGCGCTTTCTGGATCAGGACCGACTGAAGCGTAGCTTCATCAGGCTATGGACTCCTGCAGGATCCAATCAGTCTAGACTCCCGCAGGATCTAGAGCTTATTCGAGGTCAACAAGGCTAGCCTCCTTCCCAAGGAGCTAGAGTTCAAGTTATCAGAGAGAACCGAGTAGATTCAAGTTAGAGAAATACAACCAGTAACTATGTTCTTAAATAGGTAAGGAGATGGAGCACGGACCAAGGGTAGAAGTACAGAAAGGGAAGGTTCATGGGAAAGTGAGTCAGTACGAGTCAGAGATAAGGGAAGCATGAGGGATCAGCGAGGCAAGTGAAAAGGAGGTGAAGTGAAATGGAAACATAGCGAAATGGAAGAGAAGCGTTAGTGTGAGAAAGAATAGGGTGACTGTAACAATAGTTAGACTCCAAAAGTACCAAATATATGGTTGGATTTTTCGCATATCCACGCTCATGACGACCCGCGTGTGTAAACCATAATGCGCACCACACCTTTCGCATTCCCCGCACCTTAGAGCACCCTCCCTCATTACAAGAGAGTCCCTTGCCCATATTCTGAGGTTCTCCCTCTCAGTAGCTGTCCTACAGGTCATGTATATACCTCGCGCCCGGGTCATACTGCAGAGTTTCCCCATACCCATAATCGCCTTTTCAGAACTGTAGTCGAGCCTCACCCTTCAGCACTTTTTTGTAGTGGCACAATTTTCTATGGGTAGGTGAGGTGTGCTTCATAATGTCTCCTTACTGACTAGTTCCCCATAGGACTTTTCTCCTTTCAATAAATATTCTTTCTAAAAGCTAAGTGTCTAACTATGTTTCAGCGCATCATCTAATGTGTTCGCAGGATTTTTAGATTGGTATCTCCTTTTCTATTGGAGGCAAGACTTGGGTGAGGAGGGCCCCCTCACCCAAGTCTTGTATCTCCCCCTTGATCTTGTAGTTGAGTAGTTGAATAAATTTGTAATACATTTAATTGTATTCAATACATTGTGTTAAATGTATCAGTGGTAGTTGTTTTTCTTGCCAACCACAAAAGTCATGTGACCATGTAAATAATTTGTCAGTGAGGCCAGTGTGAGTAAGACCCCAACTGTTTCAGTTTACAATGTGTCACATATTGTCTTTGGGGACAACTGGAGTTTATATTCTGTATACAACACAATACAAACTATTTTGCTATCTACATGTACATACCAATGAACAATGCATAGAGCTTCATATCACCATGTAGTTAGGCATCAGTGGCCTGAGTTCCACTTAAATTGACGTCCATGTGCTGCCCACATACATGATGTCAGTTGCAAAATGAGGTGATCAGAAATAGGGACATGCATTTTAGCTTTGAGAAATGCATACTAGTAGGCTCAGAACATCTCATCAAGCACTTGGCAGTATCATTTGCTGTGATCTGTTGTCAGAGGTTACCAAAGCAACATACATTGCAGGGTGTTGGGTTCTAAAATAGAAATTGATCGACATCACATATATACGCTCATGTGGCTTTTTGTCTGAGCGCCATCCCAAGTTCAGCAAAGAGATGGTTTCTGCACCTCCTCTTTCTGCACTCCTTACCACAATTGTCATCAAGAATATAGATGAGGTTGTGTACCTCGTAAGCATCAAGAACCTGAGAGTTAAGCTTAATGATGGCTGATTCAGGTGTGTTTCACCTCTTTCACATTTCAAATGTCTCATTCATTGCTTCATGTAGATATGACTACTTCCTTATGCATTTCATGTACATTTGCAAGGAGAGGCCACCTACCCTTCCTGCACTCGATGTCCTTGGCACCAAACCTATCAATCAAATCTTGTGCCTCATGGCCTGTGGTGGCTCTAGACGTTGTTGCAATGCCTCTGGTGTGATGCCCATTTCTGCCAACTGCCAAACTCGTTATTTTTCATTCCACACACATTGTTGATCTGAAGCTCCAAAGTTTGACTTGGTTATCAGTCAGTACTTTCTGTCCTTCATGCTCTATCCTAATATTAATATTTGTGCTACTGAGACACCTTACAAATCACTAACTAATGATTAGGAGGAGCACCTCACTGCCAAGCACTTCTCTATTGAGGGTTAGCTTGAGTTCAAGGCAATCTTATACATTCCAAAGCGGCCAGTATCTCCTGTTTACATTCAATCGCCTTTATTGACTTGGCTTCATAGCATGCCTTTCGATCTCTTCAAGACCAAGAAGAAGTGCAACAACATCAAACTCTATGTCCACCACATTTTCATCATGGATGACTGTAAGGACCCCATCCCGAGCACCTCAACTTTGTCAAGAGTGTCATCAACTTCGAGGACTTGTCTCTTGACATCTTGCATGAAATTCTGCAACAGAGCAAGATTCTCATGGTCATCCGACAAGCTCACTGAGTTCCTTTGCTTCTTCTCTACCAGGTCTCTTGAGGAACAGACTTCACTCAAGAGTAAGTGTATCTTGTCATATACCATTCGGATGCTTCCCTTACAATGCGCTCAGATTACATTGCATGTATGCCCGAAATCCAGAAGTTGATCTACTACCTTACCGGTGAATCTCTTGCAACTGTCAGAGGGGCCTTACTTGAACCATGTCACTCGCATCTTTCCGCTCAGGAGCAAATCATCTACAAAGCTACCTAAAAACCATCAGTATCAGTCCAAGTCGGCACATTCGAGCGTGTGGTCAAGATTATGACACTACTAGAACATATACCATTGCCCCATCACCAAATCAAAAATCTGATGGGAAATTTGTACTAGAGCCATCAGTGCTCTTGATACTGAAGCGAATGTGTGGTACAGAAGAGGCTGTCATATCCTCCCCTACTTACCCTGTGGTGGTCCACCAGATTGTCCCTGGAATGCTTTGGGGAAAGCACACCCAAAAGCAGCACCCTGAACTCCTACCATCCTTCTCTACCAGAGCTGAGTTCTTGGAAGCTTCCTGGCCCTATGAGGTTCCATGAAGTTGAGCCCAGAGTCTTCATAAAATTTGTGCATGTTCTAACATTGCAGATCTCTGCAGTTTAAAGGCGAGTGGCAATGATGATATGCAGCAGGATGCTGTCATGGAGTAAGTTTTCCACCTGTGCAACATGGTGCTGCACTATGATAAATAGACTTAGACACAGAATCTTAAGGTTCGCAATTATAAAGTTCTACCTCTTACCACCTAAGCCGGAGTCATCAAATTTGTATGCAACACCGTCCCCCTCTAAGGATGGCTCCAGGAAGTGCACAACAGGTAATTTACTCCCACTTCCTGTCTATGACCAACTCAAAACAAACCTTGTTCTCATAGGTACCTTCCTGACAACATGAAACATAGACAGGCCTAATATTGTTAAAACAAATGCATGAGAAATCTGGCAGAAAGACCAAAGTGATGGTCAAAACTTTCCAACTAATATGCCAGCAAATTGATGAGGCACTACTTCACCGAAAAGCATAAAACCCCCATCACCTGGTTTGCCATGTGTCTCAACTACACTCACAGTGTTGCTACCACTTCCATTGTGGGGCACATTTTAGGTCTTGGTGACTGCCATGTGCAGAATATATTGATTGATAATGGGTCAGGAGAGGTGATGCATATTGATTTTGGCATCGCTTTTGATCAGGTGTGATCGCTTTGTGTCAGACCAAGTGTCTACTCACTCTGCACTGGGAAAATTGCTGTGTATCCCAGAAAGAGTGCCATTCCAAATGACATGGGACATGGTCAATGGGATGAGGAAGTGCGGGACACAAGGTATATTCTAGGACTGTGCAGAAGAAACCCTGCATGTGTTGTGTGACAGGTCAGATGTCATACTCACAGTTCTCAAGGTGTTCAAGCACAACCTGCTGCATTCCTGGTACATCCACTTCTCCCTCCCCTCCCTACATTTAACATTGACTAACCTCCACAACAGGACAGCAAGCAAGCTCAAGTGCAAGACAACCCTACCTGAGTTGCCCGGGACTGCTTTGGTTCCATCGCCACAGACCTACAGAGTGGGTCAGATATCAGCATGTTATGCAGCAACAATTAACATGGTCAAGAGTGCAATATTGTTCCTTGACTGTTGCGATGGCAGCAGGTCAGAATTGTTTCATGAACTCACATGCTATTTCAGATTCATTGACAATTGCAAAAGACTCTTCTTATGGGAAGATCTTGAATAGTAGCTTGATCCAAAGCATAAACGACGAAAACTGAGAGCTATCAAATGGATTGAGAGGAGTAACCTATCGTCCCTTGCGCACTGCGATAGCAACAGGTCACAATTTCATTAGGAATTGTAGTACTATTCTGGATTCGCTGTAGGTATCACAACCTGGCTAGGCACTAGCTATAATAATGCTAAACCAGTATAAGTGAGTCTCAGCTCTACCTAGCTGCTATACTCACAGAAGCAAGAGCATTCGACCCTAAAGGGGACACAAGGAAAGTGAAGTTCCACAAGTGAGTGCTGATCAACCCTGATCAAATGTGATGAAAGCTCAAGAAAATGTGAAGAAACGCGAAGAGATGCGGTGAAATGCGAAGAAACATGAAATGCAATGGTTGCGCTGTAAGGAACATCGCATCTGCCTATTGATTTTGAGGTCCTACAGGCTCAAACTCCAATGCTTGAATCACCACGTCTAGTGTGCACGCGCTTTAGTGCACTCGTGCGCCTCGCGCCTATCTCCACACACCCGTCCGCCCCTTGTCCTTGCTGATGTACTGGTAAGTTATCTCAATTGCTACGAAAGTGTCCACTTCGGACCCGAGCACGCACCTTACATATAGTTACATACATACTAATTACTCAGGACCGCGCGCTATTCGGCTCGGTACCGCGCACCTTCGCGCTTATAGATACAGTATATAGAGACCCCACTGGACTGGTAGTTCACACACTTTGCGCACTCCTCACTCCTTAGCCATAGTTAGATTCTAAAAGTACCCAATATACGATTGGATTTATCACATATCCGCGCTCACGACAACTCGCGCATTTAGACCATAACGCACACCGCGCCTTTCGCATTCCCCACGCCTTGTACCACTCTTCCTCGTTGCAAGAGAGTCCCTTGCCCATATTCCGAGGTTCTCCTTCTCAGTAGCTGTCCTATGGGTCGAGTATATACCTCGCGCCCGGGTCTTACTGCAGAGTTTCCCCATTCACTCAAACCGCCTTTTCATCCCTGTAGTAGAGCCTCACCCTTCAGCGCGAAGCGTGGGAAAGTAGCGCATGAAGTGCGCAAGTGTAGGGAGGGCATATAAATGATGCTGAGATCTGAACTGAGGCAAGGAGGATGGATGCTGGATGGATAATAGATGGGTAATGTGATTGCCACTAGCTATAGATGGATGCTAGGGACTACAACAACAGATACATGCACTACATGGAACTAACTGGTGATAGATGGTGACTGCCAGAAGCTAAGTTGTAAAAACAGACATGGCAACCCTAAGTCGCACATAAGCACCTTCCCAGGGCTCGGAAGTGAATTGGGAGCGCTCTAAGTATGTAAATGATGTAATGTAAGGGTCCATAACGAAATAATAATCGTATGATGCCAAACATAGTCAGATATAGTAATAATTGGAATGTGATGCACCAAGGAACTGGCTGGACAATGGATGAATGCTCCTGCAATGATGCGCACTAAATCGCGATGGAACGCAAAGATGTGCGATGAAACATGAAGATGCATGATGGAATGCGAAGATGTGCAGTGAAACACGAAGATGCGCAGTGAAACATGAAGATGCACAGTGAAATGCAAAGATGCGTGATAGAATGCAAAGATATGCGATGGAACGTGAAGATGCATGGTGAAACGCGAAGATGTGCGATGGAACGCGAAGATGCACAACTATGCAAACTAAGTGCAAGTGCGGGAAAGTGTCATGGGTACATGATGGTGATGTTGTGTTGTGAAGCCCAGTGGTCATGAGCCGTAAAATAGGCCAATACCAGCCTGTAGAGAATTGAGTCTCTACATCGCGAACAAGCGCCAAAGGCTCTTCTCATGGGAAGATATTGAATAGTAGTTTGGTTCAAAGTATAAGTGACGAAAAATGGGAACCATGAAATAGATGGAGAGGTGTGCACCATCGTCCGTTATCGCTCTTCATGGCCACAAGTTAAGACTTTGTTGCAAAATCTCACATTATTTTACATTCGTTGACAATAGGGTTCAGGAGAAAACTCGTTGTTTATTAACCGGGTGCTAGTTAGCAAGCTATTAGCAGGCTAATAACATGCTAATAATTCGATCCTAGAAATAACTATGCTAATAATGCTAAGAATTCCTGATGGCTACCTGTGTGTAATATATCAGAGGTACACCATCAATCAGGTCAGGAATTGTGTTGGGAGGCTAAATTCTAATGACATTCAATGAACTAGTTATTATATAATTATTTCTAATTTTCTAATTGTTGCAAGCCCTTGGCCCGCGCATTCAATGATAATCCTTAGGTTCTAAGTCCTTAATTTTCAACCCATGCAAGACATCACACTTTAAGTTATGGATGTCATTGAGCTGTACAACAACACTGGGTGTCCCAGTGGTTATACACCTGGGACACCAATGTACTCTGACATTCCGGAGTCCCTGACTGCAACACTTTTCCCTTCCTCAGACCTTCCCATCTCTGCATTCATTGAATTTGTGATTCCATCTATTACTTCCATCCCTCAGGCTAACTTGCTGAACATTCAGCAATACTTCTGCTTGGAACCCCCACACCCCATCCCAGTCCAAACATCCAGAGCATCCAACCATCAACTTTTATGACCTCGACGCCCAACTGTTTGGGTCTGGAGCGAAAGTGGGCAAACGGCACCACAATACAAGGAACAGCTTGCTGTTGACTGAAAGTGCTGGGGGAGATGAAGAAATCGAAGATGATGAGTCCAGTTCTTGGTTGGACAATGCAGAAGAGAGTTCCACCACACGCAATAATGCTGACTTTGATGTTGAATCCAAGATAGACATGAGCACAGAGGGTTTGTTGGCAGTATTGGCAGAGGCAAGTCCTGGTAGCACACACAAAGGAAAGGGAAAAGCCAAGGCTGAGGCTGAGGAGATCGAGGGGAATGACAACGTCAATAACGAGTGGCCAGAAGTATGGGAATGAGCCACTGGCTGATTAGCTTGGGTTATTAGTTATCTTGTTACCTGCTAAAAACAATGTCACATAACTGGCTAAAAAGCAGCTAATAATCCACTAGTTAATAACTCCCCAAGAGCCACCTGGCTAAAAAGCAGGCTAATAATTCATCAATTAATTTTATCCCGAACCCTAGTTGACAAGTGCCAGAGGTACCTCCCATGAGATTGTCTTGGATGGGGTTGTAGTACAAAGCATGAGTCAGGCAAAATGACAATGCTCAAAATATTTGACACAATTGAGCTAACATTCCTTGTCGGTAACAATAGAAAAACATCATAACCTTGTTGTGCACTGTTCATGGTACCCTAGGTTTGCGGGCTATATATCTACACATCAAATTTCTTGTAGTATAAATGATAGTAAGATGCTAATACTATGTTGCAAGTTACAGTATGTCCAAGTTATGTGGATTTGTATGTGTATAGCAATGATTAATGTTAAAGGGGATATTGCTGAGTGAAATATGGATGTGGGTTAAGGATAGTGTTGCCACAGCTCTGGCTTGAGGCCGGCTTTAGCCAAGAGCGGAGCTACAATTAGGCTAGCTGTGTACCAAATTAAGCTTACATAATATATGGCTCGGTCCGGTCATTTGAGCCATTTCATAGGTCTTCAAGCCAGCTCCAGCCAGCTCCAGCTGCATTTAAAATTAGAATAGATATAAAATATATTTGTATCGATTTATAAATAGTAAATACATTAAGTGATAATAATAGCAAAGGTCCAAGGCCTGGGTTCCGAATTAGGCAGCGCTAACGTCTGTCTACAACACACGCTAGAATCTAAACTTGCATCCGATATCGACAATCATCCTTCGATATGGGGCCACAAGAGGATGTAAGTCAATGTTTTGATCCAATGTTTGGAAAACTTACCTGATTTAGTTGTATTGTAGCTTGGATCGCGTTCGCAGGATGCAGGCAGAGCAAGCTCGCATGATAAAGGCAGAGCAAGCAGAGAGGAGGAATGTGGCTTTGCGAAAGCGAAGATCATCACAAACGGGGGTGAGAAGAAACATCAAGGGAGTTGAGGGAGCAGTGGGCGAAGGGCGAGTGAAGAAATGGGTGAAAGGGGTGTTGAGGAAGCTTCGTTTGAGCCGGGGGTAGTGCAATGTCAAGAGCAGACATACCAAGTAGAGATCTTTCCTTGTCTTGTCGTTTCGCCTTCGTCTCTGGGCTGAATACATATTGCTGTCTCGCTTCATCACTGTGTGAAATGACATTAGGAATGGGCTAAGAAGACATTTTTGATTGAGTGCGCAGGGTTTGGCTGTACTGATCCATGTTTTCTGAATACTCTGTCTCTGCTTGGTATTGCTCTTGAGAAACAGCAGACTCGGCATATGACTGTTGGCTGCGAGGTGGCATGGGCACATTCAATGACTGAGGGCTGAGGGTTTCAAGACGCTCTTGGACTTTTGTCATTCCGTTCATAAGCTCTTTGGCCCATTCAGGTGGCTCTTGCTGTTGCAGAGTTGATGTCAGATCCAAATGTTACAGACAATTGGAGTAACTTACTGTGTCTGGCTGGAAGCCTGCATCCAGATGAACGCTAGGATCATGATCATGGAATGACTTCCTGTACTGTTGCTTGGACTGCGAGGATGTAAGATACATTCAACATGAAGAATAAACAGTTGAGCGCACATCTTGGTCATATTTCATACCCAGTTTCTTGATGCGCTGCCTCAATGCTTTTTGCAGCACCTTCTTCACCACTTCATGGGTGGTGTTATCGTCCATTTGATGAAGATACAAAGGTCCATATCGTGGAAGTGAGAGTCGACAATTTCTGGTTCAAGAGTACTAGGGGCATACGAAGTGCGATTACCAGTGTTACATTCGGCCAGTGCCTTTGCTACCAGCTCCTCCTCAGCCTGGTTCAAGGAGAACGACAGAGAATGCAGACGAGAAGGGCATGGGCATCACTCTGTCATCTTCTTCCATGCATGCCGGCGAGTGCGTGCATGACTGGGATTGGTGAGTGTGATGTGAATGATGTGAGACATGGGACTGATGCGAGACATGAGACTGATGCGAGACATGGGACTGGTGAGTGTGGTGCAAATGGTGCAACACATGAGATAATAGTGGGGGATGGGGCCACCCTTCATAGCGAGCATTGTGCAGGGCTAAATGCGAGATAGTGGGATTAGAGGTAGGCCAATGGCAATGGTTTAGCAATTGTAAAGATGCGAGAAAAAAAGGTGCACCTGGTACTGAGAGGATTATAGCGCAGAAGATGCATGGTAGATACTGTCACCTTCACAATGTCATAGATCATCAGAGCAAGGTGACACTCAGCAAATGAAAGGGGTGAAAGAGACGGTCAAGCAAGCAAAGAGAGAATAGCTGAAAATTGAAATCATAATACAACACAAGAGACATTGCAAGATGCCAGGCAACCAGAATAAGTAAAATGAAGAAAGAAAACATCACATGTCATAGGTAATAGGAACATCATCGATGTCATCACACTCCTCCTCTGCAATAGCTCTGAGGAGGGTGTCATATACATCACCTGTCATTCCGCTGCTGGAAAATGTCAAAAGAGTGTTAGCCTCGTCTCCCTCACCCAACACCTTATACTCCATAGCCTTTTGCGACGCTGCCCAACCTTCCATAAAGTTAAGTTGTTTTTTTTTCACGAGAAACTTTACCACCTGCAGGGCCTCCATCAGGACTGGGCTGATGCGATTGTGTTTCTTCGTGTTGGTCTCACTGCTGGATGAAAATACTTGCTCGCATGGAATGGCAGAGGCCTGTATAGGGAGGTAGTCCATCGCGATACCATAGAGTGTCAGAAATAAGGTCTCTGAGACCTGGTGAACACATGGTCAATAAAGATTTGAATTGTAGAGATGTGGGACACTTACTGACCAGAACCCAAGTATATCTGTTCCCTTGGTGCTGAGATTGCTCATGGTGTAGGCCTCGAATTATTGCTCGACTGTTTGGGCACCACTGTTGTGACATGGCAGGACACCAATATCAGGAAGTCCATAAAGGCGGGAGCCTAGCATGCGTGGTTGTTGCTGAGGTCTTACTTCATAAGCTGGAGACCTGACAAATGCTGAGCTGTTCATGGTTCATTTTTTATGCATCTGCGTGTGCTAATATTAGTTCAAAGTTGCGTTGTTATAGTTTGACATGACGTACCAGATCAATTATATGTTTCTCTACATCTCAAACCAGTTGTTCCGCCCAACAACTCCAAACCCATGACATTCGGACCACAGGATCAACAACTATAAATGCAATTGTGAGCAACCAATTATTTGAAAAAGATACCAGGCTCATGCATAGCGACCGCATAGGCATTTGTGGCACCCAGCCTGTCGTCATACTTATCTGCCCAAGTCAGACCTATCTGAACAAGAGGGTCACAGTGTGGGACATGATCGGCCAATGAATTCCACCACTCTATCAATGTTTCGAATGCCGGATATGTACCACTCAGCATGGGAGTGTGTTCGCCCAACATGCTTTGTTGGACAGTGTGGGGTGCCTAGTATATAATGATAAGATGAAACATTTTGAAGATGAGAAAACTAACCTCTAGGATTACTTCAACATCCTGTAAGAACTGCCAATCCATCGGACTCAACTTGAACTTGCTGATGGAGCATTGAGTGGGAGAGTCAAAGAATAAATCTACTGCCTGGATGAATATTAGTTTATGACAAAAGTTTCATGCGTGATGCCTTACCTGGCGAAGGGTTCGTAAACAGTTGAGCATAATGTAGGCTGAATCCCAATGGGTTACCTCATCAAGCAGGAGTTCAACAACAGGGAGGCGTAGTTTCGTGCCCGCGTCATCTTGGAACCACTCCTTCTCGTTACCTGTAATGATAGTGTCCCTGAAAGAAATATGTCACTGGTTTGATGTGCGAACTGTGCACACAAGGTCCCTAGCTCTGCTGATAGCTTGCCCGGTCACTGCTTTGAGATACTCCGCCTTGATGATGGTGCGATCACCACTTACCCACTGTTCAGGCATGAGCGAAAAGTCGGCCTTGTGGTAATCATTAATGATATGCTTCACACAGATGTTGATGATATGTGGGAAGCATGGGATTCGGTGTTCGATGGGGTCGAAATCAATGCCTCAGCACTCCAGTTTTTGCGAAAGCTCTCGCATGGAAACCTGATTGTTTGCAGTGTTGTCCAAGGTAAAGTGACCAGTCTAAAAGAAGTCAGAGCATGTTACATGGTACAATTAATCACTGACCTTTTCAGTCACAGCGGCACGATCAGTAAGATGCATGATGACTCCTGCCAGCAATTCACCGGTGTGACTGCCTGGAACATTATGGAAGCCGATGAGTGCAGCCCTCAAAGTGAGCATTGAACCCCAGTTGGCCTTAGTGATCCAGTGGGCAGTAAGTGCCATGAATGGGCGAAGGTTAGAATCTGACCAGAGGTCAGATGTGAATGAAACTTTGCCCTGGGCAGCCTAAAAGATATAAGATACTTGGTAGGGCTCTTGACA
>Ga0310811_10002099_pt1 | contig 24860 bp, 31 predicted proteins | sample YCmetagenome_FD_207642 | JGI IMG/M metagenome (GOLD analysis project Ga0310811, IMG submission 207642) | Soil microbial communities from experimental microcosm in Duke University, North Carolina, United States - YC | ecosystem: Engineered > Artificial ecosystem > Soil microcosm > Unclassified ... | reverse complement strand
AAGTAATTTTAGCTTCGTGATAAATTATTTACAGGTCTCCCGGTACATCGGGGGACTTTTTTTATTTTTGCGCCATGGCAATTATTTTATTTGACGGTAATGCCCACCAAACATTACTGCCTTTAACGTATACCCGCCCCGTGGCCGATCTGCGTTTAGGTATCCTAACGATCGCCCAAAAGTGGGCGAAATACCTGAAGCAAAGTTATTCTTTTCATACGCAGGCTTATTTAAGTGTTAAGTTCCCTGTCAATATTAAAGCTGAGAACATATTCATTAACGGTGCTGTTTGCCCGGATGAGCTATTATTAGAGGCGATCTATAAACTTTCACCAGGGGAAGCACTGAAATATAACGGTGAACTGATCGCTGTAAAGCTTTCAGAAACCGATGCAAAGACTTTTGATCCGCAAACTCAGTTTGATCGCTCGATAGATTATACTGGTATGCCAGTCGTAATTAAATACCCCGAACATATCTTCAAGAACAATGATATCGAGCTAAAAAAGGATTTTCAGTTGCTAACCAAAGGTCGCAGCAGTGCTGCAATCGGTTCAAGCAATACTATTATTGGTAATGATTTTTTTGCCGAAGAAGGTGCAGTTGCTGAATGCTCGTCATTTAATACTACTAACGGGCCTATTTATTTAGCCAACACCACGGAGGTTTGGGAAGGAACGCATATCCGTGGTTCATTTGCTTTGTGTAATAATTCGCAGGTGAAGATGGGAACCAAGATATATGGCGGGACTACCGTTGGTCCGTATTGTCGTGTGGGAGGGGAGATCAACAATTCCGTTATTTGGGGCTATTCGTCTAAGGGGCATGAAGGTTACTTAGGGAACTCGGTAATGGGAGAGTGGTGCAACATTGGTGCCGATAGCAATAACTCGAACATGAAGAATAATTATGCTGAAGTAAAGCTTTGGGATTATCCTTCGCAACACTTCCGCGCTACAGGTCTGCAATTTTGCGGACTTATCATGGCCGATCACTCCAAATGCGCTATTAACACGATGTTTAATACTGGTACGGTGGTTGGCGTTAGCTGCAATGTTTTTGGAGCAGGTTTCCCGAGAAACTTTGTGCCGGATTTTTCGTGGGGAGGCTCACACGGGTATGAAACTTATAGTCTGAAAAAAGCATTTGAAACCAATGAAAGAGTATTTGCACGCCGCGATCATCGTAAATTTGATGACGTGGAAAGAGATATTCTGAAAGCCGTTTTTGAACTGACGGAGGAGTACAGGCACATCGGACATTAATTAACAGAAACACACTAAACAATCAATATAACAACTATGAGAAAAAAAATTGTAGCCGGAAACTGGAAAATGAACATGGACTATGAACAAGGCTTGTCTTTGTTTTCAGAGGTCATCAACATGGCGCATGACGAGATAACCGGTAAACAGCATATCGTGGTATGCAGCCCGTTCATTCATCTGCATAGCCTGGTGCAATTGTCAAAAGGTAATACCAAAGTTTCAGTGGGTGCTCAAAACGCTCACCAGGCTGAGTCTGGCGCTTATACCGGCGAAACATCTGCCAAAATGATCCATTCAACCGGTGCTGAATATGTTATCCTGGGTCACTCAGAGCGTCGTCAATATTTTGGTGAGACAAATGAATTACTGGCAAAGAAAACTGATACTGCTTTGGCTAATGGCTTAAAACCGATCTTCTGTATAGGTGAAACTTTACAGGAGCGTGAAACCAATGTGCATTTTGATGTGATCAAAACACAGCTGGAAGAAGGCGTATTCCACTTAAACGCTGAACAATTTGGCCAGGTAGTATTAGCTTACGAACCGGTTTGGGCTATAGGCACAGGCGTAACTGCAACATCAGCACAGGCACAAGAAATACACGTGTTCATCCGCGAAGAAGTTGCTAAAAAATATAATAAGGAAGTAGCTGATAACACGACTATTTTATATGGTGGCAGCTGTAATGCCAAAAATGCTGGTGATCTGTTTGGTCAGCCGGATATTGATGGCGGCCTGATCGGCGGTGCATCATTAAAATCACGCGATTTTATCGATATAGCTAAAACGTTTAATTGAGACATGAGATTTGAGATGGATATTCCAATCAATAAGTCTCACATCTCACGTCTCAAATCTCATATCTAATTCACAATGAGGAGCCTGCTAAAAGTACTTTTGCCGCCTTTTGTCGGTTTTGTGGCGTATTTCCTGGCTGTGAGATACAGCTCGGTTTACTTTGCGCTGCGCATCGATAAACTCGGGGAGGGAACTGTGGAAAGCTTTATGGCTTACTTCAAGTACTTTATGCCCTTGCTGTTTGTGGTAGCGATTCTTACCCAGTACCTGATCGTAGTGCCGGTTTGGAACAGGGTATTCCTCAAATCGAACACAGGAAAGTTTATCTCGGTATTGATACTTTGTTTGATTTGCGTGCTTTTTGCGGCATTTATCAGTTATTGCATCTGGGACCGACAATCACGCCCATGGCACGTTGTTAAAGTTTGCGCATTTATGACTGGTGTGCAACTAGTGTACTGGACCGTGAACCTGGTTGTATTGTACTTCCTAACAAAAAAACCAGAACCAATAGCTGAACAAGCAGAACACCCAACAGAATAAATCTCACGTCTTAAATCTCATATCTCACATCTAACAAAATGGATTATTACGAATTGCTTTTTACCACCCACCCAACAGAAGATTACCAGCAAGATTTGCTGATCGATACACTGGCAGGTATTGGGTTCGATACTTTTGAGGAGATAGAAGGTGGTTTTAAGGCATATATTCCAGAGGGGGGATTTGACGAGGAGGCGTTAGAAGAAAACCTGGCACCTTACCATGAAATGTTTAGTTTTAGTTATGAAGTGAATGTCATTCAGCAAAAAAACTGGAACGAGGTATGGGAAAGCAATTTTGAGCCGATCCAGATTAGGGACAAGGTATATGTAAAGGCTACTTTCCATCAACCCAAGCCAGAGTTCCCATTAGAGATTGTGATCGACCCTAAAATGGCCTTCGGTACCGGGCATCATGAGACGACATCAATGATGATGAACCTGATGCTGGATACCGATTTCGCCGGAAAAGATGTATTGGATATGGGCTGCGGGACAGGCATTTTAGCGATACTGGCAAGTAAGCTTGGCGCAAAAGAAATCACAGCCATTGATTATGACCCGGTTTGCTATGACAGTACGATCGAGAACTCGGCATTGAATCATGCTGACAATATTAAAGCTATGTGCGGTTCTAAGGAAGTGATACCAGATGCACAATTCGATATTATCCTGGCTAATATTAACCGTAACATCCTGCTCGATCAGATGGAACGCTATAGTGAGGTTTTAAAAAGAGGGGGAGAGATATATTTCAGTGGCTTTTATGAATCGCCTGATCTTGATATTATAAAAGAAGAGGCGGCCAAATATGGGATGACTTACGTCAATCATAAAAAGACCAAAGACTGGGTGGCTGCACGATTTATAAAATAATACTCTGTGATACTCTGAAATTTCTTAGTGCTCTCTGTGGTTGAATTTTTAACCACAAAGGAACGCAGAGGTTTCACAAAGTACCACAGAGTTAATTGTTTAATATCCCAGCGTAAAACGCTTCTTAATAAATTGACCTTGCTCCAATTCATCAACGATGGCAATCGCCATGTCCTCAACCGAAATTTCTGATTTATGATCAGCATCAAATACAGGCTGATCGGTTCCTAAACGGAATGCGCCGGTACGCGTACCAGGGTGCAAATTAATGGCTGGGCTCAGAAATGTCCAATCCAGATCGCTTTCTTTCTTAATGATATTCAGATAATCACGAGCTGCAGATGCACCGGTTTTCCATTCTGCCGGGAACTGCGGACTATCGACCAATTGTACACCAGGCGCTATTTCCAAACTACCTGCACCGCCTACTACCAATAAACGTTTTACGCCCGAAAGCTTCACGGCTTCCTGAATTGATTCTGATCCCTTTATAAAATCATCATACAGGTTAGGGTTTGTCCAGCCCGCATTAAAGGTGTTGACAACGGCATCATGGCCTTTAAGCACTTTTGTTAAAGCTTCGGTATCATACACGTCGGCGGTAACCAGAGTTAGCTTTTCGCTTTTTACAGTTATTTTGGTGGTGTCGCGGGCAATGGCGGTTACTTCATATCCGCGGTTCAATGCTTCGTTCAATACGGCTGAGCCTACAAATCCGGTGGCTCCGATAATTGCTATTTTCATGTTATGGGTTTGTTTAATTGTAATTAATTATATTACAGTTTATGTTAAAAAAAAATCTAATCGAATTTGTTAGCGAAATCTTCAATAGTAATACTACTCAACTTTTTCAATAAGGTTTTGTCGAGGTCATCGTAAAGCTCGTCTAGCTTTTTGTTGATCTGCTTGCCAACAGGGCAATCTGGGTTAGGGGTATTCTTAGCTGCGCCCAGCACAGGTTGGTTCTTTACTGCCTGGTATACATCAGCCAAAGTGATCTGTGTAGCCGCTTTAGCCAACACATAACCTCCACTTTTACCCTCCTTGCTGCTGATCAAACCTAAATTACGCAGGTTGCTTATCTCTTTTCTCGCCAGTGCAGGATTGATATTAATGCTTCCTGCTATATAATCAGATGACATCAGTTCGTCTCCCGTCTTGCTGAGCAAGGTCAGAATATGCAATGCAATTGGGAAACGTCCGTTCATCTGTAATAATAAATATTACAGTAAAGATAAATGTTCTTTTCGAGCCCCCGAAACACTTTATTAAAAAATATTTGTTTTGACATTAGGTCAGCAATTGAGAGAAATTACGTATATTTCTTATGAGTAAAACGCGTGTATTTATGATCATAAATAATACGTGTTTCAACTGCCAATTATAAAGCCTGACCATCATAAATTTCATATCATTTTTGCTTTTGATCGGATGATCAGAAGATAAGATGGCTAAATTTTATTGTCATGAAAACCTATATAGTCCCCATCGATTTTTCAGAAACCTCGGTTCATGCAGCAGAGTTTACGGCATTATTGACCAATCAAACAGATGTAAGCGACGTTTACCTGTTGCATTCTTACCACGTATCTGTTTATGAAAGCGTATTGCCAACGCCGGACATGCTCATCCCAAGCGAGGAGGAGATAGAGGAGCAGGTGGTGGAAAGGACTAAGAAATTAGATAATCTTCGTGCCCGGATACATAAACAGATGCGTGATGGTGTCACAGTTCACATTCATATCAGTCGTTCTACGCTTGTTCGCGCCATTATCGAGACCATCAGCCAGGTGAACGCGGATATTGTAATACTGGGAAGTAACGGAAGCAGCGATAGCCATAACAGTCATATCGGAAGCAACGTGGTTAATATTTCTAAGCTGAGTCCTGTGCCGGTTATTGTTGTTCCACCACTTTGCCATTATGAAAAGATCAAACGTGTGGTAATGGCCTGCGATTTCAATAAGGTAAAAGATTCTGTGCCATTGGAACCATTAAAAAGATTGTTGCAGCGGCATGAGGTTGAACTGGAGGTAGTGAATATCGATAAAGAAGCCAAACATAAAAACGCCGACCCGGAGCAAATGGCAGAAGAGACCGCATTACATAGCATGCTAAAGGAGTACCATCCACGATATTATTATAATAATGAAAGCGATATCCTTAACGGCATTTTGAGTTTCGCCAAAGGGCATCACGCGCAGATGGTTATCGCATTGCCACACAAATACAGCTTTTTTCAATCCTTATTACGCAGCAGTGTGTCTCAGCAACTAACGGTCCACTGTGCTGTTCCTGTATTATTACTAAAATAATAATTATGGTAGAGACGCGATGCGTCGCGTATCAAAAGAATATATATTTTAAAGAAAGAAGCATTTTACGTTTATTTGTCGAAACTTTCTTAACAGTTATATTATTTAATGCGGATACATTTCATCGCTATAGGCGGCAGTGCCATGCACAATATGGCGATTGCGTTACATAAAAAAGGGTTCCAGGTAACAGGTTCAGACGATGTGCTTTTCGAGCCGTCCGTTTCGCGGCTCTCTAAACACGGAATATTGCCCGAAGCTAATGGCTGGTATCCTGAAAAGATAACATCTGATATCGATGCCATTATATTAGGCATGCACGCCCGCGCCGATAACCCTGAGCTATTAAAAGCGCAGGAACTGGGCCTGAAAATATATTCATATCCCGAATATATTTATGAACATTCAAAAAATAAGCTGCGTGTGGTGATAGGGGGAAGTCATGGTAAAACTACCATTACCTCTATGATCCTGCATGTGTTAAAGAACCTAGGGAAGGATTTTGATTACCTGGTTGGCGCTCAGTTAGAAGGTTTTGATACGATGGTAAAATTGACCGACGAAGCGCCAGTAATTGTAATAGAAGGTGATGAATATTTATCATCGGCTATCGACAGAAGGCCTAAATTTCATTTATATAAAGCTAACATTGGTGTCATTAGCGGTATTGCCTGGGATCATATTAATGTATTCCCGACGTTTGAAAATTATACAGATCAGTTCGGGATATTTATTGAAACGATACAACCTAACGGCAAGCTTATCTATAGTGAAACAGATGAGGTTTTAAACACCCTGGTTAAAAAAGATAAATCAGGAGTTGAAAAATTACCTTATCATTTGCCCGATTATAATATTAAAAATGGTATAACTAATATTATAAATAATAAGAAAGAATATCCGCTGCAGGTTTTTGGTGAACACAACCTGCTGAATATGGAGGCTGCCCGTTTGGTATGCGAAAGTTTAGGCATAAACTCAGAAGATTTTTATACTCAGATCACTACTTTTAAAGGTGCGGCACGCCGGCTCGAGCTGATGGGGAAAAATGAAAATTCGAACTTCTTTAAAGACTTTGCACACTCACCTTCTAAGCTAAAAGCTACCATTCATGCGGTGCGATCTCAGTTCCCGGCAAGGAAGTTAATTGCCTGCATTGAGCTTCATACCTTCAGCAGTTTGAACAAAGATTTCCTCAGCGAGTATGCCCACGCGATGGACGAGGCAGATGTGGCGATCGTTTTTATAGATAAAAAGACTTTCGAACAGAAAAAAATGGAGCCGTATCCCGCTGAAACAGTGAAAGATGCGTTCGCAAAAGACGATTTGGCATTTTATAATGACCCGGCAGAATTGCAGAAATACCTCGAAAATGTTGAATTAAACAACGCTAACCTGCTTATGATGAGCTCAGGGAACTTCGGCGGGATCGATTTGCAGGAATTGTCAAAAAAATATTATAAATAATAAGCGTAATATTGATTTTTTAATTGTAACTTTATTAACTACTGAGAAAAACCTTATCTAAAGAAACAAAAAACATGAAGGCACTCGGAAAAAAGATCAGATTACTCCGCCATCAGAAAGGCTGGAGTCAGGAAGATGTAGCTAAAAAGCTCGACATCTCAATTCCTGCTTTTTCTAAAATAGAAACGGGCATAACCGATATCAATTTGTCCCGCCTGGAGCAAATTGCGATCTTATTTGACATGACTGTGGTGCAATTACTCACTTTTAACGATGAGGAGCAGGATCAGAAATTTATTAACGAACTGGAAGTAGTTAATAAAAAGCTGATGGACCGCGACTCGGAAGTTATCGACTTGCAAAAGAAAGTAATTGAATTATTTGAAGAGCTAAGGCATTCAAAAGCTACTGCATAAACTGCAGTTTGCCTGACCCTAATTAAAAATATACCGCATCGTTAAATGCTTCTTCCCGAACACTCCGCCCATACTATGGTGGAGTGCGATCATTTTATCGTTAAAATCACCTACCCACGATAGCTCCAACTCATCGTATTGCTTCAACGGCAGTATATATTCCTTCAGCTTGATAAACAAACCTGATTCCAGGCCATGTTTCTGGTACTTTTGCTTGGTTCCCATCACAATAGCCCGCATCCTTTTTACACCCCTCCATTTGTTGTAAACAAATTTAAGTTTGCCTATTAAGTTAAGCTTGCCATTTAATCCCTTGATCATTTGATTGGCATCCGGTAAGATCACTACAAAAGAAGCGGGCTCACCATTTACATAAGCAAACCAGATCAGGCTTTCGTCCATCAGTGGCTTCATTTTCCTAAAGCTTTCCAATATGGTATCTTTAACTATTGGGACAAAATTTTCGAAGTCCTTCCAGCCATCGTTATAAATCTCCATAAAATCTTCCGCAAACTTTTCTATTTGCGAAGCTTTCAAATGCTTGAATTCATAACCAGGCTTTTGGGCAACCCATTCGGCAATTTTAGTGAACCGCTCAGGGAATGGCTTATGTGCATCCACATGGTTAGTGATCTGCTCATATTGGGTCTTAAAGCCATATTTCTCAAAAAAACCTACATAGTAAGGTGGATTATAATTCATCCCATAAGAGGGTGGTACAAAACCATCAGCCAGTAATCCCCAGAAATTATCGTTCTCTCCGAAGTTGATTGGGCCGTCCATGGCTTTCATACCGCGCGATTTAAGCCAATCCTTTGCAGTATCGAAGAGCAGGAAAGCGGCCTTTTCATTGTTGACCGACTCAAAAAAGCCCATGCCTCCTGTTGGCTGTTCATAGTTATATGCTTTCTTTTCGTTGATGAATGCGGCAACACGACCGATCAAGGCCCCATTATCATCTGTCAATATCCATCGGGTACATTGGCCGTGTTTAAAGAAAGGGTTTTTCTCCTTATCAAATACCGCTTCAATATCATTATCCAGGGGGCATATCCAGTTTGGGTCATTCTTGTAAATTATCCGGGCTACATCTAAAAATGCTTTCTTATCTGCTTTTGTCTTAACCTCGGTAATTTTCATGCGGTATGGATATAAAAAAGCATCCAGCGTAAACTGAATGCTCTGAATTTTAAATATGCTCAAAAATAAGCTTTTCGCTATTAATAATCGTCGTCTTCGTCGTAACCTTCGAAAGATTCATATCTTCCAAGATCATCAAGAGGCATATCAAAGTCCTCGTCGTCCTCGTCATCTATAATCTTCTTTTTCGCAGGCAAATCAGCTGACTTGCCATCCGGTTTCTTGGCGGCCGGGCCTTTCGATGCGGTCGTTTTTTTAACTGGTTTTTTTGGCGTTCCCATTGCGACGATCTGTTTATAAAATATTAATCAAGATAAATTTAAATCAATTTAAATGCAAATTACGATCAGTTTTACACAGTAACTTTGCTATCTCAAAAATAATTAAAATCATTTTCAAAGAAAATACATTTAAAAATTATTCCGTTTGCTCGCCGATAGAGGCAGAATTGTCTGTAAACTCTTTTATCTGAGGTAATTCATTCAGGTCATTTATACCGAAGTAATCCATAAATTGTTGGCTTGTGCTATACAAAATTGGCCGGCCAACGGTCTCCGACTTCCCAACTATGGTAATCAGTTCTTTTTCCAGCAGTTTTTGGATAGAATACTCGCTGTTCACTCCACGTATTTGTTCGATCTCCAGTTTGGTTACCGATTGCTTGTAAGCAATGATGGCCAGAGTTTCCAATGCAGCCGGACTCAGCTTCTTTTTTGAACGCTGTAACTGCAGCAAACTGATAACAGGGTGATATTGCTTTTTGGTAAGAAACTGGTACCCGTTGGAGATATGAATTAATTCGATGGCAAAGCTTTCGTCCTGGTATTTCTTTTTGATGTTATCGAGACTTTGCATCACCTCATCTTTGGAAAAATCCCGCTCGAATGCAGATTGAAGACAGTACATGATCTCTTCGATGCGTATGCTTTGCTCGGACGAGAAGATGAGTGCTTCGATATATAATTCGGGATTCTCCATTACTGACTTGCCAGCTTTTAACGTATCAAATATGCAAAAAGATATGTTTAAAGCCGAGAGTTAATACAGTAGAAAACATTGTAACAAAATCTTCACAAGTGGGGAAAAATATTAGCGGGAAAAGCAAACATTGAGGAAAAAAAGTAATACGTGCTGGTAATTAATTCCCCATTCAATTAGAAAATAAAGTAATGGTTAACTTGTTTTATAGTAAAAAGAAGACTTTTTAAAATGTGGCACAAGATTTGGCTTATATTAAGCGACCCCCACAAAGGGCTGTTTTTCATAGGTAGATGTAGAGGCCGGAAACTGCGAGAGTAACCGGCCTTTCTTTTTGCTTATTAGTTGAAAATAGTTGTAAGAGTTGTAATCGTTGTAAAGGTTGTAATGGTCAGAAATAAGGGATTACAATTACAACCTCTCTAACCACTCCAACTACTTCAACCGCCCAATTAATAATTAATCACCTGTTCCTCAATCTGACTTGGAACTTCGCGCCACTCATATTTCTGAGTACGCAATTGCGGTTCGAAACCTGCTCCCCTTATAGAATCCTGGATGCCTTTGGCGGTAAAACGATGAGGTGCACCTGCGGCAGAAACCACGTTTTCTTCGATCATGATGGAACCGAAGTCGTTGGCACCGGCGTGAAGGCATATTTGTGCTACCTGTTTACCTACGGTAAGCCATGATGCCTGTATGTTTTTGATATTAGGCAGCATGATACGGCTCAACGCGATCATGCGGATATATTCGTCACCAGATACATTATTGGTTATACCACGAACTTTACGCAGTAGAGTGCCGTCGTCCTGGAAAGGCCATGGAATAAATGCGATAAAGCCGTGATGGCCTTCAGTTTTTTCAGCCTGTACCTCGCGGATCCAAACCAAATGCTCAAAACGTTCTTCAATCGTCTCAATATGGCCAAACATCATAGTTGCTGATGTTGGGAGGTTAATCTTATGCGCAGCACGCATTACATCCAGCCATTCCTTACCACCACATTTACCTTTAGATATCAACCGGCGGACACGGTCGTTCAGAATCTCAGCACCTGCGCCAGGCAATGAATCCAGACCGGCGGCTTTTAATTCGCTTAACACGTCGATATGGCTCATGTTCTCCAGCTTTGCCACGTGGGCAATTTCCGGCGGACCTAATGAGTGCAGTTTTAGAGATGGGTAAAGTTCTTTCAGTTGCTTGAACAGATCAGCATAGAATTTCAGACCAAGATCAGGATGATGACCGCCTTGCAGTAGCAACTGGTCACCGCCGTAACGGAAAGTTTCCTCGATCTTTACTTTATAGGTTTCTATATCAGTGATATAGCTGTCCTCGTGACCCGGACGGCGGAAGAAATTACAGAATTTACAGTTGGCAATGCAAACGTTGGTGGTGTTTACATTCCGGTCGATTTGCCAGGTAACCTTTCCATGCGGAACCTGCTTTTTACGCAGTTCGTTAGCCACAAACATCAGCTCCGAAGTTGGGGCATAATGGTATAAATGAACGCCTTCCTCGATACTCAGGAAATCAAAATTTAATGCGCGTTTCAGCAGATCGGCTGTATTCATGTGGCAAAGATACGAAGTAGGAGGGGAAAGGTGAAAACGGAAAGGGTAAAGGTGAAAGAGAAGAGGATTTTGACGGGACGTAGACAAAATTTTACGATTTTAAATCGCTTTCATTAGTTTTACGACAAAGCTCATATTTAACTTGAGTCAGCATTTAAATACCTATACCGATGGACTGGAGATATAATACAATATGGTTCGAACAAATTGAATCTCAGAAATTTCTTAATTGTGATCTTAAACTACACAAATTATCTTCTTTAGATATTGCAGAAATAGAGTACGCGATATTTTGGTACTATAAACATAAAGGACTTTCTTTTGAATCTTTTCCACCATCGGATAAACTCTTATATTTAGAGTTGAATTGGGCAAACGTTAAAGATTTTTCAGGCATTGAAAAACTTTCTGCTTTGAAAAGATTGGAGTTGCATTATTGCACAAAGCTTGAAACAGACGCAGGCTTATCAGTGCTTAGCGATAAGATAGAATATCTGCATATTAATCAGTCTAAAAAGCTCCAGTCGATTGATGAGATTTGTAAACTTTCCAAATTAAAAGTACTGTGCTTGAATAGCTGCGGATCGTTGGAAAATCTGCAATTTTTGAAAATGTTTCCCAATCTTATGGATTTTAGATTTGTTGATACAAACATCTTAGACGGTGATCTAACCCCATTAATTGAACATCCAACAATACGAAGCGTAGGATTTTTGAATAAACGTCATTACAATTATAGCGATGACGAAATTGACTCAGCATTAGAGCTTAAATCAAATGAAGAATATGAAGATTTCGCTTATAAAGGTGAATACTTAACATCTAAATACAAAGCATACGATAAGGATTGAAGGGGGGTTACTTAAAAAACTACCTTGCCCTTATCCAATCGCAGCACCTTATCCACACTCTCAGGTATTTCATTTTGGTAATGTGTTACGTAGATCAGCGTTACATTGCTCAATTCGCAAATGGTATCGACCAGCATTTTAAAATGTAGCTGCTGGTGCAGGTCCATTCCCTGGCAGGGTTCGTCGAATAGTAGTAGCGTCGGGTTTTTAATGAGGGCGCGGGCCAGTAAACACAATCTTTGTGCACTTGCTGGTATGTTTTTCAATAAAACTCTTGCATACCGATCAATCTCCAAAGCTTTCATCCAACGTAAAGCAACAGCAGATTTCTTCGGATCACTTGGGCGGAATAGGCCCATCGTATCGTAAAAGCCGGATTCAATCACCTGCAGGCAGCTGTTATCTGTAGGGAAGTATTGGTATAGTTCGGGTGATACAAAGCCTGTTTTGTTTTTGATATCCCAGATACTTTCCCCGGTTCCTCTTTTGCGGTCGAATAGAATGATGTCGTTAGCATAAGCTTGGGGGTTATCTGCATTAACCAAACTCAGCAAAGTAGACTTTCCTGCACCATTCGGTCCTAGCAATGCCCACCGATCTCCTTGTCTTATCTGCCAGTCTACATTTTTTAGAATTTCTTTTTCACCATAAGTAATGTTGACGTTGTTCATCCGTACTATCCAGTCGTAGGTAGGAATAGGGTTAATATTTAACAATGCGGACAGCTCATCGAGGTCAAGGTTACCTTTATCGATCTTTATAAAGGAAGATGAGTCAAAGTCCTTTGCGGGTACTTGCTGGTCAATAACGCTATTCTTAAGCACTGCTACATATGTAATAGCATCAGGAATCTCAAAAGGAGAAGTCGCCATAATGACGGCTATTCCTGATGAATTGATATCAGCAATGATCCGGTTAAATTCAGCACGCGTTTGTACGTCAAGCCCGGTCAGTGGATTATCTAATAAAAGTATCACAGGGTTTTTGATCAACGCAGCGGCAATCAACAGACGTTTGGTTTCGCCGTTCGAGAGCTTGATCAGTTGTTTCGTTTTCAAGACTTCCAGATTGAGCCTTTGCATCACCCTTGGCAAATCCCAATAACCTGGTGTTTCTGAATAGTGTTTAATCGAACCAAGATATTCTTCTACAGTCAATGCATCTTCTGAGTCCGATGAATTATAACGCTGCTGATAATAGAAATCGCTGGTGTTGGACAAGTTACGGAAATGGTGCCGTGGCTCGACAAAGCCGATCAGTTTATGAAATGTAAGATGCGCATCGCTGGTGTGATGCTCCTTCAGGTATTCCTCATGAAAATAATAATGGATACTGCCTGCCGAGATATGAAGTTTGCCAGCTATGATTTGCAATAAAGCACTTTTGCCGGACCCGCTTTCGCCAATCAACGCCCAGTTTTCGCCCTTGTTGACAGTGAAATTCAAATCAGAAAAAACGGTGGTATTGCCCAGCTTAAGCGTAGCATGACCGATAGACAATAAAGCAGTATTCATGGGTATTTGTGTATCGGGAGCAAGTTAGGGATTTTGTTGGTTGGTTGTATTAGTTGTAGTGGTTGTAAAGGTTGTAGTAGTTTTAATAGACATGAAATTTTAACCTCTACAACATCTTCAACCTTTACAACCAGTTTAACAAACTTTCGTCGTCCAGCATTGTAATAGCATATATCTTACCTGAATAAATCTATTTATGAAAAAGTTAAACTTATTTTTATTGGCAATGGCGCTATTTGCCTTAAGCAGTTGCTCGGTTATTACGGGTATATTTAAAGCCGGGGTGGCCGTGGGCGTAATTGCGATCCTTGTGGTGGTTATCCTCATTATCTGGATCATCTCCGCAATTACCAGGAAATAAAAACAAAAAAGCGCTCCGCGGACGATCCGGGAGCGCTTTCTTTTGTGTCTAAAAAGAGTTATTTCTTTTTAGTAGTGTCTTTTTTAGTGGTGTCAGCACCCATTTTCATTTTGCTGGTGTCTTTTTTAGCAGTGTCAGCAGGAGCAGCCATTTTCGCTGAATCAGCCATCTTAGCTGAGTCAGCCATCTTAGCAGAATCAGCAGAACCTGCAGCGCCTTTACCTTTACAAGCAGCAGCAGAAACCGCGATAGCCAAAGCTAAGAAACCAATTTTGAATGAATTTTTCATTTTAGTTTTTTTAAATAAGTGATTAATAGTTTTGCCTATTAATACCATAAATGAAAAAAGGTAACCCTTAATTTTAAATTAAATTAAAGATTACCTTCAAAAAAGTATAAAAAACTAAAAATCAGTACAGAAACTAAAATGAATTAGTACTGTTCAGAAATTATTTCTTTTTAGTAGTGTCTTTTTTTGCAGTGTCAGCAGGAGCAGCTTTAGCAGCAGTGTCTTTCTTTGCAGTGTCAGCAGGAGCAGCCATTTTAGCAGAATCAGCAGATTTAGCAGAATCAGCAGAAGAAGCAGTTGAGCTACCTTTGCAAGCAGCAGCAGAAACAGCGATAGCAAGAGCTAAGAAACCAATTTTGAATGAATTTTTCATGTTAAAGTTTGTTTAATGTTTTGCATTAATACAGCAATTCAAAAAAGGTAACCCATCATTTTCAAAAAAAATAAATTATTTGTGAAATTGACACAAAATGCGGTTTTACTTTTAAAAAAGGGGCAGTTCCCTGCTGTGGAACCACCCCAAACTATAACACGTATTCAAATTGGTTGCTATTTTTTAACGCTGTCTTTCTTCACGGGTTCAACCCCCGCTTTTTTAGTTGTATCGATCGTTTTTTGTGTGGTGTCAATAGCTTTCTCAACAGTATCAATAACTTTATGACCACGATCTCCATCTCCGCATGATGAAATTGAAAACATAACTGCTGCTGCCAGTACCCCGATTTTTAATGAAGTTTTCATAATTTAAATGTTTAATTTTTGCATTGATACGGCAAAATCAGGAAAGGTAACCCGGCAAAAAAATATAAAAAAAGGCAACCCAAAAACGGGTTACCTTTTACAATTGAACAGAATTAATAGCCTAAATATTACGGCTTTTTGGTCGTATCCTTTTTAGTTGTATCTGTTGTCATCGGAGCTTTTTTGGTGGTGTCAACTACGGTTGTTTTAGTAGTATCAGTTGTTGATACCTTGGTGGTATCGGTAGTGCTGGTTGAATGTGTACCACTGCAAGCTGCGAACGAACCGGCGATAAGCACGGCTAAAATTAATTTACTAATGTTTTTCATGTTGTTGATGAGTTATTTAAATGATTGAATTAAAATTGGGATGCTAAACACAAGCAGATAACTTTAATACTTTTAATTTTGTTTTTAAATAATTTGCAATTAATGGGTTACAATTTCGCTTAAACAGTATTAATAGTGAGTACAGAATCAAAGAGTTCAATACCAACAGACAGCGAGATTGTTTTTGGCATCCTTAATAACTCGGAAAATGCAATAAAAAGGCTGTATGTGGCCTATTTTCCGATGGTGATGCAGCTGATACTAAACAACAATGGAACGCCGGACGACGCCAAGGATATTTACCAGGAGGCGATAATAGTTCTTTATAATAAGGTTAAAAAAGGTGATTTTGAGCTGAACAGTAAGCTGAAGACTTTTATTTACTCGGTTTGCCGTCGCCTTTGGCTCAAAAGACTGAGCCAGATGAACCGTTACGGCGGCGATATTCATGATTTTAATGATTATCTGCCGGTAGAAGATGAAGTAGAGGAGCAGGGAGAACGGGATATTCAGTTTACCAAAATGCAAAGCGCCCTGCAAATGCTGGGCGAGCCTTGCAAAACTATCATAGAGGATTTTTATATCCACAACAGATCGATGCAGGAGATCTGCGAGAGTTTTGGTTATACCAATGCGGACAATGCCAAAACTCAGAAATATAAATGCCTGCAAAGGCTGAAGAAATTATTTTTTCAGCAGAAATAAGGAGAAGAAATGAGAGACGAGCAACTTATAGAAGCAATTGAACGTTACCTCAGCGGCGAAATGAACGCCGATGAGCGTAATGCGTTTGAACAACTTCGCCGTGAGAACGCCGAATTGGATACCCGCGTTATCGAGCATCAGCAATTTACCGGTCTGTTAAAACAGTACGGTGAGCGTGTGGAACTGGAAAGACGCCTGAATGCTATTCACCAGGAGATAGATGTGCATGCTATAGCCGAAGAAGTAACTGTTCATCCGTCGTGGATAGTGCAATTATGGCGCGATCACCACTCAAAAATATCGGTAGCTGCATCAATAGCTATTTTTGCGGTTTTGGCGACGCTGTTCTTTACCGGATATCTGAATAATAACAATTCATATACTGAGTTGAGCCGCGAGGTGGGCCGGTTGAACCGTTCAACAACGGATATGAAGAAGGATATCAATGCGATCAAGAAAGGCCGTGTAATTGCTGCTCCTGACAAATCAAGGGGAACAGGCTTTGCTATTACTTCGAATGGATTAATTGCGACAAGTTTCCACGTAGTAAATGGAGCTGACTCTATTTACATTCAGGATGTTTCAGGACGCTCGTTTAAAGCAAAAGCTATTTATAATGACCCGCAGAGTGATGTATCGATCTTAAAAGTGATTGACACTACCTTCAGAAGCCTGGGCCAGATACCTTATACCTTCAAACATTCGGAAAGCGACCTGGCCGAGAATGTGTTTACTTTCGGTTTCCCACAGGATTCTCCCGTTTATGGTGATGGCAGGCTTACGTCAGCAAGTGGTTTGAACGGCGATACGTTGGATTATGAAATTTCGGTACCTATCAATCCCGGAAATAGCGGTGGTCCGTTACTGGATAGTAAGGGTAACATAATAGGTATAGTAAGAGCTAAAGAAACCCGTTTAGAAGGTGTGCACTTCGCACTGAAATCAGGTTACTTATTAAATGCTATAAAAAACATTCCTGAAGATTCTTTAACCAAAGTTCCTGTACTAAACACAGAAAATGCCCTGGCTAAGCTAACCCGTCAGCAACAGGTTAAAAAGATAAAGCCATATGTGTTTATGGTGAAAGTGTATTAAATGATTTAAATGTGCAGATGCGTGGATGTGCAGATGTGCAAATGATATAAGAAAGATGCTCTTCGATTGAAGGGCATTTTTATTTTATCTGAAGGTGAAATTACGGTAATAACCAAAAGCGCCAGCCACTCCAGTAATTGTCGTATTGCGAGTAAAAGGATTTAAATTCATTTGTTGAAGGTAAATGATTTAGTGATGCATGTTTTTCATAAGCATCTTTGCTGTTGTATTCCTCCCACTTACCAGAATTTAATTGATAGTCATAAAATTCATTTTGTGATGAAAAACATAAATGATTATTATCAATGGCAAAGTTGTCAATACGAATTTGCTTGCCAGGTTTTAAATTAAAATAAGCATAACCGTCGCTTGCACTCATACTTTTCCAATACCCTAAAGGAATTGATGATTCATCACCGAGTCCATGATTGCCGTAATAAGTAAATGAGAAAATAAACAATAAACCAGCTACAGTCATATAGATTTGCTTAAACTTAATTTGACTGATCTTACTATGTCCAGTTATTTTAACAACTATAAGTTTTAATAGTAATAGGGCTGAAGAATACAAAGCAGCCAGCACTGCTATTTTGAAAATCTCAAATCCAAGATGAAATATTGCGAACATTGAAAGTGAATTAGGTTAGGTATTATTTAATATAAATGTACAGAATATAGATTATTCGTCGTTAGCAAAACTAAAAACTATCAACCTATTTATCGATCGACTTCGCCCAATACGAAATCAATCGACCCGATAATAGCGATCAGATCAGCTATCATGACACCTTTGGAGATGGCCGGCAGTACAGATAAGTTACAGAAACTTGGTCCACGTGATTTGACGCGGAAAGGGATTTCTGAGCGGGCGTCGTTATGAATAAAATAGAAACCTAATTCTCCTTTAGCACCTTCTCCGCGAATATAAAAATCCTGAATTTTTGGGGTGATCTTTCTCGGCATTTTAGCACGGGGATCAAAGTCGGGAGTGCGTTTTAATTCTTTTTGTAATCGATCCAGGCATTGTTCAACAATCTTGAGTGATTGTTCTATTTCATCAACCCGGACTTTATAGCGGTCCCAGCAATCGCCTACGGTACCCATTTCTCCTTTGCCTATCGGAACGTCAAATTCTAACTCCGGGTAAACAGAATAGCCATCTATGCGTCGCAGATCCCACTTTAAGCCAGAGCCACGAAGCATCGGTCCGGAGCAGCCATAATTGATCGCTACGTCCATCGGCAACACACCTACATTGGCAGTCCGACTAATGAATATCTGGTTATTGGTCAATAGCTCATTAAGCTCAGTTAGCTTCGGCTTAAAATAGTCTACAAACTCGCGGCACCGTTCTTCAAAACCAACGGGAAGATCGTAAAATAAACCACCCACCCAGATATAGTTGTACAGCATGCGTGAGCCTGACGCCCACTCCAGCATACCCATGATATGCTCCCTATCGCGGAAACACCACAGGAAAGGGGTAAAGGCGCCAATATCGATGCCATAAGTGCCAATAGCAATAAGGTGTGAGGCAATACGGTTCAGCTCACAAACTAATACACGGATGTATTCAACTCGCTTGGGAATGTCTTTATCAATACCCATCATCCGCTCAACGCCCATTGTCCAAACATGGCTGTTGTTCATGGATGCCAGGTAGTCCATACGGTCGGTGAAGGGAATAGTTTGCTGATAGGTCAGTGATTCAGCGTGTTTCTCAAAACACCGGTGCAGATAACCCATGTGTGGGATCACCTCTTTCACAATCTCACCATCGGTGATCAGCTCCAACCGTAAAACACCGTGGGTAGAAGGGTGTTGCGGCCCCATATTCAGCACCATTTCCTGGTTGGATGCCTCAACAATCTTCTTGTTATAGCGCTCTAAAGCTTCTTCGTATTTTGAGTTTGTGATGTTCACCTTTATTTGTTTAATAACCACCCGTCATTGCGAGGAACGAAGCAATCCCCGATTAGCAGAGCGGCTATGCAAGTTCGTCACCATTCTATTCGCCCTGTATAGTTTGGTATTGCTTCGTTCCTCGCAATGACGTAATATTTTTTAGTCTATCTTAATTCCCTTATAATATTCCGCATTCTTATAATCCTTCCGTAATGGAAAACCTTCCCAATCGTCTGGCATCAAAATACGCCTCAAATCAGGATGCCCTTCAAAAAATATCCCTTCCATATCAAAGGCTTCACGCTCGTGCCAATCGGCGGAATGATAAACACTTGATACAGTAGGGAATGATGGCAAATTATCTAAATCCCGGTTATTCTCTTTGCTGATCTTTAAAGTCAGTTGCGTTTGATAGGGGATAGATGCCAGGTGATAAACCACACCAAAACGATTTGCTTCGACGCCATAATCGACACCGCTCAGGCACGAGAGGAAATCAAAATAAGTTTTTGGATTATCCCGCAGTTCCAGGCAAACATCGGCTATGTGATCAGGATCGATCAACAAGGCGGGTTGTAAGCCTGTTGTTTCTTCGCCCACAATAACACTTTCGCCAAATTTCTGAATAAGGATGGATTTGATCTCTTCGAGGTTCATGGCGCCAGTCGTACTTTTTTCCAGTTTTTGTTATCGACTTTTTTATAAAGGATGCGATCGTGCAATCTGCTTCGTCTTCCCTGCCAGAATTCTATTAGTCGCGGTTTTAAGATATATCCGCCCCAGAAAGATGGTTTTGGAATTTCCTGATCACCATATTGCGCATCTGCTTCATTGAATTTCTTTTCCAGTATGTTACGGTCTGCTATTTCCTGGCTTTGTGGCGAGACAATAGCCCCCAACTGGCTTGCCCGCGGACGACTGTGAAAATATTGCTCTGAATCTTCCCGGCTTACCTTTTCAATCACACCCTCAATCCGAACTTGCCGTTCCAGACCCGCCCAAAAGAAAAGAAGCGACCCCAAAGGGTTCTTGCCAATTTCTTTTCCCTTACGGCTCAGATAGTTGGTGTAAAAAACAAAGCCCTCATTATTAAAGCCTTTTAACAGTACTATCCTTGCGGATGGGCGCCCGTCAGTTGTTGCTGTGGCTAAAGTCATGGCCGTGGGTTCGGTAACTTCTGCCTTTAAAGCTTCGTTAAACCACTTGTCGAACTGTTTTATCGGGTCGGCGTTGGTGTCGGTTTCAGATAATGAAGCCGCAAGATATTCGGATCTTATATTTTGTATGTCAGCCTGGTTCATTGTTGCAAACTTACAAATTAATTGTACCGTATATTAAGCAGGTATTTTTTAATTTAATAAATACCCTATTTTTACGTTTAAATGTTATTATAACTATACTGATTATTTATGCTAAGTGCTATTTCACCGGAGTCGGGACGTTTGTTGATATCAGAACCTTTTATGATCGACCCCAATTTTAAACGGTCGGTAATATTGCTGACAGAATATGGCAGCACAGGTTCTATGGGGTTTGTGTTGAATCACCAAAGCGAATATATGCTGGGCGACCTGCTGCCTGATTTGCCTTATTCAGAAATGCCGGTTTATGTTGGCGGACCTGTTGGGGAGGATACCTTGCATTTTATACACTGTTGTCCCGAGAAAATTGAAGATGGTATCGAAATAGCCAACGGCGTTTACTGGGGCGGCAATTTTGAAACTGTAAAAGAACTGGTATCAAATTATCAGCTGAACGATAGCGAGATCCGTTTCTTTACCGGTTATTCAGGTTGGACCCCCGGACAATTAGACGACGAGATAGCCGAAGATACCTGGATAGTAACCGATAAGTTTACTGCTGAAATTATATTCTCACACGACGATCAGAACATCTGGCGACAGGTGATCATTAGCATGGGACAGCGTTATGCACACATAGCCAACTTTCCGGAGAACCCGGAGATGAATTGAGGGTTAGAGATTAGTGTATTAAAGATTAGAGATTAGGCGATTTGCAACGTTTTTAACTCAATCTCTAACCCCAAAATTCCAGATCAATAATTTCTTTCAAAGCTCTTTTACCGGATTCAGTTATTCTTATCACTCGTTTCTCCTCATGCCTTGCGATCCATTCCTGTTCGGTCATAGCATGATAAACGGCTGCGCCAAGTGTTCCGGCAAGATGTGGCTTTTTTTCAGTCCAGTCCAAACAGGCATAGGCATATTTGCGATTACCTGCAGTAATGTTTGACAGATCGACTCCAAAAGCTTTAAATGTTTTATCAGCGTTGATGCCTAACGAAATCTCTTTTGAAAAATAGGCCGGATCTGCGATCGGTTGATTATAAATAATAGCTTCCTGATTGACCAGCGAATTAAAAATGGATACACCGAGCTTACCTGCCAAATGATCATAGCAGGTTCGCGCTAATGCGATCTTCTTAACAGGACTTTTAGGACTCGGCGCAGATTTTTGAAGGTTCTGTAGCAATTCGATCAATTGAGCTGCATCCGGACTGGCAATTTCATAACTGTTACGCCGTCCCTTACTTATTTTACGTATTAGGTTGGCTTTGCATAATACTCCCAGGTGATTAGATAAGTTGCTCTGTGAGATATCCAAATGCTGCTGCAACTCAGCATAAGTAGCTTCACCGCGGATAAGGTAGATCATCACCGATAAGCGTACCGGATCCGCTATGGCAGAGGTTATACTGTATATATTCAAATCGTTCATACACAGCAAAGGTAGGGGCTGAGCGTATCGATTATATCAGTGAATAATGATGAGTGGAGGTTAGAGATTAGTTAATTAGAGATTAAAGATTAGGTGATTTGCATTCTTTTAACCTAATCTCTAATCAACTAATCTCTATTCAACTAACTCTCCATCTCCCTGGCCGATTCCTCAACCTTCTTCTTGAGGTTCTCTTTGTAGTCGATCAGGTTTTTTACAATGTGTTCGTCGGCAGTAGATACGATCTGTGCTGCCAGGATACCTGCATTTTTGGCGGCATTAAGGGCAACAGTTGCCACGGGAATACCATTTGGCATTTGAAGGATAGACAGGATGGAGTCCCAACCATCAATGGAATTGCTTGATTTTACAGGGACACCGATCACAGGCAAGTGAGTAAGCGAAGCTACCATGCCGGGCAAATGCGCTGCGCCGCCTGCGCCTGCGATAATTGCTTTTAACCCACGGTCTGCAGCTGATTTAGCATAGCTGAACATGCGATCTGGAGTACGGTGGGCTGATACTACGGTGATCTCATAAGGAACACCTAATTCTTTTAAAACATCTGCTGCATCCTGCATCACGTTCAGGTCAGACTTGCTGCCCATGATGATGCCTATTTTTGGTTGGTTATTCATTCTTCAATTTTTTGCGGACGACCTTCTAATAATAAATATGATCGACCCGACAATAAGGGTTATTAATAAAATAATGATCAAAGCGTATTTAACGCCCTTGATAACTAGTGTTTTGTCGCTCCAAACTGAGTTATGCTTGTGCGTTTGAATAAATTTAAAGGTACTAAAAAATGCATTTAAACGCGGATCGTTTCTTTGGGTTTCTTCCCTAAACCAGACACCCACGTTAATTAGCTTTCTGTTATGGTAGAAAGTGTGATAGAATATATAATATCCGGTTGTATCCAGAGTTCCGTAACATTCAAATTCCATGCCTTTAACACCATCTTCGGTTATCTGTTTTTTATAAATTAACTTCCCATGGATACTTTTAACAAAACGTTCCAGTGATTGCTGGTATAACGATTTTGAAAAATTTCTGTATAAAAAATCGGCGGAGGCTCCCTCTACATTATAGCTGCTGGCTGTATACAGCATATCTTCATATTCTACTTCATAAGCTATGTTGGTGAAGTCTTTGGTAATCCTGGGAGTATCAGGAAATATAACTATAGCCTCGTTGGCTATGTTTTGAAGATGTCGAAGCGGATGCTGGCCATAGGCTGCAATCGTTAAAATGAAAATTAGTAAGGTTGATATGATTTTTTTCATTTTTGCCGAAGAGATCAGTTACACTTTATACTTATCCCTGTTTTTTCTGTATGCCACTTTTCTTATTATGAATACAATTAGCCCGCCAATTAGTAAAATTACCCCTATAAATGCTGCTGTACCTATTCCATACCCAACTTTATAAGCTATTTCATCGGTATTATCCTGACGGATATCATCGCTGTTTAGCTTCACTTTAAAAGTATCGAAAAACTCTTTTAAATTTTTATCATCACTTTTCAGTGAGTCAGCCGACCATCTTCCAATAATTAACAAAACGCTGTTGAGATAAAGCGTTCGACTGTAGCCATAAAATTTTTGACCGTGTGTGTTAACAGTATAGCCAAACTCCATTCCCTCCAGGTCCTTCACGGTTATTTTTTTCTTATACAAAAGCTTCCCATGTGAAGATTGGATGGTACCTACCATAACATTATTATACATGCTGTCCAGAACATGCTTGGTCAATAATTCTTTTATGCTTTTTTCCGCGTTAGTAGCTGAAGCCAAATAAATTACTCCGGATTTTACGCATGTGTACACAGTATCCGAACTATGTACATTGGTCTTGGCAGTATCAGGAAAAATTACGGTAGCAACATCCTTCAGGTTTATTACAAATTGATGTTGCGCATAGCCGGGCGAGCGAGCATAGCCAGATAAAAGCTGTGATAAAGGTTTTTTTCATGATGTATTGAGAAAGGCTATCAGCTTATAACCTTAAGCGTCTTCTGCACAAACCTTGCCTTTTCAATGGCTTTTTCCCTGTCGGAATCAACTATAGTAACGTGCCCCATTTTGCGGAAAGGTTTGGTTAAGGCTTTTCCATATAAATGTATGTAAACACCGGCACATTTCAATACTTCTTCAATGCCTTTATATACTGCGGGACCTTCGTGACCAGCTTCACCCAAAACGTTGATCATGATGGCGTGGTTAAGACAAGCTGTGTCTCCCAAAGGCTGATTAAAGATGGCCCGCAGGTGTTGTTCAAATTGCGAAACCACATTCCCTTCAATACTTTGGTGACCGCTGTTATGCGGACGAGGCGCCAGTTCATTTACCAGTATCTTCCCGTTTTTATCAAGAAACATCTCGACTGCCAGTAAGCCAACAATGTTCAGGCATTCGGCTACGCGTTTCGCAATACGTTCAGCTTCCTGGTGTACTTCAAATGGCAGGGTAGAAGGGGCTATCAGGAATTCAACCAAATTGGCCTGCGGATTAAACTCCATTTCCACCATCGGAAAAGCTTTTATTTCGCCATCCTCGTTACGGGCAACTATTACAGCTAATTCTTTTTGAAAATCAACCCAGCGCTCAATCAGGCTAGGTTCTTTGAATGCCTTTGACAAATAGGACTCGTCAATCACCTTATAAACACCCTTGCCATCGTAACCGTCGCGACGCAACTTTTGTATATACGGGAAGGGAATATGACTAGCCCTTAACTGTTCTGGTGATGAAATGACCTGGAACTCGGCAGTAGGGATGTCATTTTCTTTAAAGAATTGCTTCTGTAAACCTTTATCCTGAATTAGCCGGATAATTCTCGGTTGAGGATAAACCAGCACACCTTCTTTTTCCAGTTGCTCCAGCGCATCTACATTTACTTTCTCTATCTCGATGGTAAGCAGGTCTACCTTTTTGCCGAAATTATAAACA
>Ga0310811_10002098_pt1 | contig 24871 bp, 22 predicted proteins | sample YCmetagenome_FD_207642 | JGI IMG/M metagenome (GOLD analysis project Ga0310811, IMG submission 207642) | Soil microbial communities from experimental microcosm in Duke University, North Carolina, United States - YC | ecosystem: Engineered > Artificial ecosystem > Soil microcosm > Unclassified ... | reverse complement strand
GCCGTCAGCGTCACGCCGATGACGCGGTCCCACTCCTCCTTGGTGATGTCGAGGATGTGCTTGTTGTCGGAGATCGCCACGTTGTTGACGAGGATGTCGATGCGGCCGAACGCCTTGACCGCGTCGGCGATCAGCTTCTGAACCGAATCCTCCTTGGAGACGTCGGCGATCACCGAGACCGCCTGTCCGCCTTTGCCCTTGATCAGACCGGTGGTGTGATCGGCGCGGCTCTGGTCGAGATCGGCGACGACGACCTTGGCGCCCTCCTCGGCGAACAGCACGGCGATGGCCTCGCCGATGTTGCGCCCGGCGCCGGTGACGATCGCGACCTTGTCTTTCAGTCTCATGGCGGAAACTCCCCAGCCCTCGTGCTCAATTGTGAGGCGCGCATTCAACAGGCGCCGGGCCCATGCGTCAATTCGCGCCGACGTTTCATTTCCCGCGGGGCCCCGTGACACCGCAGCGACCGCCGGGCTATGCTTTGGTGAGCGCTCCTGTCCGCAAGCGAGTTTCAGAGTCCATGGCTTCCCCCCTCACCCTGACCATCGCGCTCGAGCGCTACGACCGACACATGCCGTTTTTCGACGGGACCGTCGAGGTCCCGGCGGGTCTCGCGCTCAAGGCTTTGCAGGTGGGGCAGACCGCCGAATACCGCGACGGCGGCGACCGCCACGAGCGGATGATCCACGACCGCGCGTTCGACGTCGCCGAGTTCTCGCTCTCCACCTACCTGATGGCGAAGAACCGCGGCGTGCCGCTCACCGCCGTGCCGGTGTTCCCGCGCCGGCTGTTCTCGGCGAGCCAGATGTTCGTCCACCCGCTGTCGAACCTGTGGCAGCCCAAGGACCTGATCGGCAAGAAGGTCGCGCTGTCGTCGTTCCAGACCACGCTGTCGCTCCTGGCCAAGGGCGATCTCAAGTTCGAGTACGGCGTGCCGTGGGAGGAGATCCACTGGTTCGTCTCGACCGACGAGAAGGTGAAGTTTGAGCCGAAGAAGGGGGTCAAGATCGACCGCCTGCCCAAGGGCGCCGATCTCGGCCTCCTGCTCGCCGACCGCACCATCGACGCGTTCTTCCTGCCGCACCCGCCGCATTCGGTGATGTCGGGCAAGACCAAGGCGCGCCGCCTGTTCGCCGACACGCCGCAGGAAGAGGCCCGCTACTTCGACAAGTACGGCTGGTTCCCGATCATGCACGTGCTGGCGATCCAGGAAGACGTCGTCAAGCGCGAGCCGTGGGTGGCCAAAGCGCTGATGCAGGCCTACGCCAGCGCCAAGGAGATTTCCGAGAGCTATTACGAGGACCCGAACTGGTCGCGGCTGGTGTGGGGCCGTCACTACTACGAGCAGGAGCGCGATCTCCTGCCGGGCGACCCGTGGCCGATCGGCTTCAAGGCGAACAAGGCCAATCTCGAGCAGTTCATCCGCTACTCCCACGACCAGGGGCTGATCAGCGAGGCCTACGGACCGGAACGGCTGTTCGTCGGGGAGACGCTCGACACCTAGCATCAACGCGCACGGCGATCCGGCGCCGCACGAACAACAACCGGCACGCCGCAACCCTGACGAAACAGGGCGGCACACAGGAGGCAGGAATGACTGGGAGACTCTCGGTCCGCATCATGTGCGGGCTGGTCGCCGTGACGGCGGCGCTGGGCGCGGGGACGGCGGCCGCCGACGACCTCGCCGACTTCTACAAGGGCAAGCAGATGCGGATGATCATCCGCTCCGGGCCGGGCGGCGGCTACGACCAGTACGCCCGCATGCTCGGTCGTCATATCGGCAAGCACATTCCGGGAAACCCGACGGTGCTGCCGATCAACATGCCGGGCGGCGGCGGCATCACCGCCGCCAACCACGTCGCCGTCATCGCGCCGCACGACGGCACCATCCTGACCATCATCAGCCAGGGCCTGCCGATCGATCAGGCGCTCGGCCTCAATCCGTCGTTCAAGGCCGACCTCCGCACCTTCGGCTGGGTCGGCAACATGTCGGACTCGAACCAGGTGCTGGTCACCTGGCACACCTCGAAGACCAAGACCCTCGACGACGCGTTCCAGCGCGAGACGACGATCGGCGTCACCGGCGCGGGCTCGATCTCGACGATGATCCCGGCGGCGATGAACACGGTGATCGGCACCAGGTTCCGCATCATCGCCGGCTACCCCGACGGTCCCGACGTCAACCTCGCCATGGAACGCGAGGAGGTCGAGGGTCGCGGCACCAACCCCTACGCGAGCTACGTCGCGGTGACGCCGCAGTGGGTCAAGGAGGAGAAGATCAACATGCTGGTGCAGGTCGGCCTGAAGAAGGACCCGGCGATCCCCAACGTGCCGCTGCTGATGGACTACGCCAAGACCGAGGAGCAGAAGCAGATCCTTTCGTTCTTCTCCCAGGCGACGTCGGTCGGCCGCCCCATCGCGACGACGCCCGAGGTACCGAAGGATCGGCTCACGGCGCTGCGCCGCGCCTTCGACGCGACGCTCAAGGATCCCGAGTTCATCGCCGACGCGCAGAAGCAGAACGCCGAGATCTCGCCGATGACCGGCGAGGAGCTGCAAAAGCTGATCGACGACATGATCGGCGCGCCGCCCGGGGTGCTGCAGAAGGTCAAGACGGCGATCCAGGCCAAGAAGGGCATCGAGCTCAAGCCGGGCGCCAAGGAAGGCGGCGAGTAGAACCGCCGCAGATACGACGCCGGACCCGGCCGCGTCAGATCGGCCGACCAGCGCCGGAGATCGAGGGGAGGACGTGCGTGGTGGCCAATGCCGGTCCGCGTCATCGTCGTTGCGTCGCGGCTTTGGCCGCGGCGCTGGTCGTGTCGTGGGCGCTCCCCGCTCATGCGCGCACCGTCGCCGAGGTCGCGCAACTCACGACGCCCGACCGCACCAAGACGCTCGAGGACGGCGCCCGCGCCGAGGGCAAGGTGGTGCTCTACACCTCGCTGGTGGTCCAGCAGGCGGCCGAGCCGCTGAAAGCCGCGTTCGAGAAGCGCTATCCGTTCGTGAAGCTCGAGTTCCTGCGGGCGAACAGCGCGCAGATCCTCCAGCGCGTCCTCGCCGAGAACCGCTCGGGCGGGAACCGCAGCGACGTCGTCATCGCCGGCGCCGGACCGGCGATCGCCAAGACCGGATTCGCCCAGCCGTTCCGGTCGCCGATGCTGGCGCCCTACCCGCCCGATCACATCGGACCGAACAACGTCTACGCCGCGGTCCGCTTCAGCTACCAGGCGATCGGCTACAGCACCCGGCTGGTGCGCGACGATGAGGCGCCTCGGACCTACGAGGATCTGCTCGATCCCAAGTGGCGCGGCAAGATGGTGTGGAGCACAAGCCCCGATACAGGTGCTCCGTTCTTCATCACCCAGGTGCGCCAGATCATGGGTGAGGACAGGGCGCTCGCCTATCTCAAGGCGCTCGGCAAGCAGAACATCGCGGCGCAAAGCGCGAGCCTGCGCGCGGTGCTCGACCAGGTGATCGCCGGCGAGTACGCGATCGGCATCTCGATGGCGATGCACCACGTCGCGATCAGCAAGGCCAAGGGCGCGCCGGTCGACGGCACCATGCCCGACCCGGTGATGGCGCGCGCCGAGGACATCCTGCTGATGAAGGCGGCGCAGCATCCACACGCGGGCATGCTGCTGATCGATTACGTGCTGTCCGAGGAGGGCCAGAAGATGTTCGCCGAGGCGCAGTACTTCCCGGCGCATCCCGGCGTGCCGCCGCTGCCCGAGATGCAGGCGTTCGTGCCGTCTCATGCCGGCAAGCACGAGAGCATCGTCGACGACGAGACGATGGAGCGCGAACGTGCGCGCTCGAACGAGCTGTACCAGAACCTCTTCAAGTGACGGGAGCGAGGCCATGAGCCGCAGCATCGCCATCGCAGCATTCGCGCTCGTCGCCGCGAGCGGCGTCGCCCGCGCCGAGGACGCCCAGGCGTTCTTCAAGGACCGCCAGTTGCGCTTCATCATCGCCACGGCGGCCGGCGGCGACTACGACCTCTGGGGTCGCGCCATCACCCGCCACATGGGCAACCATCTGTGGAACGCGACCTTCGTCGTCCAGAACATGCCGGGCGCGGGCGGCATCAACGCCGCCAACCACCTGTTCAACGTCGCGCCCAAGGACGGCTCGACCATCGGCATGATCGGCCGCAACCTGCCCAATCAGGCGGTGCTGAAGCTGCCGACGGTGAAGTTCGACCCGGCGCGGTTCAACTGGATCGGCAGCCCCGAATACGTCAATCGCGTCTGCGTCGCGATGGATACGGCACCGGTGAAAACCGGCAACGACCTGCTGTCGACCGAGCTGGTGGTCGGCGGCGCGGGTGCCGGCACCGCCGTCAGCACGGTGCCGCTGCTGCTCCGCAACCTGCTCGGGCTCAAGTTCAACGTCGTCGAGGGCTACGGCAGCTCGACCGCCGTGGTGCTGGCGATGGAGCGCGGCGAGGTGCAGGGCATCTGCCAGACCATCAACGCGCTGCGCAACTCGCGTCCGGGCTGGATCGAGTCGGGGCGCATGCGCGTGCTGTTCAACGTCGAGCGCGATCCGATCCCGGGGCTCGGCAAGCCGTCGGTCTACGAGTTCGTCAAGACCCCGGAGCAGCGCCAGATCCTCGACTTCTACTCGTCGAGCGTCGAGCTCGGCCGCCCCATCGTGGCGCCGCCCGACGTTCCGCTCGACCGCGTCGTGGCACTGCGGCGCGCGTTCGACGAGACGATGACGGACCCGGCGTTCCTCGACGACGCGCGGAAGCTCGGAGCCGAGATCAACCCGCGCTCGGGCGAGCGCCTCACCGGCATCATCAAGGATTTGATGCAGACACCGCTCGAGATCACCGAGAAGACCGAGGCGATGACCCAACGCCCATCGGGCTCAACCACACCGTAACCACTGGAGCTTGTTATGCGCATCCTGTTCCTCAACCAGGCGCCGAAGGGCCCGAACAACAACAAGGCCCACTACGACGTCGAGGAGATCGAGAAACTGCTCAACAGCTACGCGTCTCCGGGCACGAAGGTCGAGGTCGGCTTCCCCGACAACTTCGACGGCGCCCACATCCTCGACGCGATCGGCGCCCAGAGCGCGCTCAACGGGCTCCACCACATGATCGAGACACCGGCGATCGTGCGGAAGATCTTCTGGGCGGCACAGAACGGCTACGACGCCGTGATCCAGAGCAACACCTTCGATCCCGGCGTCGACGGCGGCCGGCTCGCGGTCGACATTCCGGTGATCGGGCTGATGCGCACGGCGATGCACTTCGGTCTCAACCTGGCCGACCGCATCGGCATCACCGTTCCGCTGCAGCCGCACGTGCCTTACACCTGGCGAATCCTGAGAGCCTACGGGCTCGATCGCTTCGTCACCGACATCAAGCCGATCGGCATCTACGGGACGAATCTCAAGCAGCGAAAGGCCGAGATCTTCGACATCACCTGCGGGCTGATCAAATCGCTGGTCAAGGACACCGGCGCCGAGATCGTGCTGCCGCTGGGCGGCGCGATCATTCCTTACGTCGTCGACACCGCCGATTTGCAGAAGGCATGCGACGTCCAGGTGCTCAACACCAAGTCGATCGGCATCCGCTTCGCCGAGACCTGCGTCGCGCTCAAGTACACCCAGAGCCCGATCACCTACCCGCGCCCGAAGCTCAGTTACGAGGACTTCACGAAAAGGGCCTAGCCCAGGGGAGGGCCTAGGGCGCGAGACGCTTCACCGCGGCCCAGTCGACGAGCGGCGCGAGGCCCACGCCGTCGGGCAGCGTCAGCGCGCCGCCCGTGATCTGCGGCGCCGCCGCGAGCAACGTCTCGGGAAGCTGGAGAAAGTAGCTCGACTCGCAGGGGAGCCATGTCTCCCCCATCGCCGACGACAGGCTCGTCGCCGTCAGCGCGCCGAGCCCCGCCTCGGCCAGCATGCCGACGTGGACGTTTGCGCCCGCATCGGACGCCGCGCCGACGATGGCCAGCGATTCGGCGATCCCGCTCTTCCCCACCTTGACGGAGAGCGCCTCGGCGCCGGACTCGACGAACAGCTTCGCCGATGGCAAATCGCGGCACGGCCCGTCGACCAGCAGCATCACGTCGGAGTCGTCCTTGATGCGGGCGAACGCGCGATTTGGCGCGAGCGGGCACGGATCCTCGGCGCATACCACCTCGCGCTCGGCAAGCACCGCAGTCACCGCCGCCACGTCCTCGGCGGAGTAAGCACGGTTTGAGTCGGCGTAGAGCCTGACATGGGCGCCGACGGCCGCGCGGATGGCATCGAGCGCTTCGGCGTCGCGGGCGAGCCCCTGCCCGGTCTTGACCTTGAGAGTGGCGAACCCGTGGCCTGCAACGGCGTGCTCGGCGTCGCGCGCCATCGCCGCTGGGTCGCCCCGTGTCACAGTGTAGGAGAGCGGCACGGAGGCCGAGCGGCCGCCGAGGAAGCGCCACAGCGGCTGGCCCGCCGCCGCGGCGCGAAGATCGGCGAGCGCCGCATCGACCATGGCGTGCGCCAGCCGGTGCTCGCGGATCGGCGCAAGCACCGTCGCCACCGCGCGGGCGTCCCCCGCATCGACGCCGATCAGGCGCGGACCGAAGATATCCTCAAAGGCGCAGGCGAGCGTCCTCAACGTCTCGCCGGCGAAGGTGAGCTTCACCGTGCCCTCGGCGACGCCGCGGACGCCGCCGGCCCTGAGCTCGAGGATCATGTAATCGGCGTGACTCTCGGACGATGACGCCCATGTCACCGTCCGGCCGAGCGGCATCCGGATCGGATGCAGCGCGAAGCCGTCGATCCGGGGCCCGCTCACTGGTCTGTCACCCCTTGTTGGCCGCTTCGGCGGCGGCGCGTGGATCGTCGGTCGACGCCATCTTGAAGGCGCAGTAGCCGCCGTCGATCAGAAGATCGGCGCCGGTCATGAACGATGAATCGTCGGAGGCGAGGAACAGCGCACCGCCCGCCACTTCGTCGACGGTGCCGACACGGCCGAGGATGTAGAGCGGCCCGCGCGCCTTGCTCGACGCCTCGCGTGTGCCGTAGCGGCGCAAGCTCCGCGCGGTGTCGATCGCGCCCGGCGACAGCGACACGACACGGATATTGTCCTTGGCGTGGTCCATCGCCATCACCTTCGAGAGATGGATCAGCGCCGCCTTCGACGAGCAGTAGGGCGCGCGGCCCGGCACGCCCATCTGGCCGAGCTGCGAGGCGACGTTGATGATCACGCCGCCGCCCGCCTTGCGGATCAGCGGCACCGCGTGCTTCGCCATCAGGAACGGACCGGTGAGGTTGACGGCGAGCGCCTTGTTCCAGTCCTCGAGCGCCAGCGTCTCGCAGGTGCCGTCGGGAGTGACCGCCGCGGCGACGTTGACGAGGATGTTGAGGCCGCCGAACGCCTCGGCCGCCCGGATGGCGGCACGCTCGGCGTGCGCAGGATTCGACACGTCGGTTTCCTGCGCCACCGCGGCGCCGCCGGCGTTGCGAATATCGGTCGCCGTACGCTCGGCCTTCGCGGGCTCGAGGTCGGCGACGACGACGCTCGCGCCCTCCGCCGCAAACCGTTTGGCGATGGCGCCGCCGATCTCTCCGCCGGCGCCCGTGATGAGGGCCACGCGTCCCGCGAGTTTGCCGGTGTCACTCATATCGATCTCCCGAATACAGATGAACGCTACAGGCGGGCGAGTGTGCCCTCGCTAGGCCAGCGCAGCAAGCCGCGGCATTTGCGCGGGCCGTTGGTGCCGGTATCATTGCCGTAACACGAGCAGGGGCCAGCAATGATCAAGACCGTCATTTATCAGGGCATTGTCCGCCCCGACGTCCGCGCCCTGTTCGATGCATTCCCGAGCATCGAGCCCATGTTCGTGCCGCGCGACGACGAAGCGGCGCTCGCCAAAGCCTTGCCGGGCGCCGAGATCTTCCTCGTCTCCAATCGCGTCTATACCCCGAGCGTCGGCCGGATCGTTCGCGACCACGGCACCGCGCTCAAATGGATCCAGTTTTCGACGGCGGGATACGACAACGCGCTCAATGCCGGGCTGCCGAAGGGCGTTGTCGTCACCAACTGCGGCGGCGTGCGCGCCCACTCGGTCGCCGAGCAGGCGTTCACGCTGCTGCTTGCGCTCGCGCGTCAATGTCGCGCGGTCGAAGCCGCGAACAATCGCCACCGCTGGATCCGCGATGAGATCACGCCGTCGCTGCACAACATCGCCGGCCGCCGCATGGTGATCGTCGGCATGGGCCCGGTCGGTCAGGCACTCACCCGCCGCGCCCGCGCCTTCGACATGACCGTTTCGGGCGTGAGCCGCACGCCGGAGCCGCCGCCCGGCGTCGACCGGGTCTATCCCCGCGAGCGCTTCCTCGACGCCTGCCGTGAAGCCGAGGTACTGGTGCTGGCAACCGCGCTCGACGACGATACCCAGCGCATCATCAATGCTGAGTCGCTCGCCGCCCTGCCCAAGGGCGCATACCTCATCAACATCGGCCGCGGGCTGATGGTCGACGAAGCGGCGCTGGTGGACGCGCTGCGATCCGGGCACCTCGGCGGCGCCGGGCTCGACGTCACCGAAATCGAGCCGACGCCGTCCGACAGCCCGCTGTGGGACATTCCCAACGTCGTGCTGTCTCCGCACATCGCCGGCGCGGGCGATCCGGCCGACGTCGGGGTCGGCAAGGTGGTTGCCGAGAACCTCCGGACATATCTCGCCGGGAAGCCGTTCCCGCGCGCCCTCCGCACCTAGTCGCGCGCCGCGACACCGGCTCTCGGCTTGACCGGCCGAGGCCCGCGGGGGTTAGCTACCCGTCACAAGGACGGATCACGTCCATCGGGAGAGCGTCAATGACATCACGAGTTGCCGTACGAGTTGCCGTACGAGTTGCCGTCGCCGCGCTGATCGCGGCCGTCGCGTGTCCGACACTGGCACGAGCCGACGCCGTGGCGGACTTCTATAAGGGCAAGCAGATCAGCGTCTACGTCGGCTTCAGCCCCGGCGGCGGCTACGACGCGTATGCCCGCCTGGTGGCCAAGCATATGGGCAGCCACATTTCCGGCAACCCCGTGCTGATCCCGAAGAACATGGTCGGTGCCGGAAGCCGCAAAGCGACGGCCTACATCTATTCGGTGGCGCCGAAGGACGGCACCTCGATGGCGACGGCCGATCAATCGCTCGCGTTGCAGCAGGCGATGGAGGACCCGACCATCCAGTTCGACGCACGGCACCTGACGTGGATCGGTAACCCCAACCGCGACGTCAACACGCTCGCCGTCTGGCACACCTCCGGCATCAAGACGCTGGACGATGCCAAAACCCACGAGGTGGTGGTCGGCGCGACCGGCTCCAACACTTCGGCCCAGTATCCGCAGGCGATGAATTTCTTCCTGGGTACCAAGTTTCGCATCATCAACGGCTACCCCGGCGGCAACGACATCAATCTCGCGATGGAGCGTGGCGAGGTGATGGGCCGCGGCTCCAACGCGTGGGCATCGTGGAAGGGCACGCGGCCCGACTGGCTCCGCGACAAGAAGATCACCATCCTCGTCCAGATCGGGCTCGCCAAGGCGCCGGATCTTCAGGAGGTGCCGCTGATGATGGACCTCGGCGGGAACGCCGAGGACCGCGCGGCGTTGAAGCTGTTGTCGGCAGCAACTGAAGTGGGCCGCCCGCTGTTCTCGACACCGGACGTCCCACCCGATCGGGTGACGGCACTGCGCGCGGCCTTCGACGACACGATGAAGGATCCGAAGTTCATCGCCGACGCCGAGCAGGCGAAGCTCGATCTCGATCCGGTGCCCGGAACGCGATTGCAGGAAGTGATCGAGGAGATGCTGGTGACGCCGAAGCCGATCGTGAAGCGGCTCGCCGAGGCGCTGATCGAAGATCGCGACGTGGTGAAGAACCTCAAGCCCGCTGCCGGCGGCAGCCAGTAGACCCAATCACGAAAGGCGGTCGTCGATGGCTCGCGCGGTGCTCCGGAGGCTGATCGCCCGCGCCGTGCCGACGATCGCCGCGGCACTCGTCGCCGTCGTCGCCCCGGCCGTTGCCCAGGACCAAGCACCCGCCCCTGCCGGCGGCGTTCCGGTCGATATCGAGCTGGTGCTGGCGGTCGACGCATCGCTCAGCATCGACGCCGAGGAGGCGCAGCTCCAGCGCCAAGGCTACTACCAGGCATTGACCGACCCCAAGGTGATTCAGGCGATCCAGTCCGGCCCCAATCAGCGCATCGCCCTTTTTTATTTCGAATGGGCGAGCGAGTTCTACCAGCGGGTCATCGTCGACTGGACGGTGATCTCCGACGGGGCCTCGGCGCGTGCCGTCGCCGAGAAGATTGCGAGCTCGCCGTACCGCGCCGAGCGGCGCACCTCCATCTCGGGAGCGTTGCGTTTCGCATCCGGCCTGTTCGGGCGCGGCTACAGCGGCGAGCGCCGCGTCATCGATGTCTCGGGCGACGGCTGCAACAATTCGGGCCCGGCGATGGAGCCGACCCGCGACGAGGTTGTCGCCAAGGGGATCGTCATCAACGGCCTGCCGATCCTCAACGACTCGCCGAATCCGGGATTCGGCGGCTACGGCGGTTTCCGCGGCTACGGCGGCTACGGCTGCGAGCCGGTGACCGTGCCGCTCGATCGCTATTACCAGGAGTACGTGGTCGGCGGGCCGGGTGCGTTCTCGGTCCCGGCGGAGGATTTCGAGAGCTTCGACAAGGCCATCCTGTCGAAGCTTATTCGCGAGATCTCGGGTCGCGAGGAGCGACCGACCTACGCCGGGTGGCCCACGGGCAGCCTAGAGCTCCCGTAGGACGCCATCGCGCGCGCGGAAGAACATCTTCACTTCGTTCGCGACCATCTGATAGTCCGACCCTGCCTGGAGCTGGATCGCCTCGCTGTGCACGATCGTGACGTTGTTGTTTGTCGCGATCAAGCGCACCTGCATTCCGTGACCGATTCCCGTGAACTCCGAGAAGCGGCGTTCCGTCGGCACGGAAATGTAGACCGTCGCATGGCCGTCGGCGTCGAGAATCGCGCCGTCGAGCACCTCGGCGTAGTGGCTCGGTCGCCGGTCGACGAAATCAACCTCGTAGAACTTCTTCCCGTCGCATCGCAGGGTCAGCAGAACGCCCGGCGACAGGAAACGTCCCTCGCGGCACTCGAACAGGTCCGACGACTGGGGGATATAGATGCGGCGCTTCGCATTCCCGCCGGTCAGCGTCAGCGTCTGACCGGCAGCGTAATCGCCGGGCGTGAGAATCGGCGTGACGATGACACCGTCGGCGGGCGCGGCGAGCGCCAGCGCCTCGTCGTTGGCAACGCGGACCGGCGTCCGACCGTCGGTCACGACGACCGCCGCAGGATCGCCGATGTCGATCGAGCGGTTGTCCCACATCAGAGGCATGGGACCGTGGCCACCGGGGCTCAGCGTCGCCCGCTGGGGTCGGAAGTAAGTGTTGCCGGACACGAACACGCCGGCAACATCCGCGCGAGGCTGGAACGCGTACGCCAGGGGCGCCGCGAAGCGCAGACCCTTCTCAACCGCCGGCCCGGACGATCCGACGAAATTGTCCGCGACCACCACCGAGCGCAGCCGCGCGCCGTCATCGCAGCCAAGCGCGATGCCGAGGCCGCCCGAGCGATTGTGGCGAAGGATCGTGTTGCCGCGGATGGTAACGCCCGCCACCACGCGCGTGCCGTCGCGGCTCGGCGCGACGCCGATCGCCGCATCCGCCGCCTGCTCGTAGCCGCAGTCGATCATCGTGTTGTCGGAGACGAAGGTCGGACCGTTCTCGGCGTTGAGAAACACCGCGGCGCTGCGGCATTCGGTGAAGGTGTTGCCGGAGATCACCGTCGGCACGGTGCCGTTCCACGGCGTCTGGAGGACAATGCCGACGCGCGACTCGGAGAAGCGGTTGTTGACGTAACGGCCCTCGCGGCCGGGGTGCAGATTGTCCACGCAGGCGCGGGCACAGTCGTAGACCTTGGTGTCCCGCACCTCCTGGGACGCCGACAGCGCAATGCCGTCGCCGTTCGTGGCGTGAATCTCGCAGCCGTCGATGATGACGTCCTCGATGCCGGACCCGGAACCGTGGACGATCTCGCCGCGGAAGTGGTGGAGGTGAAGATCGGTGAAACGGACTCGGCTGTAGGCGCGGTCGGGGACGAACAGGATCGCGTGGTGCGTCGAGTCCAGGCCGGCGCCGGTCTCCGACGGGGTCGGGCGCGACCGCTCCTCGGTATTGCCGGGATAGGCGCCGCCGTCGATCTCGAGATGCTCGATGACGATGTCGTGGCGCGGTCGGTCGACCGAGACGGTCCCCTCGATGACCACCAAGCTGCCGCGCCACGCCGCCGGCTGCCCGTCGCGGTAGACGACGTCGAACGCGTCGGAGGGATCGCGATCGCCTGAGACCCGGAACATGAGACGCGTCGCGCCGCGGCCATCGCCGGTGATGCGCACGTTGTCGCCACGAATGTGGAGCGCGTCGACCTCGAGGCCGGTCGAGGGATCCTGCTGCGGCATGACGCGATAGGTCCCGGCCGGTACGTAGACGGTGCCGCCGCCCTGGGCGACGACGAAGTCGATCGCCGCCTGGATCGCATGCGTGTCGTCCGCGGTGCCGTCGCCCTTGGCGCCGAAGCCCTGGACGTTGGCCACCGGACCGACGAGATGGCGCCGCAAGAGCTCCTTGCGGACTGCCTCGCCCGTCGGAAACAGATCGTTCATCCCGGTCATGGTGTCACTCGGTGAAATCGGAGCCGTCTGAGAAGAACGGGCCGGAATAGACCCGCTCCGCCGGCTCGCGTCGCTCCGGCGCGCAGCGGGCGAGGAGGAGCGCCGGCAATCCGCTCGCGAGAGCGAGAAACCGTCGCCGGGAGAAGGCGAGCGCGGACCGAGGCGTCATGACGGGGTGAACGGGAGCTCCGGTGTCCAAGCGGCTCAACAGCCACCGGACACGGCGACGGCGGTACGTCCGCGACGCGCGCCCGGCACCGCTGGTTGTACCGGCTGGCGGGCGCGGAGACAAGCTGCGCCGCCGGTTTCCGCGGCGACGCGCGTCATGCTAGCTTGCCGCGGCCGTCGATCGCCTGTCGGTTGAGGTGCGCGAGCGGCACCGTTAACGTTTCGCCGTTCGCCGCCGCGTCACCGGCGGCCGACGTTGCCCCAAACTTCCCACAATGTTGTGCGCCTATAAGCAGGCTTCCATGAGCGCGACCCACCGCACGCCTTCCCGTCCATGAAACTCCTGATCACCGGCGGCTTCGGCTTCATCGGCTCGGCACTCGTGCGCTTCCTGCTGCGCACGACCGACGCCCACATCGTCAATGTCGACAAGCTGACGTACGCGGCGAGCCCGGAGGCGCTGGAAGACGCGCTCGGGCACCCTCGCCACGTCCACGAGAAGGTCGACATCGTCGACGGCCCGGCGGTCAGCGCGGTCATCGCCCGCCACCGGCCAGACGCGATCATGCACCTCGCCGCGGAGAGCCACGTCGACCGCTCGATCGACAAGCCGGCGGCGTTCATCGAGACCAACATCGTCGGCACCTACACCATGCTCGAGGCCGCGCGCGGCTACTGGCAGGCGCTCGATGCCGACCGCAAGAGGCACTTCCGCTTCCATCACATCTCGACCGACGAGGTGTTCGGATCGCTCGGCGAGGACGGCCGGTTCGACGAGGAAACGGCGTACCACCCGAACTCGCCCTATGCGGCGAGCAAGGCGTCCTCGGATCATCTCGCGCGTGCCTGGCACCACACCTTCGGACTGCCGGTGCTGGTGACGAACTGCACCAACAACTACGGACCGTGGCAGTTCCCCGAGAAGCTGATCCCGCTGATCATCCTCAACGCGCTCGAGGGCAAGGAGCTGCCGGTCTACGGCGAGGGCCGCAACGTGCGCGACTGGCTGTTCGTCGAGGACCACGCGGAGGCGCTGTGGCTCTGCCTCAACCGCGCGGAGCCCGGGTCGACCTACGGCATCGGCGGCAACGCCGAGCGACGCAATCTCGAAGTCGTCGAGACGATCTGCGACATCATCGACGGCATCACGCCCGACCAGAGCATCGGCGCACGGCGCAAGCTGATCCGCTTCGTGCCCGACCGCCCCGGCCACGACTTCCGCTACGCCATGGACATCGCGCGTATCGGTCGCGACCTCGGCTGGAAGCCGAGGCTCGACTTCAAGGCCGGCATCGAGAAGACCGTGCGCTGGTACCTCGACCACCGCGCATGGTGGGAGCCGATCCGCTCGGCGCGCTATGCGGGCGAGCGGCTCGGGCTCAGCACGGACAGCAAGACGGGCGACACGAACACGGCCAAGGGTGGAGCACGATGAAGGGCATCATTCTCGCCGGCGGCAAGGGCACGCGGCTTTACCCGGTCACCCACGCGGTGTCGAAGCAGCTCCTGCCGGTCTACGACAAGCCGATGGTCTACTACCCGCTGTCGACGCTGATGCTGGCCGGCATCCGCGACGTGCTGCTGATCTCGACGCCCGAGGATCTGCCGCAGTTCCAGCGGCTCTTGGGCGACGGCGACCAGTGGGGCGTGCGCATCTCCTACGCGGCGCAGCCCAAGCCCGACGGCATCCCGCAGGCGTTTCTGATCGGCCGCGACTTCATCGCCAATGACGCATGCGCGCTGGCGCTCGGCGACAACATCATCTACGGCGACGGCCTGTCTGCGCTGATGCGCCAGGCGGCGATGCGCACCCACGGCGCCACCAATTTCGCCTACTGGGTCAAGGACCCGGAGCGTTACGGCGTGATCGAGTTCGACGACAAGAACCGCCCGACGCGCATCGTCGAGAAGCCGAAGGAGCCGAAATCGAACTACGCGGTGATCGGCCTCTACTTCTACGACAAGCGGGTCGTGTCGCTGACCGAGAAGCTGAAGCCCTCGCCCCGCGGCGAGCTCGAGATCACCGATCTCAACGTGCTCTATCTGCAGGAGGGATCGCTCGAGGTCGAGCGGCTCGGCCGCGGCTACGCGTGGCTCGACGCCGGCACGCCCGCGTCGCTGCTGCACGCCGGCAACTTCGTCTACACCGTCGAGGAGCGCCAGGGCCTGAAGATTGCCTGCCTCGAGGAGATCGCCTACCGCATGGGCTTCATCGACCGCGACCGCTTGGCGGCCCTCGCCCAGAAGTACAAGTCGACGACGCTGGGCCCCTACCTCGACGATATCGTTCGCACCGGCGGCTCGCCGGCGTGATCATGGCCATCGCTCCCACCACCGTCGCGTCTGGCGTCCGGTCCTGGGCCGGCCGCAAGGTGCTCGTCACCGGCGGCGCGGGCTTTCTCGGCTCGAACGTCGTGCGCGCCGCGGCCAATGCCGGCGCCGAGGTCATCGCCGTCGACAACTTCATCGCCGAGGGCGGTGCCAACCCGGCCAATCTCGAGGGCAGCGGCGCGCGGCTGATCGAGGCCGATATCGCCGACAACGCGACGATACGTCCGCTGCTCGGCGATCGCGACGTGGTGTTCAACCTCGCCGGCCGCACCGGACATCTCGATTCGATGACCGATCCGATGGGCGACCTCGCGGCCAATGCCGAGAGCCAGCTCGCGTTCCTCGAATCCTGCCGCGCCGCGAATCCGAAGCTGCGCATCGTCTTCACCTCGACGCGCCAGGTCTACGGCCGCCCGCAGCGGCTGCCGGTCGACGAGGCGCATCCGCTCGAGCCGCCCGACATCAACGCGGTGCACAAGATCGCCGCCGAGCAGTACCACCTGCTCTACCACCGCGTGCACGGCCTCAAGTCGGTGGCATTGCGCCTCACCAACTGCTTCGGACCGGGGATGCGGGTCAAGGACGCGCGCCAGACCTTCGTCGGCGTGTGGATCCGCCGCGCCCTCGAGGGCGGCACTGTCGAGGTGTGGGGCGGCGAGCAGCGCCGCGACCTCCTGTTCGCGCCCGATTGCGCGGCGGCGATGATGACGGCCGCCGACTGCGACGCGGCGATGGGCCGCGTCTTCAACATCGCGGGCTCGAGCCCGCTGCCGCTCAGCGAACTCGCGACCATCGTCGTCGCCGCGGCCGGCGGCGGACGCATCGAGCGGCGCGAGTTCCCCGCCGAGCGCAAGGCAATCGACATCGGCGATTTCCTTCTCGACGACCATCCGTTCCGCGCCCTCACCGGCTGGGCGCCTTCGGTGCCGCTCAAGGACGCGCTCGAGCGCACCATCGCCTACTACCGCGACCGCCTGCCGAAATACCTCTGACCGCGCGTTGAGGAGCTTCCTCGTGGCCACCATCCGCATTCCGCAGACCGACCCCAAAGCCGGCGTGCTCGCCCAGCGCACCGAGATCGACGCCGCGATCGCCCGCGCGATCGACGGCGGCCGCTACATCCTCGGCGACGAGGTGGCGAGCTTCGAGCGCGAGTTCGCGGCATTCGCCAAGGCGAGCCACGGCGTCTCGGTCGCCAACGGCACCGACGCGCTCGAGGTGAGCCTCAGGGCAATGGGTCTGCCGCCGGGCTCGGGCGTCGTCACCGTGAGCCACACCGCGGTCGCGACCGTCGCCGCGATCGAGCGCGCCGGCCTGACGCCGGTGCTCGCCGACATCGACGCCGAGACCTACACCATGGCGCCCGAGGCGCTGCGGCGCGCGGTGTCGGGCGACGTCCGCGGCGGCGCCGGTGCACGCCCCGTGATCCGCGTCGCGATCCCGGTGCACCTCTACGGCCAGATGGCGGCAATGACGGAGATCGGAGAGATCGCCCGCTCCGAAAGCCTGCGCATGATCGAGGACTGCGCCCAGGCGCACGGCGCGGCCCTTGGCGGCAAGCCGGTCGGCTCGTTCGGCGACGCGGCGGCCTACAGCTTCTACCCGACCAAGAATCTGGGCGCGATCGGCGACGGCGGCTTCATCACCACCAACGACGCGAGTCTCGCCGAGCGCATCAAGATGGTCCGTGAGTACGGCTGGAAGAGCCGCTATGTCAGCGACATCACCGGCCTCAACAGCCGGCTCGACGAGTTGCAGGCGGCGATCCTGCGGGTCAAGCTGACGCGGCTCGCCGCCGCCAACGCACGGCGGCGCGAGATCGCGCTGCTCTACGACGAGGGGCTGAACGGCGTCGTGCCGACGCCCGCGACGCGGCCGGACGCGATCCATGTGTTTCACCAGTACGTGATCCGGGTGCCGGGCGCGCGGCGCGAACAGATTCGCGCGGCGATGGCCGAGCGCGGCGTCGGCACGCTGATCCATTATCCCGTGCCGGTGCATCTGCAGCCGGCCTACAAGGGGCGCACCTGGCTCACCGGCGGCGCGCTGCCCGCGACCGAGCGCGCGGCCGACGAAGTCCTGAGCCTACCGATGTATCCGGAGCTGACCGACGCCGCCGTCGCCGAGGTGGTCGCGGCGGTCAAGGCGGCGATCTAGGCGAGCCGCGCTAGACCGCGTGGAGTAGAACGACTCCCGTGACGATCAGCGCGATTCCGGCGATGTGGGCGAAGCCCATCGCCTCGCCGAACCACAGGTTGCCCATCAGCGCGACAACCACATACGACAGCGCCACCGACGGGAACGCGATCGAGATCGGGATTGTCCGCAGCGCGACGATGTAGAAGAACGCAGCCGCCGCGTAGAGCCCGAGTCCGGCGATGGTCTGGACACGGAACAGCTGGGCGACGATACCGCCCTCCCCCATTGCGCCGCTCTTCAACAGGAGCTGCGCCACGACGCCGATCAGGATGCCGAGCGCGAGCGCGACGTGATTGATCGTCATCGGGCGGTCTCTCCGTCGCGCAGGCGCGTGGCGTCGCGGACGACGTACTGCGGCTTGCGGTTGGCGGACAGGAATACGCGGCCGACGTACTCGCCGACCACGCCGAGCAGGATGAGCTGGACGCCAGACAGCAACAGCACCGCCACCATCAGCGACGCCCACCCTTCCGGCGGACGTCCGCGCACCGCCTCGATGATGGTGAAGGCGGACCAGGCCAGGCCGAGGATGCTGGTGATGAACCCGAGCAGCGCGCTGAAGCGCAACGGGATGATCGAGAAGTTGACGAACATGTTGAGCCACAGCCGCACCAGACGCCGGAGCGTGTAGTTGGAGCGGCCCTCGGCGCGCGGCAGATGCTGCACCTCGAGCGAGCCGACGCGGCGCGTCACCTGCAGGATCAGTCCGTCAATGTAGGGATACGGCCCCTGGTAGCGCAGCACGTTGTCGACCACGAAGGCGGAGACGCAGCGAAAGCTCGAGAGATAGAGATCCTTCGGCTTCTCCAGCACCAGGTTGGCGGCCCAGTTGGCGAAGCGGCTGCCGAGATTGCGCCACGCCGCGTGCTGCTTGGTCTTGTAGCGGGTGTAGACGACATCGAGGTCGTTCGAGCGGGTGTGCTCGAGCAGTCGCGCGACTTCCTCTGGCGGATTCTGCAGGTCGTCGTCCATGGTGATGACGTAGTCGCCGCGGATGAAGGAGAAGCCGGCCATCACCGCGTTGTGCTCGCCGAAGTTGCGGGCGAGATTGACGAACGTCACCGGGACGTCGCTGCGGCGCGCAAGCTCGCGGCACACCGCCTCGGAGTCATCGGGGCTGCCGTCGTTGACGAGCACGACCTCATGGCCGCCGCGGATCTCGATGCCGGCGAGCGCGTCGACCAGCGCGCCGACGGTGCGGGCGCCGTTGTAGACGGGGACGACGATCGAGAGGGCGTAAGGTCTGGTCATGGTTTCACTGCCACTGCGAGAATCGAGCCGCCGAACGGAAAGCGCAGGCCGAGCGCGAGCACGGCGCGTTCGATCGCCAGCACCGAGCGGAACAGAAATTCGACCGGCGCCGGAAACGGATGAACATCGCTCGCCTCGCCGCCGAGCAGCTTGCGCTTCAACACCATCATCGGAAACAGAAGCGTGTTCCAGTAGCTTGCCCACACGCGCGCGAAGCCGGCTCGCCCCAGCATGTCCACCACCTCACGACGGGTGTAGCGGCGCACGTTGTGGACGCGGGTGTCGTGACTCGAAAGCATCCAGCGGTAGGCGGGCAAATTGACGATCAGCACACCGCCAGGCGCGAGGCAGCGGTGGGCCTCGGCGAGCGCGCGATCCTCGTCGACGGCGCGGTGGCACAGGACGTCCATGCTGAACATCGCGCCGAACGCCGCATCTGCGAACGGGAGCGAATTGACGGTACCGATGACGATGCCGCGCCCGCTCTTGGCCCGCGCCATTGCCGCCGCGGGAGGCGCGTATTCAATTCCGACCAGTGTCGCGTCGGGCGCAGCCGTAGACAGACGCGTGAGTAATCCGCCGGTGCCGCAGCCGCCGTCGAGTGCGGGGAGAACGGGAAGCGGAGCTTTGCCGCGCGCCGCGACGAAGCGTTCGGCGGCGAGGGTGTGGAGGCCGTGGTACCACCACATGCGGTCCTCGACCGTCGCCATCAACTCGTATTCCGCTTGCTCCATCGCCCCGCCTTCACTCCTCCGGCCGCCGCATCTATCGGAAATAACGTGTATTTCCCATCTTTCTTGCGGCACGGAGGCCGTTGGTCGTATACGTCATTTCCACCGCGCCGTCCAACAACCGCAGAATAACCACAGTTGGGCACCATGTATTCGACCCGACACCGGCGCGAGCGGTCCGTTTCCTTGCACCACCTTTCTTCGTCCTGATGACCACATCCCAGATGTCGAACGAGCGCCCGGTCAAGGCTCCGCCGTGGGCGGCCGGCGGGTTGCTCACCGCCCTCGTGCCCTCAATCTTCTGGTTCCTGCCGCTGATCTGGGCGGCGGTGTACCTGCTGCCGCCGATCAACTTCGATGTATCGCTGATCCTGTCGGTGTCGCAACGCTGGCTCGACGGCGAGCGGCTGTACGTCGACCTGATCGACGTCAATCCGCCCCTGATCTTCATCATCAACCTGATCCCGGCGGCGATCTCGAAGTTCACCGGTCTCGGTGGGCCAGATACGCTGATCCTCTGCATCCTCGCGCTGATCGGCGCCTGCGTCTGGCTATCGGTCAAGATCCTGCCCGCCGCGCTCTACGACGGCGACGGCACCGTGCGGATGATCCTGCCGCCGCTGATCCTGTTCGCGCTGATCATCTTCCCGGGCGAGATGTTCGGGCAACGCGAGCACCTGATGCTGGCGACGCTGTTTCCCTACACGCTGCTCGCCGCGGCGCGCGCGGCGAACCGCCCGGTGTCGCCCGGCCGTCGCGTCGCCGTCGCCGTGCTGGCGGCAATCGGGTTCGCGCTCAAGCCGCACTTCCTCGCCATCCCGGCACTGATCGAACTCTTCGTCCTCGTGCAGCGTGGGTTCGGCCCGTGGATCCGCGGACTGGTGCCATGGACGATGGCCATCTTCCTCGTCGCCTACGCCGCGGCATCCTGGTTCCTGTTCCCCGCGTATTTCAACGACGTGCTGCCGCTCGTCCTGTCGGCGTACTCGAAGGTCGGCGGCGCAACGCCCTTTACGGTGCTGCTCGGAAACCAGCTCGGCCCGGCACTGCTCGTGATCGTTCCGCTCGGTATCGCCGTCTACCTGGCAAAGGTTCCGGCGCTGATCCGCATGCTGGTGCTCGCCGGCATCGGCGCCGCCATCAGCGGCCTGTTGCAGGACAAGGGCTGGCCGTACCACCTGCTGCCGGCGCTCTCCCTCGCGTTCGTCGTCGCCGGCCTCGCCGTCGCGGCGGCGCTCGATCATCTCATCGCCCAGGGCGGCCGCGATGCGCACCTCCCGCCGCCACCCGCCGCGCGCGCCGTCGTCGGCGCGGTGCTGCTGACCTTCATCGCCGTCACGATCAACATCCGCAACACCTTCTACGATCAGTGGGGATTTCAGGCGAGCCCGGCTGGCCAGCTTCTGTCGGTGGTGAAGCCCGTCGCCGAGGGGCAGCCGATTCTGATCCTGTCTCCCGGTGTCTATCCGCACTGGCCAATGCTGAACTACGCCCACGCCGAGCTGGGACTCCGGTTTCAGACGATCTGGCCGCTGCAGGGCGCCTACGAGGACTGCAAGGAAGGCGATGCGCGCTACCACAGCCGCCGCGACATGCCCGAGAGCGAGCGCGTGTTCGTCAAGGCGGTGGTCGAGGACTTCGCCAAGTACAAGCCGCCGATCGTCATCATCGATAAGGTCCCCGGAATCAAGTACTGCGGCGGCCGCGACTTCGATCTCACGGAATACTTCGTGCGCCAGCCGGGATTCGCCGACGAGCTCGAGAAGTACGATCTGATGATGCAGATTGACCGCTACATCATCTACAAGCGCCGGCCCGACGGCGAGACGCCGCCCGACGAGTGAGCGGCGCTCGCTTCCGTCGCCGTCTGCCGGGTGATAACGTCGCGCGAACGATCAACCGGGGGCAGACGATGGCGATGACGGGGTGGATGACGAGCGTGCTCGGCGCGGCGACAGCGATTGCGCTGGTGCAGGCGGCGAGCCCGGCGGCGGCCGATTCGGTCGAAGACTTCTACCGCGGCAAGACCATCACCGTGATCTCGACCGGCAGCGTCGGCTCGATCTACGATTTGTCGTCGCGCCTCACCGTCAAGTACATGGCGAAGCATCTGCCGGGCGATCCGCAGACGATCGCCAAGGTCATGACCGGCGCTGGCCATCTCGTCGGCACCAACCACCTCTACAACATCGCGCCGAAAGACGGTACGACGCTCGGCGCGGTGGGCGAGACGATTCCCCTGATCCAGGTGTTGCAGCCAGAGAAGGCCAAGTACGACGTCCGCAAGTTCAACTGGCTCGGCAACCCGGTGATCAACAACCTGACCATCGTGTCGTGGCACACCAGCGGCGTCACCTCGATCCAGCAGGTGTTCGACAAGGAGCTGATCATCGGCACCGGCGGCCCCGGCTCGACCTCGACGCAGAATCCCCGGGCGCTCAACAACATCCTCGGCACCAAGTTCAAGATCATCTCGGGCTTCCCGGGCGCCGAGATCGATCTCGCTATGGAACGCGGCGAGGTCAACGGCCGCGGCGGCGCCATCTGGAGCTGGTGGCAGACCTCGAAGCCGCAATGGATCGCCGAGAAGAAGATCAACATCCTGCTGCAGATCGGCCCGCGCCGTGCCAAGGGCCTCGAGAACGTGCCGCTGATGACCGAACTCGCCCGCAACGAAGCCGAGCGCCGCGTGCTCGCGTTGCTGTCGTCGTCGGTGATGGTCGGCCGGCCGATCCTCGCGCCGCCGAACGTTCCGGCCGACCGCGTCGCCGCGCTGCGCGCCGCGTTCCGCGCCGCCATGACCGATCGCGAGTACGTTGCCGAGGCGGCAAAACTCAACCTCGATATCGAGCCGACCTACGGCGACGAGTTGCAGAAATTCGTCGAGGAGATCGCGTCGACGCCGCCGGAGCTGGCCAAAATCGCAGGTTCCGCGATCATCGAAGGCCACATCTTCAACTGCAAGGAGCAGGTGAAGGATGCGAAGCTGTGCGAGGGCTCGGGCGGCGAGTGACGCTGCGGGCAGCCGGATTGCGGCCGGCCGCCGCGAAGACCTAGGATTGGCATCGGGCACGGGCTCTCGTCCCGCGCCGTCCGGTCTCCGTTGAGGCTTTGATGCGTCCTCCGCACTTCCACCGCACCCATTCCGTCGAGGCGCTCCGCCACGAACACGTCTTCCTTGGCGCTCGTCACGCCCGCAACGAGCGCCGCACGTGGATCGTGGTCTGGCTGACGGTCGCGATGATGATCGGCGAGATCGCGGCCGGGCATCTGTTCGGCTCGATGGCGCTGCTCGCCGACGGCTGGCACATGGCGACTCACGCCGCCGCGCTGGCAATCGCGGGCTTCGCCTACCGCTATGCGCGGCACCACGTTCACGATCCGCGCTTCGCCTTCGGCACCGGCAAGGTCGGCGAGCTCGCGGCCTTCGCGAGTGGCCTCGGGTTGGTCCTGGCCGGCCTGTTCATCGCCTTCGAATCGGTGGGACGGCTCGTCAGTCCGATGCCGATCGCGATCGCGGAGGCGATCGGCGTCGCCGTCCTAGGTCTCCTCGTCAACCTGGTCAGCGCCTGGCTGCTGTTCGACCAGGGCCACCATCGGGCTGCGCACGCCCATGACCACGGGCATGCGCACCAGGACGACCATGGGGGCGACCACGGCCATCATCACGGCCACAGCGACACCAACCTGAAGGCCGCCTATTTCCACGTACTGACCGACGCCGCGACGTCGATCCTGGCGATCGTTGCCCTGCTCGGCGCCTGGGTGTGGGGCTGGACCGCGCTCGACCCGATGATGGGCCTTGTCGGCGCGGCGGTGATCCTGCGCTGGTCGGTCGGCTTCATTCGTGAGGCGGCGGCGGTGCTGCTCGATACCGTGCCGAACCCGAAGGTCGCCGATCTGATCCGCAGCAAGCTGGAGACCGAGGCCGACCGAATCACCGATCTGCACCTATGGCAGCTCGGCCCGGGTCATTGGGCGGCGGTGGTGTCGCTGGTATCGTCGGATCCGCAGGCGCCGGACGTCTACAAGCGTCGGGTCGAGGGAATCGAAGGCGTATCGCACCTCACCGTGGAGGTGCAGCCGTGCGAGACCTGCTCCGAGGGTCCGAACGCGCCCCTACAATCGGGCATGCTGTCCGGCAGCAGGTGAAGGCGGGGCGGCTCCGCCGTAGGGAGCCGCCGCCGCCGAATACGAAACGCTCAGACCGCTTCCTTGAGGTCCTTCGCGACGCGGAAGGCCACCTTCTTGCTGGCCTTAATCTTGATCGCCTCGCCGGTCGCCGGGTTACGACCCATGCGCGCCGGGCGATGACGGACCTGGAGGATGCCGAAGCCGCTGATGCGGATGCGGTTGCCCTTCTTCAGGTGCTTGGTGATGGCCGTGATCAGATCGTTGAGAACCGCCTCGGCCTGCTTCTTCGCGATCCCATGCTGCTCGGCGAGCTGAGCCGCCAAATGCTTCAGGGTGATGGTGTTCTGTTTTTCCGCCATGGTGAATGGGTTCCTGATGAACGATGGGAGACCCCACAGAATCACAACACCTAGCGAAAAACAAGCATTTCTACTGACAATTGCATCTATCTATAGGGGTGTTTCGGGCATTTCCTGTGGGTCGTTGCCATCGCCCGGGCGCCCGGACAGGTGTCCAGGAGGGCGGCCAGCCGCCCTCTTGGACACGACACCCGGCCTCCGGGTTGGCCCGATTCGTTAGCCGAGGGGGATCGATCCACGGCGCGGCACCTCCTGCATCCGCAGCGATGCGGCCGCCGTCGCACCGGCCTGAGGCGAGACCTTCATCGAGAAATAAGCGATGGTCGCGCGCAGGCCTTTCTCGAGCGCGACCTGAGGCCGCCATCCGAGCAGATCGATCGCGCGCGCGATCACCGGTTTCCGACGCTTCGGATCGTCCTGCGGCAAGGCGCGGTACTCGATCTTCGACGTCGAGTTGGTCTGTTCGAGAATGAGTTGCGCGATCTCGTTCACCGGAACCTCGTGCGGGTTGCCGAGATTGCACGGTCCGGTGATGTCGTCGGCGCTCTCCATCAGCAACTCGAGTCCGCCGAGAAGATCGTCGACATAGCAAAACGAACGGGTCTGCGATCCATCGCCGTACACCGTCAGCGGCTGATTGCGCAGCGCCTGGACGATGAAGTTGGAGACGACTCGGCCGTCGTTCTCCACCATGCGCGGGCCGTAGGTGTTGAAGATGCGCGCGACTTTGATCGGCAGCCGATGCATGCGGTGATAGTCGAAGAACAGCGTCTCGGCGCATCGCTTGCCCTCATCGTAGCAAGCGCGGATGCCGATCGGGTTGACGTGACCGATGTAGGTCTCGGGCTGGGGATGCATCTCGGGATCGCCGTACACCTCGCTGGTCGAGGCCTGCAGCACGCGTGCGCCCTTCTGCCGCGCGAGTTCGAGCACGTTGTACGCCCCGAGCACGCAGGTGCGCAGCGTCGCGACGGGATCGCGCTGATAGTGCCGCGGCGAC
>Ga0310811_10002097_pt1 | contig 24874 bp, 23 predicted proteins | sample YCmetagenome_FD_207642 | JGI IMG/M metagenome (GOLD analysis project Ga0310811, IMG submission 207642) | Soil microbial communities from experimental microcosm in Duke University, North Carolina, United States - YC | ecosystem: Engineered > Artificial ecosystem > Soil microcosm > Unclassified ... | reverse complement strand
GGGGTCTTCGAGCCACCACCATGCAGCGCCGGGCTCCAGCATGCGTTCCAGCGCGGCGGCCCACTCGGGGAAAAAATCCTGTCCTTCGTCGACGATCAGCACATCGAAGCGCCATGCATCGGGCACGGCGATGCTGGCGAAACGCTGCGCCAGTTGCGCGAACACATCGGGCGCCGTGAAATCCGGCACGATGCCGGCATCGCGCAAAACCAGATCGCATAGATGGTGATAGCTCGCGACGGTCGCCTCGGCCGGCGCCACGCGCGCAATATGGTCGGCAAGCGGCCGGTTGAAGCACACATATAACGGTCGCCGTCCTTGTGCGACGGCATCCTTCATCACCTGCACCGCAAGTTGCGTCTTGCCCGAGCCGGCCGTGCCGATCACCCGCAATCGAAAGGGCTCGAGCGACAAGCGCCGCGCCCAGGTCGCGAGTCCGCCGGACAGGCGCGTCACCAACGTGCCAGCCGCACCGACCAGCGCGCTCGCATCGGGTGTCAAGGCGAGATGATCGGACAGAAAGCCATGCAGCTTCGCCGCACAGTCCAGACGCGGCTCATCGGCCGGCAGCACGTGCTGGATGATCGCCGCGAGCCGCTCGCGCCGCGTGCCGTCGACAATCCGCTCCGGGTTCACGCCGGCGATGCCCATGTCGCGCACCACATGGTCCGGACAGTACAACAGTTCCTCGATGCAGTACGTGCCTGCGCCGAACGCTGCCGTGAAACGCCGATGCAGGCCCTCGATGGTCCGCGCGAGCTGCACCGCGACGTTCTTCTCCTTCTGTAGATAAACCTTGACCAATCCGTTCGGCGTTTCGCGCAGGAACCCGGCTTTCTGCTCGATCACCATCAAGCGCCCCGCCGGACTCACCACCACGAAATCGGCTTCGCCGAATACGGCAAAGCCCTGTTGCAGCCGGGTCCAGTGCACGCCGTGATAGACCGTGTAGCCATCGGGCAAGGCATCGGCGAGACGCGACAGCGTCTCGATTTCACGCGCCGCGGCGCCGGTCACGGCGAGACTGCGCCAGTCGTCGGGGATGATGCGCGCCATGCCGGGGGGTCCTCAGACCTTCTCTAGTTTCCGATGCGGCGCGGGTGGCAACTCGACGCCGATCGAATCGCCGGGCCGCACGTCGCCGCCCGCGACCACCACCGCCATGACACCGGTCTTGCGCACCACGTTGCCCGCCTCATCCCGCGCCAACACGTGGGGAATCAGGCCGGACCGAAAGTCGTCGATCTGATGGCACGGATTGCGCAAGCCGGTCACCTCGACAATGGCCGCTCGCCCCAGCCGTAGCCGCGCCCCGGTCGGCAAGTTGAGCAGGTCGATACCGCGTGTCGTGATGTTTTCGCCCAGTTCGCCGGCGCCGATCTGGAAGCCCGCCGCCGCGAGTTCCTCATGGAGTTCGGCGTGAATCAGGTGCACTTGACGCAGGTTCGGCGCGCTCGGGTTGACCTTTACCCGCGAGCGATGCTTGACCGTCTCGCCGAGATGCGCGTCGCCGGCAACGCCCAGGCCCGTGACCAGCGTGATAGCATCTTCGTTCGGTTTGCTAAAAGTATGGGTGGCGCTGCGACTGACAGCGGTAACCGTGGCGGACATCGATTTTTTCCTCGTTGAACAGAAAAGAAACTACGTAGATACCGCGTGCGGGCTCACTCGCTTGCGCCGGTTGCGCCGGTTGCCCCGCGCGTGCCCGAAAAGCCGACGCCCGGCACCGGCGTCACCTCGACGCCGTCCGGCGCAGGCGGCGCGGCCGGCGTCGCGGCGGGCGTCGCAAGCGGCGCCGGGCCACCGCGCACGAACTGCTTGAAGTTGGCGCCGGCTTCCCAGGGGTTGGGCTCGCAACCCAGCATGTTACTGCAGTGCGCCTCGAAACCGATGGTCGCCGTGCCGTCGCTGTCGGGGGACTTGGTGATCCGGTAGGCGAGGCTGCGCTGTCCACCCGAGGGACCGCTGGTCTGAATGATCGCATCGGTGACGGCCTGCACCGGGTAGGTCGAATTTTTCGATACCCATACCTGCGCGCGTTGCCACCACAGGTCGCATTGCGCGCGGCCGGAACAGCTCAGCGGCGCGGCGGCCTGACTCAGCGTCGCCGCGTCGACCTGGCCGGAGTCGGTCGTGGTGGTGCATGCCGCCGCGATGGCGCTCAACGCCAGGGCAACGATGGCTCTGTTCATATCGTCCTCCTCAAAGGGGCGACACGTCGCGCGACACTACCGGCTGACGCGATCGAGCCGGTAGTTGCGGTACGCGGCAACGGCCTGGTCGAAGTTGCCGACATCATCGTGCTCGATTCGCGCCTGTTCCGCAAGCGAATGCACGGCCAGTTCCTCATACGCGCGTTGCCGCTCCGGCGGTAGCGGCCGGGCGCGGAAGTAGGCGGCATGTTCGGCGCTCTGTCCAAGCGAGAAGTGCGCGAACGACCGGTGCGATTCGCGCATAGCTTCGAGCACGCGCGCCGACGGCGTCAGCGCGACATTCGCCAGCTTCGCCCGTTGCGCATCGAGCGCGTCCCGATGCAGCGTGCCGCCGCGCTGGGTATCCAGCAGCGCAGCGGCTGGCGCAACCTGGTCTAACAGCTCGTCGGCCCAGGCGCGCAGCGATATGGGCTGTCCACCGCGGGTCAGTTCGAGCCCGGGACGCCGGCCTTCCTTGACGACGCGCGCGAAGTTGGCGCTCGCTTCGGCTTGGGCGCTCGCCTCCAGCAACGGACTCGCATCCAACGCGCAGAACAGCAGAAACGCGTCGAGAAACCGAGCGGCGACCGGCGACAGGCCGACCGGCTCGAACGGATCCAGATCGAGCAGGCGCACCTCGATGTATTGGACGCCGCGCGCCTGCAAGGCGTACAGCGGACGCTCGCCGGAGTAGGTAACGCGCTTGGGACGGATCGTCGAATAGAACTCGTTCTCGATCTGCAGCACGTTGGTGTTGAGCTGGATCCACTCGCCGTCGCGCTGTGTGCCGAACGCCTCGTAGGCCGGATGCGGTTGGCTCACCGCCCGCGCCAGCGACTGAACGTAGCCGTCGAGGCTGTTGTAATCGGCTGTCAGCGAGGCCTGCGCGGGATTGTTCTGATAACCCAGATCGCTCATGCGCAAGCTGGTCGCGTAAGGCAGATATAGCGTGTCCTCGTCGAACGTCTCGAGACTGTGAGACCGCCCGCGCAGAAAATCGCGCGACAGCGCCGGGGACGCACCGAACAGGTACATCAGCAGCCAGCTATGGCGCCGAAAATTGCGGATCAGCGCGAAGTACGCTTCCGACTGATAGTCCAGGGAGGCGCACTCGGCGCCGTCCGCTTCCTGCAACAGCCGCCAGAGCGACTCGCTCAGCGAGTAGTTGTAGTGGACACCGGCAATGCACTGCATGGCGCGGCCGTAACGCAGCGACAGCCCGCGCCGGTACACGTGCTTGAGCTTGCCGATGTTCGACGTGCCGAAGTAGGCGATCGGAATCTCGTCCTCGGGCGGCAAGCTGCACGGCATCGAAGCCGTCCACAGCAATTCGTCGCCTATCCCGGCGTGGACGTAACGATGCAGCGCGTCGAGATGTTCGAGCGCGACACCGACATCGGATTCGGGCGGCGTGATGATTTCGAGCAGCGCTTCGGAGTAGTCGGTGGTCAGTTCCGCGTGCGTCAGCGCGGAACCGAAGGCGCGGGGGTGCGGCGTCATCGCCAACTGGCCGTCGCGCGTTACGCGCAGGCTCTCCTTTTCGATTCCTCGCAGACCCTGCGCCAGCAACGGACGATGCGCATCATCCGCGAGCAGCGCAAGGCGGCGCGCGTACGCATCGGACGTCCGGGATGCGGGTAGTGTGTTATGCATTCTTGGAAATAGCCATGTAGCGGACACGCGGTCCGCCAGATCCTGTAAGTAGCATGGCACTCTATCATGTGCCCGTTGCCCTTGCTGGCAGCGGAACTAGCGGCTCTTGCGCCGATCCGTACCGCGCCCCTGCAGCCGGCGTGCAGGCTGCGCGTCGCATGCCACGGATTCGGGTCCGGCGATGTTGCACTGCAGCAGCCAGACGCCTATACTAGAAATTGTCTCCTCCATGTCTCCTCCCGATATGGATTGCGCCCGCTTTGAGAGCGGGCTATTTTTTGCGGCAGCTTTTTCAGACGGGTTTTGTCAGGGTTCGGCTTTTGCCCTGCCGGGGTTCGGCTTTTTGCCGAATCAGTCGATGCCCTGATCGGTCGACGGCCTCTCCCACAGATTGACACCGCCTTCGATCGCGTCCTGCTCGATTTCGGCCAACTCCTGCGGGGTGAACGACAGGTTGCGCAGCGCGGCGACATTCTCTTCCAGCTGCTCGGCGCGGCTCGCCCCCACCAGCACCGAGGTCATGCGCGCATCGCGCAGTGCCCACGCGAGCGCCATCTGCGCGAGGCTCTGGCCGCGGCGCTGTGCAATCGCATCGAGCGTGCGCACATGCTTCAAATTCTCCTCGCTGAGATGTTCGCGCTTCAACGAACCGCCGCCCGGCCTGTTGATGCGCGCGTCCTGCGGTATGCCGTTCAAATATTTGTTGGTCAGCAGCCCTTGCGCCAGCGGTGTGAATGCAATGCAACCCGCGCCGACGTCATCGAGCGCGTCGAGCAAGTCGCGCTCGATCCAGCGGTTCAGCATGTTGTAGGCCGGCTGGTGGATCAGCAACGGCACCTTGTATTCACGCAACAGTGCGGCAATTTCCCGCGTCTTGCCCGCCGAATACGACGAGATTCCGATGTAGAGCGCTTTGCCTTGCTGCACAGCGCTCGCCAACGCGCCGGCCGTTTCCTCGAGTGGCGTGTGCGGGTCGAAACGATGCGAATAGAAGATGTCGACGTAGTCGAGACCCATGCGCTGCAGGCTCTGGTCGAGACTCGCGAGGATGTACTTGCGCGATCCGCCGCCTCGACCGTAAGGGCCCGGCCACATGTCCCAGCCGGCCTTCGAGGAAATCAGCAACTCATCGCGGTACGGCTTGAAATCATCTTTGAACAGCCGGCCGAAGTTGGTCTCGGCGCTGCCGTAGGGCGGCCCGTAATTGTTCGCCAGATCGAAGTGCGTAATACCGAGATCGAACGCCGTGCGCAACACCTCGCGCTGCGCGGATAGCGGCGTGCTGTCGCCAAAGTTGTGCCACAAGCCAAGCGACAGCGCCGGCAGCTTGAGGCCCGTGCGACCGCAGGTGCGGTATTGCATATCCGATGAATAACGTTGCGATGCAGCTTGGTAGGCCATGCGAGCGTCCCTTCGATAAGATGAGTGGAGATAATCGCGCCGACGCAATGTCCGTCGCGCAGGCGGCGGGGTGTATTCGGACGGCGGGAACCATTGCCGCGCGTTGCTGATCAATGTGGAGCATCTTACGGCCCGGATGCGAGCCGTCGCGATGATGCGCCGGAGTCCGGCCGTGCATTCGACATAAGGAGAATCTAGATGGGCAAGGCCATTTCAATCGCGTTGATAGTAGGCGGTGTCATCCTCCTGTACTTCGGCGGCCAGTCATTCCACTCGCTGGGCAGCGAGGTGTCGCGCTTTTTCACCGGCACGCCGACCAACGAAGCGATCGCCCTGCTGGTCGGCGGGGTCGTCGCGCTGATTGCCGGCTTGATCGGGCTCGCAACCGCGACGAGACGATAAACGCGCGCGGCCCGCTAGTTCCGGGCGCGCACCGATGTCAAAGCGCGATTTCCGGCTTTGACGCCGAGCGCGACCCCGGCACCGGCGGGTTGCTCGCACCGTGGTACGTATAGACCAGCGAGAACTTTACCTGCTCGCCGAGGTTCTGCCCGGCCGAGTGCAGCGTTCTGGCGTGGAAAAACACCACGTCGCCCGGCTTCAGCTCCGGCGACACGGCTGTGCGCAGGAGCGCGGCGTTCTCGGGCAGATCGTCGCGGAAGAATTTCGCCTGATCGAAGCGATCGGCCGGGAAGTCCATCGCATGGGACCCCGGCACGAGCCACAACGCACCGTTGGACACCGTTTCCGCGCCTACCGCAAGCCATACGGATACCAGATCTTCGCGCTCGAACGACCAGTAGCGGACATCGCGATGCCAGCCCGTCAGGCTGCCGTACATCGGATGCTTCGTCATCATGCAGTTGTGATGCGCGCGGGACAAGAAAGCCGTTTCGCCAAAGTAGCTTTCCATCCAGCTGCGAATTTCCGGTGCGGTGGCCCATTCGCGGAACAATGCATCGCGCGCGTAGGCGTCGATCAGGCGTCGCACCGTCTTGCCGCCCGGAGCATCCTGCGACGACGGCGCGCCGGGATACTTCAAGTCGGCCTCGTATTCGAGCGGCGCAGCCGCCTCGTGCAACTGCGTTTGCGCGACACGCCGAATCGCGTCGCATCGCTCGGCCGACACTAGATTCGATACGACCGCAAAGCCGTCTTCGCGCAACCTATCGATTTGGTCTCGTATTGAAAGCGTCACTGGCATCGGGGCATCCTGCGTCTGCGTGAGAGTCGTCGTGAATCGATGTGAGGCTGTTAGGCGCTTCGGCTTCGGCCGGCGGCGAGCGTACCTGCATCGGCTTGCATCGTTGTGATTGTACGATCGAAGCGCGAATCGGGCACGGCAGTTGGCCGCATCGAACGCGTGCTCGCCAGGCTAGCCCGCCAAACTAGCGCGCGATGCCGGTCGCACCGGCGCCGGCGTGCGCGCCAGCACTTGCGCCGGCGGAGCCTTCACGGGCGGAATCGGCGACCTTGGACCCGGCGCTCGTCTCAGGGTCTGCACCGCTTACGCCGGGCAGTTGCGCGACATCCCAGCCGCCGCCGAGCGACTTGACCAGGCCGACCGACGAGATCATCCGCTGTCCGTCGAGGATGGCCAGTTTCTGCGCTGCCGCGAACGCGGTGGTCTGCGCGTTCAACACCGATACATAGGCGACCGTCCCGGCCTTGTACTGATTGGTGACGATCTCCAGCGCCTGCCGCGCCGACTGCACAGTCTGCCGCTGGATCCCCACCTCCCCTTCAAGAATTCGCTGCGAGGCAAGATTGTCCTCGACGTCTTGGAAGGCGGCCAGCACGGCCTGTCGGTAGTTCGCGACATTCTGATCAAACGCCCCGCGCGCGGCTTCAACCTGCGCCCGACGCAATCCGCCCTCGAACAAGGTAGCTGCGAGTTGCGGACCGAGCGTCCAGACGCGAGCCGGGGTGGTAAACAGTTGCGACAGCACCGAACTCGCGAAACCGCCGGACGCCGACAAGGTCAGCAGCGGGAAATATGCGGCAATGGCGACGCCGATTTGCTCGTTCGCCGCAGCCGCCCGGCGCTCCGCGGCGGCGATATCGGGTCGCCGCTCGAGCAAGGTTGACGGCATCTGCAGCGGCGCTATCGGCGGCACGGCGTCGAGCGGCATCGGCGCAAGCGCGAAGGTCGATGCCGGTTCGCCAACCAGTACGGCGATCGCATGCTCGAATTGCGCGCGCTGAATGCCATTGTCGACCGCCGCCGCCTGGGCGGACAGCAGCTGCGTCTGCGCCTGGATCACATCGGCGCGCGCGACGATGCCTTGCGCATACTGGTTTTGCGTCAACTGCAGCGATTGCGCGTACGACACCACCGTGTCGTCGAGCACCTTTTGCTGTGCATCGAGGGACCGCAGCTGGTAGTAGTCTTGCGCGAGCGTCGCCTGCGCGGACAGGCGCGCATTCGCCAAATCCGCAGCGGCGCCTTGCTCGCCGGCCCGCTGAGACGCGACCGAGCGGCTGATGCGGCCCCACAGATCCGGCTCCCAGGTGGCATCGAGCGTGGTCGCGAAGCTGTTGCCGATGAACGATCGCTGGCTGGCGCCGCTGCTGCTGCCACCCGAACCGATACGCTGCCGCGACGCCGATGCGCTGACGCCGACCGTCGGGAAATAGGCGGCGCGCGCTTCTGCTGTCAGCGCGTGAGCCTGCCGGTAAATGGCAACGAATTGCGCGACGGTCTGGTTCGCGAGGTTGAGCTTGTCCTCGAGCGCATTGAGTTGAGGATCGTTGTACAGGGTCCACCACGCGCCCCGGTCATGCTCATCCGCGGGCTGCGCGACTTTCCAGCCGGGCGGCGTCTCCTTGAAGCCCTCGGGGACCGCGACCCCCGGCCGAACGTAGTCGGGACCTACGACGCAGCCAGCCAGCGCGAGCGACAGCGCGGTCAGCGACAGCGCTGTCGCACGTACCCAGGCAAGCGGCGGCCGCGGCGATGACGCGCGCCTCCCTAGCCGGTGAGCACGCGGAGCTATCGCGCTGCCGCCGGCCGTAGGGCTATAGCGCCAAGGTGAAATCAGGAGGCGTTTCATGCGACGATTATAAGATGGCGCCGCAGGAACTCGAGGCGAGAATCCCCGACTCATGGGCGGACTGGAACCGCTTGCGCCTTCTTATCGGGAGCGTCGGGCGGGCCGCCGCTCCCATGTCAGCCGGCCTGAAAGCGCGAGCGACCGCGTCGCGTTCGCGCGCACCGCTCAACGCGCGAAGGCCAGCGCGACGGTGTCGTCGTCGATCCGCCGCCCGAGCAGGTTCAACAGCCCGATCAGGTTATCGCGCTCTGCGGGCGCCGCACGCGCCGTGCCGCTAAACATCACCCGTGCGTCGTTCAGCGTGCCAGTGCCCTCCAGCAACAGCGGTCCCTTGGTCGTCGTCAGGGCCAGTGTCGCCGACTCGCCTTGCGCCGCGAACACCACCTTGTATGAGCCAAGCGGTCTTACGCGCGACACGCGCGAGGCCATGTCGCTCAGCACCACTGTCAGCTGTCCATAGGATTGACGACCGATTATGCGCAAGTCCGTCCATGCGAGCCGCACATCACCCTGCAGGTCAAGCGTGTTGAAGGGAGCCCCAAGACCGGTCAACAGGCTTGCCGGCACCAACAGGCTTCCCGATGTGAGCGTCGCGCCGTTGCGCGTCGCATCGAGCATTATCGGGCCGGTCATCGACCCGTGCTGCATGCGCATGTGCAGACGGCCGACGAACAGTGGCCAGAACGCCGTGGTCCATTCGATCCGACCCGGCAAGACCGTGGCATTCTGCCGGTCGGCGCCGGGCGCGAGCATCAGCGTCGCCGATCCGTGCCACAGCGAACCCGCCGGTTCGACCAGGCTTACGCGAGCGCCGCTCGCCTTCGCGAACTGCGGCGTGATCCATGCGGCCGGCAGCATCACGAGCAACGTCACACATACCGCTGCCGAACCGACCGTCAGCCACGGCAAGGCGTGGCCCATACGGCGCCAAAACAAGGTCATCGGATCGCCCAGCCCGTCACTTTACGCTCGCCGGCTGCAGCGTCGCGTTCACGTCGACCTGCCCGTCCGCCTTCAAGGCGGTCACGTGCGCTTCGACCACCTTCACCTTGAACTGCTTGCGCATGTCGTCGAGCCACTGGATCCAGGTGCCGAACGGCGCATTCTTCAACTCGAACTGCACCGCGGAGCCGGCCACATTGACGTGCGTCGGCGCGAGCCCCCGTTGCGTCAACGAGGCAATCAGCGCTTCCCTCAGCGCGCGGCCAGACGGCGCGACCGCCTGGGAGGCGCCGGCCAGCGTGCGCGCCTCTTGCGCCTCGGCGTTCATCCTCGCGAGCTTGCTCTGCAGCGCCGGCAACTGCGCACGCAGTTGCGCGCGATTGGTCTGCGCCGGGTCCCATAGGACCGAATACAACACCGCTACGGCCAACATCGCGGCCGCGACGCTCACGAGCTTCTTTTCGCGCGGGTTGCGCTCGCCCCAAAAATCTCCGAGCGCCGATGCGATCGCTCCTTTCATTGTCCGCTCCTGATAGTCCACTTGCCGCTGTTCGGATCGACGCTGCTGGTCAGGCCATTGCGTGCAAGACGCTGGGCGAGCGTGTCGTCAACCTTTGCGTCGGGCTTAAAGGTCACGTCGAGCGCGCGATTTCTGTAATCGATCGCGGCAATCGCGTTGGTCGGCACCGCGCCGAGCGAACGCGCGAGTCCCGCCGACAACGACAGGAAATCCGAAGGCGCCAATTCCCCAGCCGCGAGCCGGAGCTGGTCCAGCTGACGGGTCATCTGATCGGCGGGATCGAGCACCACCGTTGTCTTCGGGAACGCGTCAAGCAGCACTTCGGTCATTTGCGTGTTGATGGCGTCGCGCTGCCGCGCCAGCATCAGCCATTGCGCGTTCACGCCGATCAGCGCGATCACCAGCGTCGCTAGCGCCAGCGCGGCCGGCAGCCGCCACTGCCGCAGCGTGCCGCGCGACAGATTCCACAGTTGCGCCGCGAACTCGAACTGACACAGGTCGAACCCGGCGCCCAGCGCATTGCGCGCCAGCGTTTCGAACGGCAGCGGCTGCGCCGGCTGCGCGCTCGCCACGTCGTCAAGCCGGTACAAGGTGAGCGGCGCATCGCCAGCGAGCGCGGCGAGCGTCGGGGCAATGGCCTCCGCGGGTACCGCAAAGCCTTCGCCCAGCGCACCGCGCGCCAGCGCCACCTCGATGCGCGGCATCGCATGCGTGGGCGGCGTCAGCGCCTCGCCGAGCAGTTCGGCCGGCGCGGTACTGACGACTTCGCCGAGGATCGCCGCGACCATCGGCAACGACGTCGTTGCGGCAGGCGGCGCCGCCGCGCCGTCGAGTGGATCGGCCTGCCGACTTTCGCCGCCTGCATCGACGGCATCGAGGGCGTGCGACGCGCCGGGCGTTTGCGGCAGGCAGCGGGTGATCGGCACCGCGCGCAGCGACGTGTGTCCGGCCTGGACGAACGCGTCGCGAATGAAGCGGAACCAGCCGCGATCGATCGCCGCGACGACCCGCTTGCCGTCGATCGGCGGCGCCGGGTCGACCGCGATATGGCAGGTCTGCGGGTCCTGGATCAGATGATCCTCGATCACGTTGGGCAAAGCCTGTCGCAACCGCGGACCCTGGAGCGGCGGCAACGCGACCGCGATCAGCAGCAGGTCGCGCGCCGCGATCATCAGCACCGTGCGGCTCGCGCGCGGCAGCAGGGCCAGCGACGAACGTCCCGCGCGCTGCGCGCGGCCGCGCTTGTCGAGCAGCAGGAACGGCATCTCGGGCAGGTGCCACTCTTGCGAAGGCACCGCCGGATCGCGCGGCGGCAGTTGAACGATCAGCGTGCTCAAAAGTGATCCTCGTCAAATGAATCGTAAGGTGGCGTCATGGCGCGGACGGTCACGAGTCGTCCCGCACACTGACGACACGCGTGTTCTTGGTTATCGCGTCGCGGTAGATCAGCGTAGTGCGCCGCAGCGCCGCCCGCTCGTGCTGGATATTGCCGTGCACGATGAAATAACTTGTGTCGACACCATACGGCGGCGCGTTGGAATTGAATGCGATGCCCGCCGCCTGCAGGGCCAGCTGCACATCGCCGGTGTTGCGAAAGAACACCGTCTCACGACGCGCCGCCAGTGCCTGGGCGCCCGACAGCGACAACCCCGGGATCGTTGCGGCCATGACTTCGGCGCTCGCCGTGTTCACGTTCAGCACGGTCTGCGTCGGCAGCACCACGACGAAAGGCCGCAAACGCGCGACCATGTCCGGCGTGAAACCCGGAACATCGAGCAGCGCGTCGACGTCGACCATTTGCAGCGGACGCCGAGACGACGTGTCGTCGCTGTCCGCGAGTCCCGGTTTGTCAGTGAACCCACCGCCGACCGCGGCGCCTACCGTGGGGTCCGCAGCCGCCGGGTTGGTCGCGGCCCCGCTCGCGGGATTCGCGTTCGCCACCTGAAAACGCGTGGCCGATTGCGCGAGCCCGTCGCGCATCGCCTTCGCCACGTTGTCCGCCAGCTGCGCGTCCATGCCCAGGATGGCGAGCAGCCGCTGAAACGCCATGAGCTGTTTGGCATCGATAGCGACCGTGCCGGGAAATGGAATGGCCGCCAGGTTGCGCAGGTTGAAACGTGCCTGCGCATCTTCGATCGATCCGGAAAGATAGGTCGCCGCGCCTTCCTCGGCGCGCACGTCGCCGAGCTGGCCAAGGAAGTCCGATAGGCGCGTGCGCGCAATCGGCACGCCCCAGACGCCACCCAGGTACGTGACGCCCGGCGCGGTGTCGCCTTCGCTGCGCAGAATCAGCCGGGTCCAGTCCAGCGCGCCGCGTGCGATCCACCGCGCCTGGGCGCTCAGCCGCTGGTTCTCGATCCGGCGAATCTGTACTTGCTGCCGCCACAGCAGCCCGGACACGATCAGCGCCGCAAGCGCGACGACGAACAACGCGGTGATGATCGCCGCGCCGCGCTGCGCCGCGCGGCGCCGGTTGGTTCTGTGCAGGCCTCGCGCTGTCATCATTCCCCCACCAGCAGCACACGCGTCAATGGCGCGGGCTGCGATGGCCCTCGCACCGTCACTTCGAGGCCGGTAGTCGAGCGCAGCAATGGGGCCGCATTCAGGCCCGGCGTGCGCAACGCGTTGCTCTCGCGCTGCATCGTCTCCAGCACGTCTTGCATCTTGGTGGTCCAGCCCATCTCCGGCACAAAAAGCCGGGCCTTCATCGACGCGACGCCGCCCATCAGCGACACCGCGCTCGAATCGTTTGCCGGGCAACCCGCCGACACCGCGCGGCGCAGTTCGCCGGCGTTGGCCAGCGGCGGCGATGCGTAGCGCACTACGCGGCCATCCACCAGTTGGTAACAGATCGCCTGCAGCCGCGGCGCGGCGCCCGGCACCAACAGGTTACGCACCACCCGCAGCGTGCCGTCCGCGATCGACACCGCCGGCCCGCCCGTCTGATCGTCCGTGGCGGCCTGCCGCGCGTCGGTGCGCAGTTGGTCGAAAAATTGCGCCACCGCGCGCTGCTCCTCCATCGACCGCGTGATCGCATCGCGACTGCGTGTGATCTGATCGAGACCGCGCCATGACAGCACCGCTATCACCGCCAGGATCGCAATCGCGACCAGCAGTTCGATCAGCGTGAAGCCATCGGACCGCCGAGCCGGGTGGCGGGCCGGGTGCTGGGCTCGGTGCCGAACCGGATGCCGGACCGAGTGCCGTGCCGGATGCAGCGCCGGGTAACAGGCCACGTCAGAGCGAGCGGCTAGTTTCATTCGCCACCACCGTGACCATTTGCGCCAGGACGCCCGTCGCGTCCGGGCTCGCGACGGACACTTCCACTTTCCGGAAAACCGGATTGGGCGTCGCCGTCACGCGCTCGGTGCAGGTCAGCGCCACCTTGCCTTGCGAGCAGTCGAAGCTGTTCGAGCCGACGTCAGGCCAGGCGTGCTCGAGATGCAGCCGCGCCAGTTCGTTGTCGGCGCTCCAGCCCGCGTAAAGACGCTTGTCGAGCGCGGCGCTGCTGCTCGCGAGGTTGCCGACCGCGCGCAACGACGCCCCGAGCGCGATCGCGATGATCGCCAGCGCCACCAACACTTCGATCATGGTGAAACCGCGCGCGGGCACGCGGCCAGTCGGTCCATACCCATGCCGAGGCACGAGCCCATGCCCACGCGCAGTCGCGTCGCCAGGCCGCCTCTGCGGGATCGACGAACGCAGCGGCCGTCTCGCCATGTCAGCGCACCTCATAGCGGCCATTGCCCGTGCCGACGATACTGATCTGGCCCACGTTGGAATAGAGCGTCACGTCGACCGGCAAGTCGACGGTTTCAAGCCCGAATACGAGGCGGCTCGCGGTGCCGCCCGCGTTCGGATGACGAATCGCAACGCCCGTAATGCCGGCCTGCCACGGCCGCTCGCGGAGCAGATCGTCGCGTAACGGACGCCAGCCGTCTTCGGTTCGCATATCGAAGCGATAGCCGCCATCCACCGGCTGCCACGCAATCGGCCGCGCGCGCACCTGCGCTTCGTCGCCCGCGGACTCGAACAACAGCGCGAGACGCTGCGCCTCCTCGCGCAAATCGGTGCGTGGATTGCGCGACACCGTCAGCGCCGCTGCCGAAATCAGGATGCCTGCGATCACCAGCACCACCAGCATTTCGAGCAGCGTGAAACCCACTTGCCGGCGCCGCACGGTGCACACCTCACGCACTTCGCCGCCCTCGCGTACTTCACGTACTGCACGCACCGCGCGCGCGCCGGCGGACACGCCGCCGTCTGCTGCGGAACGTGCGCAGCCGGAATTCGGTGCAAATCGCCAGCGGGCTGCGGACATGTGGGTCAGCTCTCTTTTCAGCCAGACGTCACTGCCACGAGCCGACGTCGGCGTCGTTGCCCTCGCCGCCCGCCTTGCCGTCGGCGCCATAGCTGAAGATGTCGACCTCGCCATGCACGCCCGGATTCAGATACTGATACGGGTTGCTCCACGGGTCATTCGGCAAGCGCTCGAGATAGCCGCCATCCTTCCAGTTGGTCGGCACCGGATCGGTAGTCGGCTTTTCGGTCAGCGCGCGCAGTCCTTGCTCCTGCGTCGGATAGCGGCCATTGTCGAGCCGATACAGTTTCAACGCGTCCTGGATGGTCTTGATGTCCTGCGCGGCGGCAACGCGGCGCGCCTGTTCCGGGCGGCTCATGATCTTCGGCACGATCAGCGCGGCAAGGATGCCGAGGATCGCGATCACGACCATGATTTCGATCAACGTGAAACCGCGCTGGCGGCGGCGCCGCGAGTTCGGCGCCCGGCCCTGCGGGCGGCAGTCGGCGGGCAAGGTATGGCTTGACGAGCTTGGCATTACTTCCTCATTACTGAACTGAAAACGAATTTGAACCCGGTACCGGCTGCACGGACCCGGGCGCTATAACCGGGTCCGTGCAGGCCGACAATTAAACAACCTTGCTTCTTCCAACACAGTCGACCAACGGCTTTCACCATTGGGTCGCGCTTGGGCCGGCCATTTTAAGCTGCGCCCCCGCGCAAGAGGCACAGCAACCGTCTCATTCGCCAAGCTTTCCGCCCGCACCGCCGCATTGCGCATCCGCACCGACAAGCTAGAAAACGCCGCGCGACGCCATCACAAGCACGCATGTGCCTATACAATGACACTCATGAACGCCCTAACTGTCCGCCTGATTTCGCTCGCGCTGTTCGCTGCATTGTGCGCGACCGCCACCTACTGGCTCTTGACGCTGACGTCCCATGACGCCACACCGCTCGCGGCCGCGGCGCCGAATCGCACCCCCGTTTCAGTCGATGCCGCTGCGACCCTGTTCGGCTCGAAAGCCGGCGCTGCTCAGGTGTCCGACATTCACTTGTCGGGCATCCTCATGCTGCGCGAGGGCGCCGCGGCGATCGTCTCATACGGCAACGATCCGGCACGAGCGGTATCGCTGAACAACCGGATCGCCGACGGCATCAAGCTGGTCGACGTGCGCGCTCGCTCGGTCATCGTCGAACGCAACGGCACGCGCTCCGAAATCTTCCTGCCGCAGATGCCCACCGGCGGCGCCACGATCTACGTGCGCTGATCAACCGACCATATTGTTCAGCTCGATGATCGGCATCATCACTGCAAGCACGATCACCAGCACAATGCCGCCCATCGCGAGAATCAGCAACGGCTCCAGCAAACTCGTCAGAAACATCGTGCGGCGCTCCAGTTCGCTCGCCTCGCCTTCGGACGCGCGGTCGAGCATGATCGTCACGTCGCCGGTCGCTTCGCCCGAACGAATCAGATGGACCAGCACCGGCGGAAACGTCTTGGTATTGCCGAGTGCGCGCGACAGCGAGGTACCTTCGCGCACACGCACGATCGCATCGTCGACCAGCCCGCGCATCGCGCGATTGTTCAGCGTCTCGCCGGCCGCCTGCAGTGCGCGCAGAATCGGCACGCCCGCCGCGGTCAGAATGCCGAGCGTCGAAGCAAAACGCACCGTGTTGTAACCGCGCACCAACTTGCCCACCAGCGGCGCCGTCAGCAGCCACCGGTCAAATGCCAGTCGTGGACCGCTTTGCCGCAGGATGCTTCGCGTAAGCCATGTGCACGCCGCCACGGCGATCACCATGGTCCACCACCAATGACGCACAAAGGCCGACAGCGCCATCATCACGACGGTCAATAGCGGCAACTGCTGTTTGGTGCTGGCGAATACGCTGACGACCTGCGGCACCACATAGCTGAGCAGGAAAATGACGATGCCGAACGCGACCAGCGTGACGACCGCCGGATAGGTGAAGGCAAGCTGAATCTTCTGCCGCAGCGCGTTGCGCTGCTCGATGTAATCCGCGAGCCGAGACAGCACCAGGCCGAGTTTGCCGGTATGCTCGCCGGCCGACACCAGCGCACGGTAGATGTCCGGAAAATCGCGCGGGTGCAAAGCCAGCGCCCCGGCCAGCGACTGTCCGCCGAGCACGTCGGCGCGGATCGCCGCAATCAGTTCACGGATGTAGTCGCGCTCGGCCTGGTCGGCGAGCACGCCGAGCGTTTCGTCCAGAGGCAGACCCGCCGTCAGCAGCGACGCGAGCTGTCGCGTGAACAGCGCCTGTTCGCGTTGCGACAGCTTGCGGCCGAAGGCGAGACGCTGACTGCGCTCGCTGCGCGCACGGCTGCCGGCCGGCTCCACGGTAAGCGGCGTGAGGCCCTGCGTGCGCAACTGGCCGCGCGCGGCGCGGGCGCTGTCGGCCTCGACAACGCCACGCTGCGCGTTGCCGGTGGCGTCGATCGCTTCAAAACGAAAGGCTGGCATAGGCAATCGGATCAGCTTGCATGGGATGCCGTATCATTCGCCGCCGGCCACGCGGATCACTTCTTCGAGCGACGTAACCCCCGTATCGAGCCAGCGGTCGGCGTCTTCGCGCAAGGTGCGCATGCCGGCGGCGCGACCGGCCTGCAGCAACTCGGCGTCGGCCGCATTGCGGTGGATCAGGGGGCGAATCACATCGTCGATCAGCAACAGTTCATATATGCCGCGCCGGCCGCTGTAGCCGGTTTCGGCGCATTTGGCGCAGCCCACGGGATGCCACTGCGTCGTGCCATGCGCATCGACGCGGCTTTCCTTGCAGGCCGGGCACAACTGCCGCACCAAGCGCTGTGCCAGCACGCCGAGCAAACTCGACGCAAGCAGATACGGCTCGACACCCATGTCGGTCAGCCGCGTTACCGCGGACGCGGCGTCGTTGGTATGCAGCGTCGCCAGTACCAGGTGGCCGGTCAGCGACGCCTGCACCGCGATCTGCGCCGTTTCGAGGTCGCGGATCTCGCCGATCATGATGATGTCCGGATCCTGCCGCAAGATCGAACGCAGCGCTCGCGCGAAATTCATGCCGATACGATCGTTGACCTGCGTCTGGCCGATCCCCGCCAGATCATATTCGATCGGGTCTTCGACCGTCATGATGTTCGACGCTTCGGTCTCGATGCGCGACAGCGCCGCATACAGCGTGGTGGTCTTGCCCGAGCCGGTCGGACCGGTCACCAGCACGATGCCGTGCGGCCGTCCGATCAGCATATCGAATTGCGCGAGCGTATCGCGCGCCATGCCCAGCTTCTCCAGATTGAGCCGCTGGGCATCCTTTTCCAGCAAACGCAGCACCGCGCGTTCACCGTGCCCGGTCGGCAGCGTCGACACGCGCACATCGACCGGCCGGCCGCCCACGCGCAAGGTGATCCGGCCGTCCTGCGGCAGCCGCTTTTCGGCGATGTCGAGCTGCGCCATGATCTTGATGCGCGAGATCAAGGCGCCGTGCAGCGCTTTTTTCGGGCGCACCACGTCGCGCAAGGTGCCGTCGACGCGCAAGCGCACCACCGATGCATGCTCGAACGGCTCGATGTGAATATCCGACGCGCCTTCGCGCGCCGCCTGCGTGAGCAACGCATTGATCATGCGGATGATCGGTGCATCGTCTTCCGATTCGAGCAGGTCCTCCACCTCGGGAATATCCTGCATCAACCGCGACAGGTCGACTTCGCCTTCGACTTCGCCGACCACTTGCGCGGCGCTGCCATCCTGGCGTGCATACGCGCTGTTGATCGCCTGCTGCAATTCATCGGCGCGTACGCGAACCAAGGTCAGCGAGCCGAAATTTCGCGCGACTTCAGCGAGCGCCGGCGCCGGCGTGCGTTCGCTAATCCATACTTCGAGCCCGCCCGCATGCTGGTGCGCGACCAGAATCTGCCCGGCGCGCGCAAAGCCGTACGGCAACAGCCGCGCGGCCAGCGGCGAAGGCGCCTGCAGTTCGGCGACCGGCATCGCGGGCGCGACCGTACCGGCGCCCGCCGCCGGCGCCCTGTCGCGTGCATCGCCCGCGTGCGGCGCGCCGGACACCCCCGCGATCAGGCGCGGCGGTTGTTGACTCGCGGACGGTGCTGCGCTACTCACGGACGGACTCCCGGCGTGGCAAAACCATCGCCCGCGCCCGGGTTGGCGGGGACCGATGGCGACGCCGACGGCATTCCGGAAGGTGCGTTGCCGTCGCTCGGCACTGCATAGCCATTGACCGCGGAATCGACATGACCGTTCGGTGCGACATTGCCCGGATTACCCGAAATGCCCGGATTGCCCGGGGTACTCGAATTATTACCCGGATTACTCGGACCACCCGGCGTCCCCGGCGCGCCTCGGTCGGAACCGTTCGACCCGTTGGGCGGGGGAATCGGCCGCTCCATCCGGCCCCAATCGAGCATGTTGTCGGCGGGCGCGCCGCCGCCCCGGTTCGGGCTGTTCGGCACCGGCGGCAGCATTGGCACGTTATCGTCTTTCTCAACCCGGTTATCGGACTGGTAGCCGCCCTGCATGCCGCGCAGGTAGTCATAGCGATTCAGCGAAATGGCCTCGCTGGTTTTCCCGTCGCGCACGATTACCGGGCGCAGGAACACCATCAGGTTCGTTTTGGTGCGGGTCTTGTTTTCGGCACGGAACAAGTTACCGATTAGCGGCAGGTTACCGAGGAACGGTACTTTGCTGTTGCCGTTCGCGTAATTGTCCTGCATCAAGCCGCCAAGCACGATGATCTGTCCATCGTCGGCCAGCACCATCGACTGAATCGAACGTTTGTTGATCGTCACGCCGCCGGGGTTGTTGATCGACGTCGCATCGACCGTCGAATTCTCGGTGTAGATCTGCAGCTTCAGCACGCCGCCGTCCGTGATTTGCGGCTTCACATGAAGCGTGATGCCGACGTCCTCGCGGTCGAACGTGTTGAAAGCCGTGACCGACGTGCCGGTATTCGCGGTCGGCGTGGCATACGAGCCGGTGACCACCGGGACATTCTGGCCGACCACGATCTTCGCTTCCTGATTGTCCAGCGTGATCAAATTCGGTGTCGACAGAACGTTCGCGTCGCTGGTGGTCGCGAGTGCCTGCAGCAACCCGCCCAAGCCGATCACGTTGCCGAATTTGTGCAGCAAGCCAATATTCAAGCCATTGCTCAGCAGATTCGTGGCGCTCGCCAGCAGCGCCGGATTCTGAGCAATTGCATTGCCTTGCGCGGTCAGATTAACGATGCCCTGGCTCGTGCCGGTGGCGAAGTTCGACCCGCCGTAGAGGATATTGTTGCCGCTGCCGGACAATAGCGCGCCTTGCCACTGAATGCCCAGATTCGCCGCTGTGGACGCCTGCAGTTCTACGATCAGCGCCTCGATGTAGACCTGCGCGCGACGCGCGTCGAGTTCCTCGATCACGTTGCGCAGATTGAGATAGACCGGTTCGGCGGCCGTGATGATCAGTGAATTGGTCGCCGAATCCGCCTGTACCACGCTGCCCTGGGCGCCTTGGTCGTCCTTCGGTTCTTTGTCGCCGAAACCGGTGTCCTTGTTCTGGCTCGAGGAGCCGCCGCCGCCCATTGGATTGTTCGACTGCGTGCCGAGCGACGACCCGGACGGCAGCGGCGGCATGCCCGCCGCGCCGGTTCCGCCACTGGTCGACGATGGGTTAAACGCATTGCCCGACTCGGACGACGACTGCCCGGACGCGCCGCCCTGGCCCAGGATCGCGCGCAGTGTCTTGGCCAGTTGCACCGCGTCGGCATTGCGCAACGGCACGACGTGAATGTTGCCCGGCATGCTGGTCGGCGCGTCGAGCTTGGCGGCGAGCGCTTTGGCCGCGGCAAGCCGCGCGGGACTGGAGGCACGCAGCAGCAGTGAGTTGGTGCGCGTGTCCGGTGTCACGGTCACACGCAAGGTCGCATCGGTGCCGCCCACCGCGCCGGGGTCCAGCAGCTTGCCCAATTGCGTCGCCAGATCGACCGCGCTGGCGTTTTTCAGCGGCACCAGGACGACTTGCGATCCCGCCACATTGTCGACGCCGCTGATGATCTGCGCAATGCGTCGTACATTGTCCGCATAGTCGGTCACCACCAGCGTATTGTTCGACGAATAGGCGGCGATCTGGTTGTTCGGCGAAATCAGCGGACGCAGCACCGGCAGCAGATTGTTCGCCGATTCGTTGCGCAACTGAAAGACCTGTGTAATCACCTGATCGCCGCGTGCCTGCGGCTGGTTGCCGATATAGGTCGGCACGCCCTGCAGTTTCGCGTCGGCTTCAGGGACGACCTTCAGCACACCATGATCTTGCAGCAGTGCGAAGCCTTGTGCGCGCAATGCGGATTGCATGATCTTCAACGCCTGATCCTCGGGAACCGGCTGTTCCGAAACGAGGTTCAACTGACCCTTGACGCGCGGGTCGACGATGATCGTTTTGTTGGTTGCCGCACCGATGGCCCGGGCGACCTGCTCGATATCGGCATTGACGAAATTCAGTGTGACCTGTGCAAAGGCATTTTGCGTGGCGAGCAAGCTCACAAGCAGACCGCCGGCTAGCGTCGTGCGCGCGAGACGGCGCAAATTGAAACGTTGTGATGTCATGACTAAATAATGTGTGCCAGCCGCACGGCATGGCACGGGCTAAATCGGTCACGGGGGTCAGAAGCCCTTGCCGCGGCAGAAAGACGCAACATTACCAGCATTTTATGACGGTTTTGTAGTAAGAAAGGCAGAAAGTCTCGTGTCCTATCGATTCAGGGCTCGCGTCGCGTTGGGGCATTGCGTATTCCTCGGGATAACATTTATACTCGGTGCGCGTCGGTGCGCCACGCCGCTACGGACTATCGGTTGACGCTTGTTCTGAAGCAGCTTCCCGTATTAGATGAGCGTTTTTCCGTCGCGGCGCGCGCCCTGCGATGCTAGATCGCGTTAACCGAACGGCCAGGTGGCACGGCGGCAATCATCACTTAAGATGACCTGACATTGCGGTGTGCGACCATGGCGTCGGAGATGTCGCCGAGCCGACGCGGCTGAGTGGCGACACGCGTGTGCCCGGACCGCTCCGCACAATTGTGTGGTGTGGCGAACCGTGTGCGGTGGTGACATTCCGTACGGTTGGGAACCATCCGCTGCGTGCTGCGACCCATAGCGCGGTACATCGGGCGTGCCCGATGTACCGGCGTTCGTTTCATCCCGTTCTGAGATGTTGACCGAATGATGATACCGGCCCTGTTTCCGGCGGCCGCGCGTGGAATTTTGTTTGTCCGCCGCGGCCGCGCCGCCGTCGCCGTGAAGCGGCTGATCGGCCTATGCGCGTTGGCGACGGCGCTCGCGGCCTCACCTGGCGCGCATGCGGATTGCTTCGACGACGCGGGCGCGTACCAGCGTGTCAATCCGTTGATCCTGCGCGCCATCGCCTGGCAGGAATCGCGCAATCGCCCTAACGCAAAACACCTGAACGACAACGGCTCGACCGACTATGGGCTGATGCAGATCAACTCGATCCATCTGCCGACCTTGTCGCGCTATGGGATCGGCAAGGAAACGCTGATGTCGCCGTGTAAGAACGTTTTCATCGCGGCATGGCACTTGCGCCGGCAGATGGACAAGTACGGCAACACCTGGGCTGCGGTCGGCGCGTATCATTCCGAGTCGCCGTCGCTGCGCGACAAGTACGCGCAACAGATCGCCGCGATCCTGCGCAGCTGGAAGCTGATGCCGCCGGGCACGGGGCCCAGCACGAGCGCCGCCACCCAAGTCGCTAAGGCCGGCAAGCGTGCGGCAGCTTCGACGCAGCGGCAATCGCCTGCAAAGCAACGCGACAGCGACCGCACCGCCGCCGTGGCCGACAACAACGGCGCCGAGCGCACCGGCAAGGTCGCCAAGATCGCAAGCGCCAACTAGACAAACCGCGCAGCGATGCCAAGGGCGGCAACTATTTTGCAACAATGTGTGACAATTATCGACATGCCTAGCTAACCCGACCGTAGCTTCGCAACCGTCCTTCCAATCTCAGCGCGCCGGTTTCAGGCACAATTCGAGCACCCGCGCCTGCTGGCGCGGCCACGACCTATCCCCGAAATCGAACTTTCAGCGCGTGATGCGCCCGCCCCGCCATGACTTCCCCCACGCTTGCGGTCACCGTGCTGTCCGGTTTTCTCGGCGCCGGAAAGACGACGCTGCTCAATCACATCCTCGCCAATCGCGCCGGCTTGCGCGTCGCGGTGATCGTCAACGACCTGGCGTCAGTCAATATCGACGCGAAACTCATAGGCGGCGCGAATGCGCTGTCGCATGTCGATGAGCAGGTGGTCGAACTGTCCAATGGCTGCATTTGTTGCACCTTGCGCGACGACCTCCTGATTGAAGTGAAGCGTTTGGCGCGACAGGGGCGCTTCGACGCGATCCTGATCGAGTCGACCGGTATCGCCGAGCCGATGCCGATCGCCGAAACCTTCGCATTCGTCGACGACGACGGCGTCGCGTTGTCGGATCTGGCCCGGCTCGACACGATGGTGACGCTCGTCGATGCCTTCAATTTCCTGCGCGACTACGGCTCGTCTGACGCGCTCGCCGAGCGCGGCATCACGGCAAGCGAGGAGGACGATCGCACGCTGGTCGAATTGTTAGTCGAGCAGATCGAGTTCTGTGACGTGCTGGTGCTCAACAAGGCGGATTTGGTCACCGAGTACGAATTGGCACGGCTGCAACACATTCTGGCGCGCATCAATCCGCGCGCCAAGCAGGTGGTCGCGACCTTCGCGAACGTGCCGCTGGACGACGTGTTGAACACGCACCGCTTCGATTTCGATGCGGCGGCGAGCGCGCCGGGCTGGCTCGAATCGTTGCATCACGATCATCCGGGCGAGGCCGATGCGTTTGGCGTCGGCAACTTCGTTTATCGCGCGCGACGGCCGCTGCATCCGCAACGGTTCTGGGCGCTGCTGCACGAAGAGTGGCCTGGGGTGTTGCGTAGCAAGGGCTTTTTCTGGCTGGCCAGCCGCAGCGACGCCGCGGGCATGCTGTCGCAGGCGGGTGGCGTGTGCCGGCACGGGCCGGCGGGCTTATGGTGGGCGGCGCAGGAGCGCGATGGCTGGCCGTGCGACGACGCCTTTATCGCCGAACTGAAAGCCGACTGGCACGGCGACTGGGACGACGCATCGATCGGCGACCGGCGTCAGGAGTTGGTACTCATCGGCGTAGACCTGGATCGCGACGCATGGCGCGCGCGACTCGACGCCTGCTTGCTGACCGATGCCGAATGGTCAGCGGGCGCCGCGTCCTGGGCCGGATTGGACGATCCGTTTCCCGCCTGGGAGGACGAGCACGATTTGGACGACGACCAAGTCAGTGACGACAGCACCGGCGGGCACGGCGACAGCCAGGTCGTGCACCGCTGAGCCGCGCGAAAAGTTGGCGGCCGCCCAAAGTTGGCGGTCCCCAAACACCGCGCGCCGTGTTCGACTCGGGGAGAGTCGAACACGGCGCGCGCTAAAACCCGCCCCCCGCTGGATGCAACGAGCGAAGCGGCCAGTGCTTAACGCTTGTTGACGGCGTCCTTGAACGCTTTACCGGCAGTGAACTTGACGGTCTTCGCGGCCGGAATCTTGATCGTTTCACCGGTTTTCGGATTGCGGCCGGTGCGCGCGGCACGCTTGCCCGAACCAAAGCTGCCAAAGCCGATCAGTTGCACCGCGTCGCCCTTTGACACAGCCTTCTTGACGACTTCGAGCAGCGTGTCGAGCGTCTCACCGGTTTGCACCTTGCTCGCGCCCGTCTGAGCGGCGACGGCGTCGATCAGTTCCTGTTTGTTCATAAGGTTCCTTCCTGGAGTTTGGGTTGTTTGGGTTGATACGAACAGCACAAACGCGCCGATTATACGTGCGCGCGCCGAGCCGTCGAGTCCCTCAGCCTTACTGGATGGGTGATCCGGCGCGATGGGCACAACCCGGGCGACACTCGAGAAGCGCGGCGCGACGCGCCAAAGCCAGCGCGCCCGAACCCGGCGCTTGCTATCATAACGCACCGCAGAGCCTTTATTGACAAGGGTTTCGCAGAAATTACCCGTTGTTACATGGATGCCGTGACTTGATGCCGAAATGTGTCGTAACGGTTAACGCGTGTCGCCGCGAAGCCCTGTCGGCGTTGGTTTTTGCCAACGGTCGAGGTGAGAAAGCGACCTTTCCGAACATTTTTTGGGGCGCTCGCGGATCGCGCGAGCCGGCCCTGGCAACGGACATTCGGGCGCTGCGCGCCGCTAGCGTGTCTAAATGACCACCGCGCTGACTCCCGCACAACTTGTGCTGCGCGCAGACGGCACGCCATATTCGCTGCAATTCGACGACATCTATCGCAGCGCCGCCGGCGCCGTGGACGAGGCGCGGCACGTGTTTATCGAAGGCAATCGCCTGCCGGGACGCTGGTCCCGGCGGCACGCATTCACGATCGTCGAAACCGGGTTCGGCGCCGGCGTGAACTTCCTGGCGACATGGCTGACATGGCGGCGCGACCCATCGCGGTGCGCGCGGCTGCATTTCGTGTCGGTGGAGAAACATCCGCCGCGTGTCGACGATCTGCGCGGGGTCATCGCCCAAATCGTGCAACGGCAGACCGTGCGCGGCGAAGAACAGGGCGCGCCGAGCGCGACCCTCGCCCTGGCCGGCGCCGATCTTGCCCCGCTCGGCGACGCACTGATCGCCGCTTGGCCGCCACTCGTCGCGGGCATGCATCGGCTCGAATTCGATGGTGGCCGTGTCGTCTTGACACTCGCGTTTGGCGATGCCGTGCAACTGTGTCCCAAGCTGGCCCTGC
>Ga0310811_10002096_pt1 | contig 24877 bp, 23 predicted proteins | sample YCmetagenome_FD_207642 | JGI IMG/M metagenome (GOLD analysis project Ga0310811, IMG submission 207642) | Soil microbial communities from experimental microcosm in Duke University, North Carolina, United States - YC | ecosystem: Engineered > Artificial ecosystem > Soil microcosm > Unclassified ... | reverse complement strand
GACGCAATCGATCTGGTACTGTGACTCTGAGGCCGGTTTCGTCAGCCAATCGATTGGCCGAAAATAGTTCCAACATGCGTGTGGATTTGGAAGAGTAAGTTGACATAGTAGAACACGAAGAAATCAAAAAGGACTTGAGCACTTGAATGGTTGTAGCAGAGTCGTGGTACGAAGGCAAGCTCCTTTAAACATGCCCTCTGAACTTAAAACTTGAACTTAAAAGGTGTTGACATCATGGGCCCAGCCTGCTATCAGAAGCTTAGCGAGACAACTTGGACTAATGAGATCTGGATTTTGATAATATTTAACAGAGGAGCTCACTTTCATTGATTCTCAGAGGGTATACTCATTTTCGTTACGAGGTTGGGCATTGGGCGTTCAAAGTTCGACGTTCACAGCCCCCTAATAATTACCGGTTTGTTGTAAAGAAGAGTTGACGAACAGCAGATTCGATCTTCGTTGATACGAAGTACTTCAAGGATGCCACTCCCGAAGTTTAAGTACATAGTAGAGTAGAGTGAGCAGCGCTGCTCTGACTTGGCACATGTGACATTGACTATTTGGCGTGCAAGGACAACAGCACAGGTGAAAAGAGTGCCCTTGGTCGAATGACAACATTAATGCAAAAGTCTGAAAGAAACGGACAGACACAACAAAAGAAGAGAACAGTGCTCAACCGAAGTCAATAGAACGACCGTTACGGTCCGTTACACCGGGATTCGATTATGTAATGTTATTTAAACTGGCTGGGTCGGGGCACACCAGCGTTGTCTTTGGCATCGTGATTGCAACAGCTCCAAATGGCTGCATTCTCGCAGGCGCATCTTACGATCGCAAGACCGTCAGCGCAATTGTGAAACCTCGACAACAAATGCTGGCCATCAGTTCGCCCCTCCACCATGCAGGTACCGCAATGTACACTGCCGTGTGTCGTTTTTCAGCAGATCATGATGCAAAGCTACTAGACACTTGCTGCGATGACGCGAAAAAATACGTATGAGATGTTTCTGCTATATCATTGGCTATGACAAGTCGCTAAGTGCTAACTGCCTGTATGTGAAACTTCCATCAACAGTTCTCATAGTATCACATAAAATTATCCATTTGGGGTTACACGACGTCCAGTGATGAGCCATTTGATCTCTCTGTGTGTAAAATTTTCATAATCACTTCTCATGGCATTTAAACATATGCGTTCTAGGCTGATGCTACATGACGTCCTGTCCGTCGACCAATCAAGGGGGAACAGCGAACTGGTGGGGGTACCCCTCTCACACCAGGGCATTTGTGAACCTTGAGGCGCAATGGGGCACAGGGCCCCTAGGCTAGATAGAACCGTCTTACATAGAGTAAGCCACTCTCAATGGACAGAAATGGATAAACAATCAAGTTCTCCCCTCGCGCACCCCATGGTCTTTTTGATGAGCCACCAAATCGTGCTCACGTTAATTATGTCTCATCCAATCCCTTTTTCATCACGATGCTCTCAGTTGTCTGGCCATCACCGTCTTAGCATCTTTCGTAACCGGTTCTCATCTTTATTCTGCGCCATACACACGATGTACACGATGTGCCATCCCGATCTGGCCCTTTCCATCGGGTTCGAAATTGTCTCTTTGCCAGACACAGTGGCGCAGACATCGAGCCACACAAGTGTTCCTCAGCAGTAGTTGACATCCTGCATTGCCAGGTGAAACGTGTATGTCACTTTATTTTTCTCGAAGGCTCAATCCCCCTAATATCATTTTCTCTTTCAAACCCTGTCTGAACATCACGCACAGAAACACTTCAGCGAGAGAGATGCGGAGGCCACTTCCGAAGCCAATTCAGACGAATGCTACTGCAGGAGTTTCGCGCTCTCCCAATAGCACCGCTGTTCAACAATCCAGCAGCACGACTCAGGCCCAATCATCTTCACAATCGCATGCTGCCGTCTACAACGCCTCCCGTCATCGGTAATACAACTTTGAGCACTACCCCTGTAAGGAACGTCACTTCGCTGGCTACGGAACTCCATTTATACCACTGTAAGGATAAGATAGCATTCTTTACGCCTCAACCACGACTTCAAAGCAACTCTAACGCTCGGACCAGTCGACGCATTCGAGACCGTCCACGCAACTCACTGATGCAAAAAGTGTTACTTTTCACATCCAAGTCACGCGGATACATTGTTCCTTCCTACTTCATTTGTCTCGCTGCCGTCGTCGACTAGCACGGTCCCAGTCTATCTTTCACCAAAATATTTATTGCTGTCAACCTTTTCTCTCGTTACTGTCACTCTATTCTCAGTTCACCATCTCCGAATCTGCCAAAACCGCTATACGACTCTCGTTATTCTGTCAAAAACCATATCCCTTCATACCGCCACTCATTCAATCTCTCGTATTTTCTCTCTCTTTTCCTACCACTCCACCCTGTCAGGCTCAAGGCTACTTCCTTCTGTCCCTGTTTTCACATAATCGTTCAGCCTAGCCGTACCCGAGGATCCTTACAGTTTCGACTATAATTAGCTCATGATGCTGCATTGGCCATCCTGGCATTGGTAGCACCGAATCAAAATATTACAGAGGAAAAGATCACCCTCGCATTATCAGCTCTTGCACAACCTATACAGTCTCAAAGGAGTGCACAAATGCCATCATGCTGGAACCTGGTCAATTGCGAAACTGGCAGACTTTGGCTTATGTTCGAACACAAGAAGCGCTGTGATATCAGGTGGGATAATGTACATGTATGTAGAAAGAGGTTCAATACCCGATCATCTGATGATGTACCCAATGTATGAGTTGTTGAATGACAGCTGCGCCTCCAGTGCTAAGCCGCCTTAGTCTGCACAGCCACACAAGTGGGCATCACAGACGATGGGCATTGGGCATGTCCTGATTAACCTTATACCAATGTTGATGAGCCTCAGATTTGTTGCTTCTTTCCATAACGCTCTACGTCGTATTGCAAAATCTCAAATGACATCCATCGACCCTTCAATTTTTCCATTGCTATTCCCTTCCTGTACAACATATCAATATGTTGAAGATTGGAGGGAGCATGTGCTTTCAGCAAATTTTGGGGGTGATGCAGAGGTTAGCGTTGTAAGCATCACACAACTGAAATACAAGGCCGATCAGGAGCATGAAAAAACGGTCATCAAACTCAAGGTGGTACCAAGAGATGGGGATTCAAACTCGACACAGTATACCTGGATTACTACAGAACGGGGAGCTGAGCTGGACAACATTAATCAGTCATTTTCATCCCTTCCATCTCCTGCCACACAATGTACTTCTTGTGCCGTCGTTAAGCTAGTCTCTGCCAGCAACATCCCTGCAATCGATAGGGTTGTCACTCCAGCAACCATTGGTCGCCCAACTTTCGAAGAATTCATAAAAAAACAAAAACAAACCCACATCATCCTCTGCACAATCACGCTCAATCGCCCCATGAACCTGGCACAACTTGCTGTCCTCCTGAACACTATTCACAACTTCTCATCCCAGTACGATTCACTCAAATTTAATTGCTACTGGTACACGTTCACCTTGGGGGAGGTCATACGCCTAGGGTTTGATGGCTTAGTTTCAAGTGATGAAAAGGTTGGACATAGAGGATTTTGTGGCCCCCTCGAGCTCAGGAAGGTGAATTCTGTTGATGCAGTAATAGCGGATTATCGGGAGGCATGGAAATTAAACAAACAGCATATCACCGAGAATAAGAGGGTGCAAAAGGTATGATTCAATCCATTACTGATATTGGTGAACTGAGCATTGGTATCAGTTGGAGATGGGGAGCAGCGTCCAATTGCAGCAGCAGCTTGATGCTGAAAGGATGCAATCTGCGCTGGTTCGGGAAGCCCTGGAACAGTCAGAGCAGGATCTGGAACAAGCAAAATGTGCTCAAGAGCGAGCAGAGCAGGAGCGAGCAGAGTGTGAAGCTCAGCTCAAAGTTGCACTACAGGAATTGGCACGTCTTCAGGCCCTTTGAATTCCGTGGTAGGGTCTTGCTATGCCATGTCTTGACTTTCTACAGGCCTCGAGAGCTAGTAAGCATTGTACTGTCATCTGCGTTCCTATAAACACCTGAACAGAACGATAGAGTTGAAGTTATGCCTGTCAGATAGGGACAGGAACAAACGAGAAGAGGAACCTGATGAGCACCATACAATACAATGAACGAAAACTCCTGCTCTCCAGAATCCTCATTCATAATGATTCATTATTCTGCAGCTTCGTTGTATCGCCATCTAAACTATTGGGTCGTTCAGGAAAAGTGCAACAAATAACCATTCTTGCTTTGATTGATCGCAGTCAGTACTCATTGTCGTATGAAGCCAAGTACAAAAGTAAATTCAATATGGCGGTCTTTGAATGAAGAGGGTGGTCGTGAATTTGCACAGCAATTTGGCATGTCCTCAAGAACAGCTGGCGTCACTCAATTTTCGTGAGGGAACAGTTCACAATGAGTCCTTGAAGTTACTTGAGTCGGCATCAATGTCAGAAACTGACCCTGGTCACGCAAATCAATAAACATACCTAGACCTCACCTGAATACATTGTAAGTCAGAGAAATAGTGCTCACGTGATGTCATGAAATTCTGTTGGCACGCGTTACCGAACGCGTCAATCTGATCTGCAGTACCGCTGCACCTTCAGCTCGGTTTACTACTGGTAGATGCTACCTTTCTACCTGAACTACTATATAATTCGACTTCTAGATAAACCATGAGCATGCTGCCTTCAAGCGCTCCTCCTATTCCTCCCACATCCTTCCAAACTCCAAACAGATCGAATAGTGCATCACCTAAAGATCTTCGGGACTTTCTCAAATCTTTAAATGACGATAATCCACCATTAGTACTGGACAAACCAATTTGGCTGCACCTGCTTGCCAGCTTACTGGAGCAAGTCTTTGGTTGCTTTCCTTATTTCAAGCCAACAATGCTAGGCACCACCAACAAGTGCATCGAGCTCACAGACGTCACGCTGGATGTCTTTTCACGTGTCGGAAAAAAGGCTGACTCGCTTGACTGGCTTTATTCTGATGAGGAGCATCTATCCAAAAAAGTATTCGTGCACCTTTTGGGCCTTTGCACTTCAACAGAATCATGGTTGGAAGTTACCGATGAGGGCAATTTAGGTGGTGCATCTAACACACTATATTCCAAGGCTTGCGGAACTCTCGTCGAGTTCTTACAACTTTTGTCATTTTCAAGCGTTCCAGGAGGAGACTCCAGTGATCTACAATGGGGAGTCCTGCAGGACATTTTGTATGAAGCGACAGATTTGTGCAATAGTGGGTGAAATTTGCCTCGTCGTGACATTGCTATTTACTGATCATCTATAGCAATCATATCTGCTCGGCATGAATCGTGTCCTCTTGACGTGCATTGGTTTTCTACCCCACCGTGTTTAAAGATAACAACTGTTCTATTCCGGTATTGTCGTTATATGTCAGATGATTTTCGTGCCTAGACATCCTTTAGTGCCCCATAGACACCCCAAACGTGATAAGGCTCCCATCCCCTTCTCACTTTTCCATCTTGACCAGCATCATTATCGAATTATTCAGCAAACTGTTTTCAAATGCAAAGCTTTCTTACTTTATCACGACTGCTATGCTTCGTCACTTCTCCGAACTGACTCGTCGCGTATACGATTTTTGCTCTGAATGTCCTACCTCTCCTGTGACAAGATCCCGGTGCCTACTTCGAGTAGCAGCTGCTGCTCACGTTCTTATGAATAGTAACCCATCTCTTACCAGGGGACTCTCAAGATTGCCTTGCAGTCTTTTGATCCAACGACTCCAGTGTGGTCCAAATACTGCACAACGATCAGTCGACTGCAAGTTACGGGAGATTCTTACTTCCAACACAAATCTGTCAGTCGATTATGTGAATGATGCTCTGGAACTCTTGCGCTCTGAAACATGGGAGTCACCTGGGAGTGAGCTTCGGGTGAGTCACTGTAATTTTTTTTCAAACGTAAGCTGAATTGGTGTAGGCTCTTGCGGTTGTGGTTGTGTGCGTCACTTAGATGCAGCGAGTTTGCAGGCAGTGCAATTATTCCTTCAAAGAAATTCTTCCTACCCTGATTTGGAACCACTGGTTATCACTGCCGGTAATTCCGTTGATAGTCCAATGAACCAGACTGCAGATAGTATAGACTCCTCGCATTGGCGCACGACATTGCAGAGGCTCGTGAGTGCGCTCATTGTACCTGATGAGTTGCAGTGGAAGAGTATCAGGCGCAAAGATACTGCATCCTACATGCAGTGGATATTTGATAAGATTCAGTCTAGGTGGGCTCGGTGAGTCTGCATTACTTGTTGATGATAGGTATTTTCTGAACGCTACCTTAGGGGACTGCATCATTCTTCCTCTTCTGCACGTGTAATACTGGCTGAAAATGTTGCTTCCCTTGCCTCGCACCTCAAGTCGTTCTCTCAGCAACAATCGTCTCAGTTCCGTGTTGCTGCCGCTCTTCTCTTACCTCTGAATAGAATTGTTGAAGGTCCATCAGCTGAAGTCGACGTTCATGTACGGCGACAAGCATTCAGCGCTTTCCGAGCTGTCATCAGGGAATTTTCAGCGGATATTCAGTCTAATGAGCCACCACCTGTCTTTGATTTCTTGCAACGTGGGCTCAATAACAAGGACCGTTCTGTCAGAGTCGATGCTGGGTATGATTTTTTATTTTTACTTGGAGGTCAAATTACTTACATTGTGCTACCATGTATAGTCGCGCACTTTCGGATTTAGTCCACCTCCACGCCCGTGCAACTGACAGTGGATGCAAATTCTATGAAACAATTTTCATGAATATCAATGGCTTACTCGAATCAAGCATGAGGGATGCGGTAAAAGAAACACTGCTAGTTACTATCGGTTCTATTGGGCGGTAAGTGTATCCATGTGTCCCTGAAATCCTCGACCAACGCAACTTCCCCTTGTGGCAGCGATGCTCAGTTCGAGCTTCTTGGATTAGTTGTTCACTGTTTGATATCCCAGCTGGGCCAAGACAATCACGTGTTGAAAGGCTTAGCGTATACACAAGTATGTCAATGTATGAAATATGTGTCAGACTCTAATGCACCCCCAACAGCTTTTGGAGATAGTGAAAGCACAAATGAAATACCCGTACACTCTTGTCTCACCATACCGCTCTCAGGTCGCAACTTTCGTCGTTCCCCGGAAATGTACCAACCCAATGCTGATATTTGAGACGTGTCGGTTTATATCTGTGCATCCAACCGATTTCATCTCTGTCACGCTACCTAAAACTCTTCCGTATCTCTTTGCAAACTCCGATGCGAAGGTCATAGAGGAGATTTCGGAGGATCTCGGTGAAACGATTTTGTCATTATTCATGGAGCATTCTCACCAGATCCTTGCCAATGTGTATCAACAGCACGGGCCAGCGCAAACGACCGGGTCTCTGACGTTCATCATGAACATAATTTCTAGGGGTGCTGAGCCCAAGCCTGCTGATTTCACCGTCCGAGGCATGGTCCAGAGCTGTGTGGTGGCATTACTTGCAGATCTAGTTGTAGTCCTAGGACATGAGAATGAAGAACGAGCTGCCTTGGTATGACTCTACTTTTGTTCGATCGTTCATGATATCTGAACACGTTATTAGGCAGTGGATGCTTTGCGAAAAGTCCAGCGGTCGATAACGAGCGAAACTGAACGAACTTGAATTGTCTCCCTTCCTCAAGATATACATGCTTGGCATTGTATCTAACTTGAATGAGATGCTGCAAGATGTTCACGGCAAGAAATCATTTCCAGCAAAGAAGCAGATTCTACGCGGTCTAGAGGTACTGATCGTTCAGATCGGACCTGATGTATCCGAAGTTTCCCCTCAGGTACGTGCTTTTGTAATGTTTTTGTGACAATATATAACTTTCCCAGATTATGGCCACTCTGCAAACTATGTTTCTGGTCCCCGAACTTGCTGAGGTTACCCTATCTACGTGGTACACATTCCTGTCCACATTGAAGGTCGAGGATGTTATTCCACATATCGGCACCACCAGCACAGCCATCTTTTCCGCATGGTCTGCTTTGTCTCCTTCCACACCGGAGTCCGCCAAGAAATGTTTGCATCATATTGTCTTTGATGTTGGAAGCGCCGCTCGAAGTGACAGGAAGGCGAATCTACACGAGGTCGTGGATCTCGGTCATATCCCAGAACTTTCTGAAATACACACTCAGCTTCAGAGTGTTCGCATCTGGGATCCACGCGCGCAACTGCAGAAGATTCTAGATCGGTGTTCCGGTAACAACATCATGGTGGCTGAGGTGGCTCTCTCTGAACTCCAAAACTTCATGAAGAACAATCAAGCCTCGCTTATACAGAACCTTGCAGCGGGCGACGCATTTGATCCCTTAATTGGAAGTATACAATTGACCTTATTTCAGGTTGTCACTCGTGATGGAGAGGGCTCTGACACACTACGACAATTGGCGTTTGAGTGCATTGGAATTCTTGGGGCGGTTGATCCAAATCGTTGCGACCTTAATTCGACAGACACAAAGATGATTGTGTGGAATAACTTCAAAGATGTCGCAGAAGCGAGATTGTTTGCTCTGCACGTCATTCAGGATGTTCTCGTCGACGCTTTCCGGTCCACTAGCGACATAAAGTATCAAGGCCATCTCGCCTACACGATACAGGAACTCCTGCAATTATGCAACGTTTCTACTGCCCTCGTGTCATCAGAAAGCACGACACCCGTCTCGGCATGGGTCCGCAACAGGTGGAATGGGTTCCCAAAACATGTGCTTGAAACAGTTACCCCACTCTTGGGGGCGAAATTCAAAGCTTCGCATAAGGAATTACCTCATCTCCCTTCACCCATTTACCCTCATCAAAAGACCTATCGAGAATGGGTGCAACTATGGACAGCTCATCTAATGACCAAAGCATCCGGGGGTATGGCGCAGAAAATCTTTGGAGTTTTTTGCCCGGTAGTGCGCAACAAGGATGTTGGTGTCGCTCACCACATACTGCTTTACTTCGTATTGAACATCCTTGCCTCCGAGAATGACAAAGATACCAACGGTATTATCCAGGAATTAACCACTGTTTTCAAAGATCAGGTGGCTTCTGATAGTCTGTCAACTCCAGATAAAAAGTTCCTCAGTGCACAGGTACCTTCAAACCCAGTCATTTTATTAATCTCACTGAACATCTGCCCTAGGCTGTTTTCACATTGTTGGACCATCTCAGCGCATATGTGCGAGTCCAACGACAGGATTTACCGAAGAAAGCTGAGGGAAGAAGACCACAAGAAAATTCTGAATTTGCGATACATCAACAGCAGCTTATCCAGGTCGATTCAGTACTCTCTAGCATCGACCATGAACTCATGGCTAAAGCTGCGCTACAGTGTTGAGCTCACGCTCGCTCACTTATGAACTTTGAGAGGCAGATAGTCTCAATGAGAGAGTGACAGCCTCCTCCTCCTGGAACAAATTTCACACCCTATTATGAACGCCTCCATGAGATCTATGCACAGCTTGACCAGCCGGATGGAATGGAGGGTATATCGACTTTGATCTTGTCCCCTTCATTGGAACATCAAATCCGTCAACACGAAAGCACTGGACGCTGGACTGCTGCTCAGAGCTGTTGGGAAGTCCGCCTCCAGCAACAGCCTGACAATTTAGACTTCCATCTCGGACTCCTTCGATGTTTGCGCAACCTTGGACATTATGGTACTGTTTTACTTGCTTTTGTGGCCGTAGGGCTAAACCTTCTTAGATACGCTCCGCACACATGTCCAGGGTGTTCTCATTAGAAACCCAGGGTGGCAGTCGGATTTGGCAGATTTTCAGGTCGAAAGCGCGTGGATGATAGGAGCATGGGACAACGTTCATAACATCACGGCAAATACGGAACACGAGGGGCCTTCCATGGTGAAAGCCCAAGTGCTTCTTGCTATGCGGTCTAGTAAACCTGTGCAGATCGAAGAAAGTCTTAGGAAGGCACGTCTTGTCCTTGGTGCTCCGATTGCTGCTTCTGGGCCAAGTGGCCATCGTCGTGCTTATGACGCTCTGGTCGACCTGCACATGATTCATGAACTCGAATTGATCCATGAGGCTGTGTCTAATTTGCCGCCAAGTTCACAAGGCCGTAAATCTGCCATCGTGATACTTAGCCAAATTCTTAGTGCACGTTTAGACCGCACATTGCCTACCTTCCGCATACATGAATCCCTGCTTAGCATGCGGCGAACAGCATTTTCACTCAGGTAAATCACTTCGCTCAACTTGACATTCCTCTTACACCGACCATGGACAGCACGGTATCTCGACCATCAATCATAAGTCAAATTGGTCAATCATGGTTAGCGAGTACTAAAATCGCTCAAAAAGCCGGACAATAGCAAACCGCATACAATGCAATGCTCCAAGCCCAATATACCAATGCTCGATTCAGTTTCATGGAGAGTGGAAAGCTGGTCAGAGCACAGGGAGAGCCGTTGCGCGCGCTACAAGAACTTGAAAAAACCATGCGCATCCTAGGTCTCGTGGACAACAATACTATTGACTTGACAAGAGAAGATGATCAATTTAAACGGATGAAGGCAAAGGTGCGGAAATATTCATTGAGTAGATGCAGCTCACAATCCCACAATCAGGCGCAAATTCTTCTTGCACGTTGGATGAACGAGTCTGATCGATATGAGGCTTCCTACGTGCTCAAGCAGTTTCAAAACGCCGCCAACTCAGCTCCAGGATGGGAGTGTCTTTTACCACCTTGGCCACTTCCAGGACCAGTGTTACAGGAATCTATCAGCAGACGACAAGTTAAGCCAGTAAGTCTCTATGGTTATTCACGGGTACCTCGACGTCTCACTAATAGGTGGTTATAGTGGAATCAAGATGAACTTCCAAACCATCAAGTGTTTTACAGAAGCCGCTGCTTATGGAAACAAATTTGTATACCAGACTATTCCTTGCTTGCTCACTTTATGGCTAGACATGGGCGAACGCAAGGTACCAGCAGAAAATCCATTGTTTGAACGTGGTTTCAGTTTGACGACGACAACGTGACGAAGATTGATTCACTTGGAGAGAGGGGATACACGGCCCACAATATAGTTCATGTTCTGAACGGGAACCCTAAGAAGTATGTATGGTCAAATCATCAAAAAAGTGAATTAGTAACATACTGCATACTATCATATGACAATGAGCACCTTTCAGCCAATTCTTAGATATCCAATAACCGGGTCGATCAGGAGTTTCATCACAAACCACATTGAATTGTGCTACCAGTCGGGGATGTTCGACTTCATACAGTTTTTCTATTTGGGCAATGAAGCAAAATCGTGGAAAAATGAGACTTGAACTTGCCTATGAATGTTTCCCTGACACAAATCTCACAGGGGTCATGCACCTGGCATACCGGAGAAATTTCGCACTCGTCGAACTCAGCGAGCTTCTCATAGGCGCTCTAAATTTGGATTTAGTACTGCACAAGAGATTGCTTAATGAACTCATAGCAGAAACACGCTTCATATTGTTAGCTCTTTGGGGATCCAGGAGATCCTTCTGGCAAAGGATGTCTGAAGTCGTCAAAATCTCGGGCGTGGTCTCTGGTTCCTCTCCACCCTTAGGTTTGGCTTTTGGCTTGGCAAGAAGTTTGGACAACCATGGTTCAAGAGCTTGACGGAGGGATGTCATGACCGTCACGTCACGTCACTTTCGTGACCCATTGTGACGGGACCGTTCGAATTCGGACTCAACTCACTCGAGCCATACAGTATACTTCCCACGGCTACAATATCGAAGGACTCATCAATTCACTGATTAGTATTCGTTTCATGCTATCCTCTTGTTCTCCTCCATGGAACCATTCGACATGCAATGTTCTCACTTCTTTGATCACACCCAACTTGCGATCAATGTTTGAATTACTGATTGATTAACAGCACTTGCAGACACAGTACGGCCAATCTTGTGCAAGTTCTCACAAAGTGGAGTGACGGCGACAATATTGATTCTACGACCAAGACAGATAAGAATGAGCATAAATTGAAGTGAACACAAATGTACGGGAGTTGGAGCTGAGCGATCGCGAGAAGAGATGATACCGTGATACGACTGTAGCCGCCCGACCTACAATTCAAAGTTAGTGGCCAATTTCAAATTCAGTTTAGCAAATTATACCCAAGCTTCAGGCCAGGATGTAGGACTTTATGAAGATGATTAGCCAATGACGTGTAATCTTCCAGTAGCGGTCCATCTTGTTCTTCGCAAGCTGCATAGCCGATATAACCGCAGGGTGATATGCCTCCTTCGTCTGTTGATTGAGCTTGCTGTCGAGTTTGTCCATCGCTGGAATCACAGCTGCGATAGTGGCTGAGTCCTGAGAGAAGAACAACGTAGCCTTCTTGTATTGCTGGTGGATCGAAATAAGCGAGATAAAGAAATATAAAATATGACAAGCAAGACCTACGGAGAGAACTGCGACAAGGTCAGCCACAATTTTCCACTCATCGTCGTCCAATTCATATTTTTTTAGCCCGTTTAAGGCTTTTGTCACTTGTTACGCGATCAATGGGTACCTGATACTGTAACGCGAAGACCAGCATGTCATAAGTGGAGTTCCAACGAGTCGCAACGTCACGCAGCATGAGCTTTTCCTTCAAGTGCGATGCTCCACATGCCATGCCGGGAGCAAGAGAGTCGTTGAATGAATCACCGCAAAAGACAGACCACAAATCTGCCATGTTGATATTAGCTAGTATACGATAAAGATCTGAGACACTGACCTTTGCAATAGTTCCTTTGACAGCGGCCGTGTCGTCTAACATCCTCTCATGATTGACATGCGAGAGCATTTCAAGCTCGTCAATGTTGTCATCAGCATCATCGAGGTTGGATGTCAAATCTACTTCCTCTGCTTCCAAATCATCGTCTAATATAAGCAGTGGCCTGTCGTTATTCGCCGTGTCGTCGTTGGCTTCGGGTGTCGATGCTGCTGATGAGTCAGAGCTGAATGGTTTCAGCAAAGCTTTTGCAGAAAGCTGGAGAGTATGGTTAAAACATCGAACACGATTGACAGACTCAAACGAATTGTCGAGGCTCGCAAGCTTTGTTGTTTGAGTATCATTGGCAGTCGCATTATCAGCATTGACCGCAAGAATCTACAATCTTCAAGTTAGCACAATTTCCGTACTATTCAAGATCGACTTACTCTCTTTGTTAGCCCAAAGCATTCAAGCATTGCTTGAAAGGCTTTTGCCATCGCAGCACCAGTATGTGACTATAAGATATGTCACGTGAAGATCAGTGGAGAATTTGATAGCGACGCACCTCGGCAACTTCAATTATATCAAGCAAAAACGAAAACATATTACCCTCGTAATCGAGGTGGACTGTCCACGCTATAAATGCACGATGGTTGGGTGAAGTCCAAGCATCCGTGGCAAAGTGTAAGCGTCCAGGGTGATCCTAACCATTTTGTTAGCCAATTTTCTGAGATTCGCAAAAGGCTCACACGGAGAGGCTGTCCGATACGTTCACTGCACTTCTCGAACACTACTTTGATGTTGCGGGACAATACATCAGGTGATGGAAGTTCGATGTTTGGGCGACCTGCACAAAGCAGCTCGCACAGTTCACGGTCATTGATTATATTAACCGGGCGGTTACTTTCAGTGATCCATTTCACAAGACGAGCACTGAAACTAATGTTAGCATGCAAAAGTACATAAATTCAAAGCATTTACCGAACTTCTGGATTTGTATGTGTCCGATGGGAGTAATGGACAGGCTGTTGACCTTGGCGTGCAAATGCTGCATAGATGGAGCCATTATTAGCGCCAGCATCCTTACCCTTCATGGCATTGTTGACAGCATCCTCGCCAAAGCATCCAATGGCATGGTGCTTGAGATTAGTCGTTGAAGACTTATCCTTTGTGTCCTGATAGCGGCGCACACCACCTAAAGCTGTCTTGCACTTTCGTGCACCACATGGGAAAAAATGACACAAGCGGCCATCGTAGTATTGGACCACAACGTTGGCTGAAAAGAAGCTATAGATAGGTGACCGCCAAGTCTTCTTGAGAGCCTCTGCATCGTTGTCTAATCAGATATTTGCAAGAATCAATGGAAAGAAACACACCAAGATTTGCAGCAGGATCAGGATTTGGATCAAATGCACCTGCCATTGCTTCGTCGTCACTGTCCAGTGAGTTGGTACTTGATCGTGTGAGATCGACGGTGTCCGTGGGTCTCGATTGAACAGACTGAGACGAAAATGACTTCCCACGGCTACAATATCGAGGACTCATCAATTCACTGATTAGTATTCGTTTCATGCTATCCTCTTGTTCTCCTCCATGGAACCATTCGACATGCAATGTTCTCACTTCTTTGATCACACCCAACTTGCGATCAATGTTTGAATTACTGATTGATTAACAGCACTTGCAGACACAGTACGGCCAATCTTGTGAGTGTTTTAACATTTGTTTTTCTTTTCCTGGCATGTTTTTTTGTTCTTGACATCGGTTTGGATGGCGTATTTAAGTGGCCATGCAGGGATGGCATTATTTCACTATGCTTCGTGCCTCATTCTCTTTTGTTCGGGGCATGTCTGTCTCCTTTGTTCTGCCTGAGGCATGTACATGAATATATGGGCTATTCTCTTTTGCTTATACTTCGTGCCTCATTTTTCTCTTCTGTTATTCCACGCTTCTGGTCTATTTGTTATATGTGCCATCCCATGTTTCTTCTGCCATACTCTGCTCCTCGTTCTCTTCTTCGTTCTTGAATGGCGCTGACGATGCATCATTTCACACTACCATCCCTGTTCTCTTCCGTGGAACTGGAACGTTCTTATGAACTTCTTCGATCATACCCGACTTGTAATCACTATTTGATTGCCAGCACTCGACACACGGGCCCAAGTCCACGTCCCACGCGCACTCCATGTCTCTCCACTCGCCTTTTGCGACGTTTGGGTCACATACGCCACCTACGCCTTCTAGTGATGGGGGTGTGTTTTTTTTTTTTTCTTTTTTTTCTTTTTTCTTTTTTCGTTTTACTTGTCTGACTTGTTTTCATTTTCGCGTTTTGATGGCTTGGGCTTTCTTTGTGCGCTCAGAATGTCTCTTTTGGCTTTGTGATCAATTTTGTATTGGTTTCTCCATTGCTCTATGAAGTGTGCATCGAGCTATGGAAGCATGCGGACCGTCGTCTGTGTCCAAACACGTGCTGCCCATGCAGTTGGTGGGACTTTGTGGACGGAGCTCTTGACGCCTTGATGTCAAGAGGTCTCCCTTTATCAGTTATCATATCAAAGAACGAGGAACGTTCTCTCGTTATCGATATCGATTATCAGTCATTTCATATTTTGGCGCGGGGTCAACCGAACACGTGATGACAATTGCTCAATGCCACTCACTAGTTGTTTCTGTTTGAGGAACGGAGATCGTTTTCTCAGCTTTATTTTGATTTTGATGTGGAGTCAATGCTCAGGGCTATGCTATATTACATTATTGGACTTCGTGAGCCCCTTTTGGATGTAATGTGCTCTTGCCCAACACCCGCCTCACCTTCTCGTTTGCTGGAATTTGCGCACGACATAGGATGAAGTGTGGGTCATAATGATCTACGCGTCTTGTGTATAATTACGCTCACGGCATTAACTGCCTCCTGGCCAAACTAGTGCCCCGGCACAGTTGACCCATCGTACCTGAACATCATCTTTGTACTTCCATCTCTTTACCACCATCTATTGTGGGGTTCTGTATCTTCTAGTGCATCGTGCTGACGCTATGACCTTTGATTCTACCTTCAACACAAACAGGCCCCCTGCTTGGATTTCCGCGCTCACATGACTCCATCTCCCTGGTCTCGTACGCAAGTCAACCTACATCCTCCTCATTCGTCAAATGCTTCACAATTTCCGGTTCCACTATTCTCTATTCGTCATTCATGTTTCGAACCAAGTGCAAGGCGTGTCAGTCTTGCATTCTGATTGTCTATCATGGCATCTTCCTGGTTCCTATTTAAACCTGGTTACTTTTTGGTTGTCAGTCATCCCCACTGTTGTCTCTGTCGACTGTTCTTCGTATGCCCCGTTCACGATCTTCATCTATTGATTCCTCTTCGTCGTCTCCATCTTCTGATACTATGTCGTCCACGATGTCACAATACTCATAACCCTCCCCGTGTTAGCAAACGAGAGTACCTCTTGGCTCAAATCTGTCACCAACTTCTACTTCATATGACGATGCTTATTATCTTTACAGGCAATACGAAGCACTGTAGTATGAGCTAGCCTTGACACATATTGATGCACTCTTGACAGAGTTAAAAAAGCTAGATGACAAGATGATTCTTACCGAAGTACACCTGATGGAGAGCCACATCTACCCCGGCATTGGAAATCTCTCAAAGGCCAAGGTCATTTCCTCGGGCGCTGTCCTAGTATATTCATTCCTTACGTCCGTCGAATGGATAGGCCGCCCTTGGTTCCAGCTGGTAAGTTCTCTCTAACAACCAATCAAGGGTTAGGGTTGGCTAATCCTTATAAGGAGATCTGTTCTGGAATGTAACCCAACCCCAAACCCTAACCCCACCCCAAAGTAAGTAATCCTTTCTGCTCGCTGAGCTAACTAGCATATAAACTAGCATATAAATGAATGTCCATTTCCAAGAAGGTGTCCCATCTGTCTTTGCCGTCCATGCACATGACATCCCACACAAGGACTGTTGTTGTCCTAGGTGGTTCTCACAGAGGTGTGTGCAACACGAGCAGCCTTAAAATATTCATTTTCACTGACCCACCTCCATCTAGGCTCCAGAGCTGCTCAAGTTCTAGCAGAGGGTCTGCCACAGCATTGGAGAGTTGTTTTGGTGGATAGAAAATTTTGTGTTTTGTGTCTGATCCAGTGATTATGGTCCATTGACTTCTGTTGACCCTCAGACATATGAATCGTGAGCTTTTTGTTTTTGAACTTGGAAGAGAATTCATTTTTTGTATCAGATGTTTATAAATTTTCTAGATATGCCATTCATGCCGGTCATGAACATAAAGCATGTATGTGCACTACATCCGCACATTCTGCTCTGTATGGTCACTGACTTTTCTGCTATAGTTATTCCTTTCGATTAATTGTGTTAGTGCACAACTTAAATGCATCCACAAATTTGAAGGCATGCTAGTAGTAGTGAGTTAGTAGTGACTGAATATTTAGAGTGTTTAGGCCCCCACCATCACATGTGTGATGAAAAGCAGTTTGAATGGTATGTTACATTTTGATGGCATGTCTTGTTTCTTACTAGTTTCAGGTTTGATTGGTCATCCAAAGACCAATGTATCGACTATATCTGCTCTTGAAGTCCTGTGGGACCCCACCTACTGACAATGAACTCAGGATAGTGCGGGGAGAGAAGGTTCTCGATCTTGCTGCAGCTGTGCAATATCTGGTCCAGCTCGAGCAAGCATCAGTAAATATTGTTGATGCATTCAACAAGCAGGTTACCAAAGCTTTTGACGACTGGAACCAAGCAAGGTTTGAAGAGCTGCTTGCACAGTGGCTGCAAAGCTTCATTTGGCTTGTGCTGCAGTCCAAGACCTTGTTTAATGTACCATATGTACTGTATACTACCGTATATGGCCATAAAGCACACCATACCGTACCATCAGCATATTTTTTTTTCATCCGTAATAGACGGTTATTTTTTAGCTTCATACAGTGGCACACTGTATACGGTATGGTGAACAGCCCTATATGGTAGGTATGGTAGCTCCGACATGGCCATATTTAGCCATATCAGAGTTTTGTTATTTTGGTGATGTATCAAATGTCATAACAGACTGAGATAAACATTAGCTACTCACTGTCAGGTTGACATACAGCTTAGCATGACATTGTGCAAATGCCATATAGTTTAGCATGACACAGAGCCAATGAGCAGCCACAACCCAAATCAGGTAATTTTTTTGTGGACTTTTGGTGATGTTTGTGTGACGACTTTGTTTTTCCTTAGTATCACACCGATCAATTACAATGAGCCAATGCAACTCTCAAGCACATGATTCACTCTATCTGATGGATGGAAATATTGTCATCATTGCTCCACTCATAACCGGCCAGCGCCAGATTTTTCGAGTTCATAAATCTATCCTATCCAAAAATTCACCCGTTTTCAGGTCTATCTTTATGATACCTGGAGTCCAGGATCAGGAAATGGAGAAATATGATGGTGTGCCTTTAGTGCAGCTTCCAGATGGTGCCAAAGAAGTTGAATCACTCTTGAGAGTCTTGTACCATGAGAGGTGAGCATGTTTTGTTTTTCATCCTCGCGCTAGGCTAACCAACTAAGCTAGTGTGCTACCCTTCAGATGTCTTGATCCCAGCACACCATCATCAGTGAAACAAGTGCTTACCCTAGCCAACAAATATGGAATGGATCATTTGCAGGATCGGATTGTTAGGCATGTTGAAGCAGACTGGCCCCAATCACTGTGGCAATGGGACATGCTGGAGGCAGAGATCTTGGTGATGGAAGAGACTTGGTGCAATGAATACAAGAACGGTCCCATCGACGACTATCTTCCTGAACCCACTTCTGCCATCCGGTTAGCAAGAGAGTGTGATATTCCTAGCATCCTTCCAGCCACTTTCTATCATCTATCTCACCTCTCCATTGAGGATAGCTGGTGCAATGCACACACTTCCAGCATCAACCCAGTGGAACCAGAGGTCCCCCACTGGCATTCCTTCTATGGAAATCGCACTGCGGATTGGACTATTCTATCTGCACAGGACTATATTTGTCTGCTCCAAGGAAAGGCGAAGCTTGCCTCCGTTGCAGATCGACTCTTCTCTTCAAGCCATATGGGCAATGTCCAACACTCAGCTGATGTATGTTCCCTGTCACAAGGTCTCACCCTGTTGGCAGACATATGAGAGACATGTCAACAGTCGCCAGACATTCTTGAGATATTACGTCACTTTTTGGGCAGGGTGGCATTTAAAAACCAAGTATGTTCAGCTTGTAAACTGTACATTCAGGCAGACCTGGGGAGAGTACGTCACTCTATTTGGGCTGAGATGCCAAAATATTGTGGCCTCACTTGATTGGCTTGTTATTTAACCAAAATGTTGTTGTGATGTAGGTATTATTAAGTCATTTATAGTGATCATTCACAACGGTATCATCTTTCGCACGACTCCCCGACTTATATTTTGGTACAGCTGTGATGATCATGCGTCTTCACCTCTAGATAACTACTGGCCTATAACAGAACATCAGATAAGGCTCCCTGACTTTCAGGCTACCACCAGACATTTCATCTTGATCTGAACATCGTTGACTTGTTTGTAATGGTTTGTTTGACACTGTCGAGACAAGTAAAAATCTCAGAGAGGTAGTTCAATCATTAAGCAAGTGGCCTACCAGTCATCAGTCCATCAGGTACTTGTACTTTGTAGCCCGACGCTGCTGTAATTGAATTTAGAAATGCGTGACATAACAGTCACCAGTGAAGGCGGTTCCAAAACTAAATGTCGGTGAGTGGGTAAAATGAAATATGGCCTATCGATTTGCAGAAATAATAGCTGCAAGCACCATTATGATGCATTTAAAGTGCTGCAGCTGGAGCATGAGATGCCAGATAGGCAAAAAATGCGTAAAGAAAATGTAAGTTTGGGTTTTTAAACAGGCAAATCTTCGGCTGGGCACATGCACTTACCTGGTTATGCTAGACCCCTGATGCACCTAGAGCTGGTAGTTTTTCGGATACTATGGTTGGTCCATTGAGTCAGCAACAGCTGCAGTATGTACTAATAAAATTTCTCTGACTGGTCACACCTCTCAGTTCTTGGTTTTGACCATTCCTCAGTGTCTACTAGTAGCACAAGTCTCATCTGTCTTCGATCATCAAGATGGCTTGTATATGCCCTACATGCTGGTGGGAAGAGCTTGGTGCACATAGAAGAAATTTTCATTCTGCTCTTATCAACCTCAAATTTTTGTCCAGTGAAGGCAAGGAATGATGAGTGGGTGGGGGCTAGACCTGATGTGGGCTCTACAGTGCTTCTCTAGATGTGAGATATAGCTCATCCCAAGGGGATTGCTACTGAGAAAAGATTCCTCTATAGGAGAGGGGAGTCATAGACTGGGCTTTGGTCTGACTAAGGGCGCGTGAAAACGCGCTGTAAGTTGCGAAGCGCGGGAAAAAGCGCGAAAATATTGCGGAGTGTGTTACTCTCTGAAAACATGAAAGTGGGGGCTTTCTAACTTGAGGGTAGATACTGAAGGAGAAATGGATGTGATTCTCGAGAATATCCTGAGGCTACTGCGGGATGCAATGATGGAATAGGAAGCCGATGGATTTTTGATGCTAAGTCCTACTAACTAATGTGTAAGTGATGGAAGAGAAGTCAAGTAAAAACCTCCAACTATGCGCTGACATGTCAGCATGCTAAGCGAGTTCCCAGGGCTCGGAGCTGAGTAGGTAGCGCTAAATGTACAAGGGTGATGTAATATAAACACATAATGAGATAAGTGAACATAAATGGGAATGTAAAGACATATATGATGTAATGTGAGTGAAATAAAGTGAAATACACACCAATGGACCTTGGAGGATGAGGACAGGACATGCAAACAGAATGCGATGGATCCCAGGGAGGCGCGCAGTAGCGCACATCAAAGCATGAAAAACGCGAGAATGCAAAAACGCGAAATGCGAAATACACGGAAATGCAAAACCCACAACATATGCGAGTGCATGAAATATGAACTGTGTGGGATTGCGAAATGCATGCAATATGTGAGATGCATGAAAACGCAAGGAATCTGAAACGTGAAATGCATAATATATGCGAAATATGTGAAAATGCGAACTGTGTAATGTGCGAGGTGCACGAGAAACACGAGATGCTAATCATGCAAAAACACGAAAATGCGCGAAATATGCGAAAATGCGAAAAATATGTGAGATGCGTGAAATGTGAAATATGTGAAAACGTGAAAATGCGCAAAATATGCGAGATGTGCGAAATGCGAAATATGCAAAAATGCGAAAATCTCTGCGCTGCAGCAGGTCCACTATAAGGTCTTGCGATATGGTCTGTACATGCCCATAGAGACTTGAGTCTCTACACCAGGCATGACTTCATAACTGTTAAGTGAGGCGACAACCAACTCTTTAAATGTCCTAAGTGCGCCATCACAACAGATAACTACCAGGTGCTCTACAATCACTGGTGCAGGAATCATTCTCACAATCATGAACACCAGGCTCAGGTGGACTGTTGTATTGAGTCGCGCAACTTGGTGCCAGAAGTGAACACAGGAGAGGCATCTCGATCTTTAATGGTCCCAGACATTCAAGACATGGACGTGGAGATGGCAGTATTGGAATCCAAATCTTGGACTTCATCAGGCCTCGATATTGAAATCCGGCAGGTATGTACTTTACTATAAAGTCTAGTATCTACCTAAAGCTCCATCCTGCCTTTGCCTAACTCACAGGATGTTTGAGTCACAGATGAGGACATGTCTGCATTGGAGGCTATGTCTCCCTATATTCCATCACCCATTCAGAGCCCACACCCCCATGGCTGCTTGGATGCAGACATGGTGATAGACACCATCAATAATCCACCTGCCACCCCTCACCGCGTTACTGCACAAGAGAAAGGCCAAGGGAAGGCTGCAGCCAATGGAAGAAATCTCGCCCTTGAGACTGACAACTGCAATATGTGATGATGACTCTGACATGGGAGATGATGATTCTAATACAGAACACGGTGATTCGATTCTCCCCATCCCATATGGAAGTCTGGACATCATCACTTTTCCCTACTTGAACAAGATTAACTGAGTCGTCTACATACCCCTCCACATCTTGATATGTGTTATTTGCTGCATTAGTGTGCCTCCCAAATTTCTACAGTGGCACCACCAAGGATCAGCACACTCAGACTCAACCTCCTTGCCAAAGACTCAAATCAACACCCTCATCACCAAATATAACCTCCTTCAGGATGATGTCATTGTGGATCTACCGGATCCATTCCTGGTAGTCCCAGGCATACCTTACAGCTCTGGGTTGTGCTGCACATTCCCTAATTGTCATCAAGGTCGAAGGGGGGGGAGAAAGCAGATGGGGAAGCATGTAATCAAGTCCCACCAGTCCAGCATTTGTGAATGGGACCCAGTCTCAAGTATTGTGCAGGTGTTATTTGGTTCCAATACCACCAATTACCCTGTAATTCTTCCTGCGGTTGCAGTGGCACCTGTTAATCCGCCAGACGTGGTTCAAGTTTTATTCTTGGACTATTTGCATCTTGTATCTCAAATAGAAGCACAGTCAGTCCCATGAGACAGTGCCTATCTCACTCCATTCCTCACCACATACAACTGGGATACGTCATTCAGGGTCTGCTTCCTGACCAGATCAAGATGTGGATTTCTCTACCCACAACTCAGGAGGTTGAATTCGCCGGGCTAGTCAAAGCTGTGCAAACACAGTACTTGGCAGTTTCAAATGAAATATCCTGTCCTGGTGATGCATGGACCACAGTGCTACACTATATCAACATGTCCAAGGGATAAGTGAATTGTCATTGTTTCATCCTCCTCATACTAAATCACATATTCTCAAGGGATATAAATACGCGGCCTTTCAAGGTCCCCATGAAACAACAAACCACCATGCAATATGTCTCTGCAATTTCATGCTTACTATCTTTTGTTCTTAGGGTGAAACTTGGCAGAGTGAGACTTGGAGGTGGTGCCTCAAACCTTGAGATGTCTCGTCCTGTATCAGAAGCATCCCAGCGTCTTTTGGACTCCCTAAGCAGCCCCATCAATCAAACAATGACATTGTCAGATGCAATCCATAACTTATTGATGTCACTTTTGCAGGAGCCTCGAACAATCCCCTTTAATACTTCAATGTTTCCCTGCGCCCTCTTCATCATGTTTAGAAACATCACTGAATCAGGACAGATCAAGAATCCGGATGACATTAGGGGGTCATTGACCGAGTTGAAGTGGCCATTTCATGCATCTGCATTCAGGGAAATCACAATTTGACTAATGGCACTTCATGACTCAGACTCGAATGAGCTCATTGAAGATCCTATCACCATGTGAGCATTCTTGATTCGCACTTACCGGGACCTTGACTCAATATCATGAAGGGTGGTGGAATCTGTGTGGCAATATCTTAAAGAGGATGGGTTCACTCTCTTCAGCTACATACTAGAGCTTTCTCACTTCGTCAGTCATTTGGCTGCCAATTGCGTCCTAATGCCTTGCCTAATGTGGATGGATCAAGTTGGTGAAGAGCTTATGCTAGATGGCCGACTCTTATCTATGGCTGCCTTTCGCAACATGTTTGAGTGACTTTTGGAAAAGACTACGACCCTTCTTCACCAAGTCATCCTTCTGGGGCTCCAACTACCTGACCTCAACCACCATATCATTCACGACGTTCTAAGCGATACAACTCCAGGGTATTTTTTTTTGACTGACCAACACAATACGTTCCACCTTCATCGCGACTTCCTTATCAACACCATGCTGGACACATCCCAGACTGGAACCCAATTTTCATACTGGAATCACTTGAATGCTAGCGGCATAGTTTGGAATATGTCGGGGGCACATGAGTGGCTCAAGGAGGTTGAGACTTGCCTTGGTAATCTCTTTGCCCTTATGCACTATGGTTCTGGGCAATCTGGCAGGGGAACCAAATTAAGTATCTTGTGTTGGGTCAACACAGTCCTACACCCCAGAAACATGTATTGGTTTGGTGGACATCTCAATGTCGTCACTCTCTATAACAAGACCCAAACTAACACTGGGAGCCAAAGACTCATATCTCGTAGTCTGGAGCCCTGTGTTGGTCAGCTTTTCATACTTTGGGGGTCACTGGTGGTACCTGCTCTTGTCTGCCTTGCAACATCCATCCGAGCTCCGTCAACTGCAGAAGCCACACAATTGCACATGCTTGTTTTTACCAGCCTCAACAGAGAGTGGGACTCTGATGATCTAAGCAGCATCTTGTCGTCAATTTCTGGAGAACCAGTGGCAGATGGTGGCCTAGGGCACCTGATGGGATTAGCAGCTACCTGGCATGTCTTGATAGGCATAATGAAGAGGCACCTCCATAATTTAGTGGACAAATACAAGCTGACGGACGAGCTCTTCAATGAGCAAAGTGGGCATGGGGAAGAGGTAGCCAAGCACTATAGCCTTGATTTTTCCAGCATTTGGAATTTTCCGGAGGAATGTCTAAGAATCTTCCTTTCCCTCAGCCAAGTTACTCACAAGCTGATTACTGGATGATCATCTCTCGATTCACCAGGATCCCAAGGATTTTCTTCCCATCCTATTCCTTCAGCAAAGTCAACTCATTTGGCCACTCCTTGCTGGATGCCTGAAGATGTCAGCAGCATCACTAAGGAAATTACTGCTCTCATGGCCCCCACACTAGCTGTAATGCTTGCTCCTCGCATCCAGACCAATATCGCCAAAAACAAAACAAAATGAAAAACATGCACTCGTGTCCTGGATGAAGGATGTCTTGAGACAATCTTATCCCAACAGACTGTGTGGAGTTATAATGATCACTCCCTCAGCGCAAAACAGGTAGGACCAATGGTCAGGACTAGTCAATGCTTGGAGTCTTTACATACTACTGAACCTGCTGCCAAGGTACTCACAATGAGTATTAAACAGATACAGGAATGGACGTCCTTGGTGTTCAATACCAAGTCCCCTTTCAATAGCTAAAGCTGTGGCAATGAAACCCTGGCTCACTCTCTCTACTCAGATGTGTGAGGTCAAGCGTACACTTATCAACTCCTAACGTCTCCCCCACTAAGCTAT
>Ga0310811_10002095_pt1 | contig 24878 bp, 27 predicted proteins | sample YCmetagenome_FD_207642 | JGI IMG/M metagenome (GOLD analysis project Ga0310811, IMG submission 207642) | Soil microbial communities from experimental microcosm in Duke University, North Carolina, United States - YC | ecosystem: Engineered > Artificial ecosystem > Soil microcosm > Unclassified ... | reverse complement strand
GGGACCGGTTGGGGTCCCGCGAGGGGGGGGTGGGTTACTTCTTGCCCTGGTTGGCGACGGCTTCGATGGCGGCCTCGGCCGCCGCGGGGTCGAGGTACTCCCCCGGGCTCGTCGGGCGGAAGTCGGCGTCCAGCTCGTAGCGGAGCGGGATCCCGGTCGGGATGTTCAGCCCCGCGATGTCGGCGTCGCTGATCCCATCCAGGTGCTTGACCAGCGCCCGCAGGGAGTTCCCGTGAGCCACGACGAGCACGGTCTTCCCGGCCGCGAGATCCGGCACGATCTGGTCGTACCAGTACGGCAACATGCGGTCGACGACGTCCTTCAGACACTCCGTCCTGGGCATCAGCTCGGAGGGCAGCTCGGCGTATCGGGCATCGCCGTACTGGGAGTACTCGTCGTCGTCCGCGATCGGCGGCGGGGGCACGTCGTAGGAGCGGCGCCACAGCATGAACTGCTCGTCGCCGAACTCCGCGCGGGTCTGGGCCTTGTCCTTGCCCTGGAGGGCGCCGTAGTGCCGCTCGTTCAGCCGCCACGAGCGGCGCACCGGCAGCCACAGCAGACCGGCGGCCTCCAGCGCGAGGTTGGCCGTCTTGATCGCACGGGTGAGCACCGACGTGTGCACCACCTCGGGGCGGATGCCCGCGTCGAGCAGCAGTTGCCCGCCGCGCCGCGCCTCGTCCTCACCAGTCGGCGAAAGGGTCACGTCCACCCAGCCCGTGAACAGGCCCTTGACGTTCCATTCGCTCTCGCCATGCCTCAGCAGCACCAAAGTAGCCATGCCGGCAATCCTATCGGCGCATGGCTTTCGTCCCTCTTTACGCTGGTGAGAGAGCGGCCGGTCAGGACTCGATCACCCGGGCGAAGGGCCGCAGGTTCGCGAGGGACTCGCCCCGCTTGACCCGCCAGTCCCACTCGCGGCGGATCGAGGACGCGAAGCCCAGCTCCAGTGCCCGGTCGAACGACTCGTCGGAGTAGGTCAGCACACAGCCGAGCACCCGGTCGATCTCCTCCTCGGTCACGGCGTCGAGGGGCAGGCGGCCGACCAGGTGGACGTCGCCGATGGGATCGATCGCGAAGTGCACGCCGTACATCGAGCCGTTCTTGAGCAGCAGCCATCGGTAGAACTCGGCGTGGTTCTCGTCGGGCTGACGGCAGAAGAACGCCTCGACGTTGAGCGCCTGGTCGCCGATGACGAGCCAGGTGAGCGTGGCGAGCTTGTGCTGGCCCGGCAGCTTGACGAGGAACGAGCCCGGCTTGGGCCGTTCGTAGGAGAGCTCCGCGGACTCGAGCGCGGACGCCACCACGCCTTCCAGATCGGGTCTCATGGTCCCAGCCTACGAGTTGACCGCGACGGGCGCCCATTGCCGCTTGGCCATGGCGCCCGCGTACACGTCGGCGAGGCGGGCGGCCGTCTCCGACCAGCCGAAGCCGACGGCGTGCTGTACGGCGTTGGCGGACAGGAAGTCCAGCCATCCCGGTCGGTCGACCAGGCGGCCCAGGGCCCGTGCCCAGGCTTCCGGCTCGTGTCCGTCGACCAGGAGACCGGACAGGCCGTCCCGCACGGCCGTGCGCAGGCCGCCGACGGACGCGGCGACGACAGGCGTGCCGCAGGCCTGCGACTCCAGTGCGACCAGGCCGAACGACTCGTTGTACGAGGGCACCACGGTCATGTCGGCCGCGCGGTACCAGTCGGCCAGCTCGTCCTGGGGAGCCGGGGGCGCGAGCCGGACGATGTCGCTGATGCCCAGCTCGGCGGCGAGGTCGCTCAGCAGGGAGGGGCGGGCGAGCCCGTTGCCGCTGGGACCGCCGACGCAGGCCACGATCAGGCGCGACCGCAGGGCCGGATCGTGCTCGACCATACGGGCCGCGGCCTTGAGCAGGATGTCAGGGGCCTTCAGGGGCTGGATGCGGCCGACGAACAGCAGCACGCGGGCGTCCTGCGGGAGCCCGAGCCTGTGCCTGGCGGCCCCCTTGGACGCGGGCTGGAAGACCTTCAGGTTCACCCCGGGGTTGACCACGGCCACTCGGTCGGCGGGCGCGTCGTAGAGATCGATCAGCTCCTGGGCCTCGGCGGCGGTGTTGGCCACGAGCCGGTCGGCCACCTCCACGACCTGCTCCTCGCCGAGGACGCGGAGCTTCGGCTCGGGCTTGTCTCCCGTCGCCAGCAGCGCGTTCTTGACCTTGGCCATGGTGTGCATGGTGTGCACCAGCGGCACGCCCCATCGCTCCTTGGCGAGCCACCCGACCTGGCCGGAGAGCCAGTAGTGGGAGTGAATCACGTCGTAGCGTCCGGGGTCGTACATCGCCTCGGTGCGCAGCACGCCGGACAGGAAGCCGCAGAGTTGCCCGGGGAGGTCGGCGCGGTCCAGTTCCTCGTACGGCCCGGCCGTGACATGCCGGACCATGACGCCGGGAGCGAGCTCCGCCACGGGAGGCAGGTCACGGGCCGTCTGGCGGGTGAAGACTTCCACCTCGATGCCGAGCTCGGCCAGCCGTTTCGCGACCTCCACAATGTAGACATTCATCCCGCCCGCGTCGCCGGTGCCCGGCTGGTCGAGCGGTGATGTGTGGACACTGATCGTCGCGACCCGGTTGATCCGACGCCGTCTGAGCGTCACCCCAACCACCTCCGAGATCGTTATAACCGAAAGGATCTCAGCGAGATTCCCTGGCCCCTCAGCGACCGTCTCCGGGACGCGCTCCTGAGAGAATGTCGGCCTCTTAACGGGTTTTTCCATGGGGCGCGGAGGAATCATGACGAAGACCGCAGTGGTGACCGGTGCGAGCAGCGGCATCGGCGAGGCGACGGCCCGCCGCCTGGCGGCCGAAGGGTTCGACGTCGTCGCGGCGGCGCGGCGGCGTGACCGGCTCGACAAGCTGGCCGCCGAGGTCCCGTCGATCCGCTCCGCCACGCTGGACGTGACCTCTGAGGAGTCCGTGGCCGCGTTCGCCTCCTCGCTGGACCGTTGCGACGTGCTGATCAACAACGCGGGCGGCGCCTTCGGCCTGGAGCCGGTGGCGCAGGGGCGAGTGGACGACTGGCAGCGCATGTACGACGTGAACGTGCTCGGCTCGCTGCGGATGACGCAGGCGCTCCTGCCCCGGCTGATCGAATCGGGCGACGGCGTCCTGCTGATGCTCACCTCGGTGGCCGGGCTCGTCTCCTACGAAGGGGGCGGGGGCTACTGCGCGGCCAAGCACGCCCAGACGTCGATGACCGAGACGCTCAGGCTGGAGCTCGTCGGCGAGCCGGTGCGGATCATCGAGGTGGCGCCGGGGATGGTGCAGACCGAGGAGTTCTCGCTGACCCGCTTCCGCGGCGACGCCGAGAAGGCCGCCAAGATCTACGAAGGTGTCCCGAACCCGCTGACCGCCGACGACATCGCCGATGTGATCGCTTTCGCCGTCACCCGGCCCTCTCACGTGAACATCGACCGGCTGGTCGTCCGGCCACGCGCGCAGGCGGCGCAGCACAAGGTGCACCGCGTCCCAGAAGGCGCGTGACGGCGCGACCGGCCCGGCGGCCGATCGGGGCGATCACCCGCGGGACCACGGGCCACAACAGACTGCGGCGGTCCGACCGATGGATCTCCGCCGTCTGCGGCCCGCTGCTCAGGTCGTCGGCGGACGCGCGGCCGCTGGTGGTGGACCTCGGCTACGGCGCCTCGCACATCACGACATATGAGCTCTTCACCAGGCTGCGGCGGGTGCACCCGGCCGTCGAGGTCGTCGGCGTGGAGATCGATCCCGAGCGGGTCGCCGCGGCGAAGCCGTACGAGCGGGAGGGGTTGTCGTTCAGGAGGGGCGGCTTCGAGTTGCCGGTCGCGCGGTCCCCGCTGGTCGTGCGGGCGTTCAACGTGCTCCGGCAGTACGCGGAGGCCGAGGCCTGGGAGCACTGGGACCTGATGCGGTCGAGGATCGCCCCCGACGGAGTGATCGTCGAGGGGACCTGCTCGGAAGTGGGCCACCGCGCGGTGTGGGCCGCTCTCGGGGCGGAGGGTCCGAGGACGCTCACCTTCGCCGCCCGTTTCACCGGCTTCGAGCGGCCTTCCGACCTCGCGGAGCGGCTGCCCAAGACGCTCATCCACCGCAACGTGCCCGGTGAGCGCGTGCACGCGTTCCTGACCGACTGGGACCGCGCCTGGGCGGCGTGCGCCCCCTACGGCTCGTACGGCTCCCGCCAGCGCTGGATCAGGACGGCCGAGGCGCTGACCCGTGACTGGCCGATCGTCACGGCGCCGCCGGCCGGGGGTCCCGCGCGATGGCGGCTCGGCGAGCTCACGCTGCCCTGGACCGCCGTCGGCCCGTAGTTCGCCGTTCACCGGCGATTGGTAACGTCCGACTCATGCGTTTCGTCCTCGCCCCCGAGATGACCACCGAGTTGTTCGAGGAGCTCCTCGACTGCTGGACCGAGGTCACCAACGCGGGCGGCGCCGTCGGATTCGTCCCTCCCGTGACACCGGACGACATCAGGCCGACGGCCGAGAAGGCCTTCGGCCGGGCCTCCGACGACCTGCTGGTCGGCTTCGACGAAGAGGACCGCGTGGCCTGCTGGCTCATCCTCTCGGACAACGGGTCGGGCCTGCGGGCGCACTGGCGGTGGGTCGTGCGGGTCATGGTCCACCCCAAGCACCAGGGCAAGGGCTACGGCAGGGCTCTCATGCTGGCGGCGGACGACGCCGCGAAGCGGCTCGGGCTGGAGGCGCTCCAGCTCACCTGCCGGGGTGGCACGGGCGTGGACGCCTTCTACGCGAGTGTGGGCTACCACGAGACCGGCCGGGTCCCGCGCTCCATCCGTCTGTCCCCCGGCGAGGAACGCGATGAGATCTACCTGATCAAGTGGCTCTGACTGTTTCGATACCCGAAGACGAGACTTGGCCGAACGCTTACCCCATGTCCCCCAAGGCCTGCTCAAACTCCGCATAAGCTGCGGGACTGAACAGCACGAAACGGACCTCGGTGACACTGGATCCGGCCTGCCGTATCGCTGCCAGGGCGATGCGGGCGGCGTCCGCCATCGGCCATCGGTAGATCCCGGTCGAGACGGCCGGAAATGCCACGGTCGAGGCGCCCAGCGAGTCCGCGACGTGCAGCGACTCCCGATAGCAGGAGGCCAGCAGATGGGACCGGTCCTCGCTCCGCGAGAACACGGGCCCGACGGTGTGGATCACCCACTGGGCCGGAAGACGGCCGGCCGTGGTGGCCACCGCCGCGCCCACGGGAAGCCCGCGTCCGTACCGCGAGGCACGCAGCGCCCGGCACTCCTCCAGGATCTCCGGACCGCCGCGCCTGTGGATCGCGCCGTCGACCCCGCCGCCGCCCATCAACGAGGAGTTGGCGGCGTTGACGATCGCGTCCACGCGCTGCTCGGTGATGTCTCCCTCGACCAGAACGAGCTTCATCTGTCTCACCTCTCTACGGGACGTAGTACTACCCCGGGTAGGCTGAACGACGTGAAGGGTCTCGGCGAGCTTGAACGCAGCATCATGGACATCCTCTGGGCGGAGAACGCCCCGCTGACCGCCCGCGAGGTGGGTCGCATGATCGAGGACCGCGATCTCGCACCGACCACGGTGATGACCGTACTCGACCGGCTCTCCCGCAAGGGGTTCCTCACCCGCACCAGGGACGGGCGCGCCTGGCGCTACCAGCCCGCCGCGAGCCGCGACGCCTACGTCGCCGAGCTCATGCTCGAGGCCCTGGAAATGACCGGTGACCGCGACGCGGCGCTGACGCGCTTCGCGCAGGCCGTCTCCGGTTCCGAGGCCGAGATCCTGCGAAAAGCCCTCACGGAGCTGGAGGAGGAGTGATCGCGGCGGCGGTCTTAGCGGCCCTGGCCACGATCTGCGCCCTGGCCGCCTGGCGGCTGACGTCGGCGCGCTGGACGTGGCGTGCCCCGCGCACGGCCATTCTCCTGTGGCAGTCGCTCGGGGTGACCTGGGGACTCGCCTCCACGGGAGCCCTGCTGGCATACGCGCTCGAGCCGTATCGGCGGGGCGTCGTCCACGGTCTCGCCGCCCTGCTCACCACCCTGGAGTACGGCACCCGCGAGCCGCACGACGTGGTCAGGCTCGGCTCCCTCATCGCGGGGCTGGCACTGCTCGCCGGGTTGGTGGCGGTGTTGCTCGCCGCCGGCGCCCAGACGCTGCGCGCCCGGCACCGGCACCGCGTGCTGCTCTCGCTGATCGCCAGGGACGAGCCCGCCGTCCCCGGAGTCCGTGTCGTGGACTTCCCCGCAGCCGCCGCCTACTGCCTTCCGGGGCTCAAGAAGTCACACGTGGTGATCAGCGACGGGACGCTGAGCCTGCTGTCGGCCGACGAACTCGACGCCGTGCTCGCGCACGAGGCCGCGCACGTGCGGGAGCGGCACGATCTGGTGCTGTTGCCGTTCACCGCGCTTCGCCGTGCGCTGCCCTGGTCGGCGGTCGTCCGCGACGCCCACGCGTCCGTGAGCCTGCTGATCGAGATGGCGGCCGACGACCGCGCCCTGCGCCACTGCTGCGCCAAGCCTCTGGCGACGGCCCTGCTCCGGTTCGGATCCGCCGCCGCGCTTCCCACGCCACAGGGGGCCCTGGGCGCCTCCGCGGTGTCGAACGTGATGGCCCGCGTCAACCGCCTCGTCCATCCGGCGGTGGAGCTTCCCGCCCACGCCCGGTTCCTGATCCTTTTCGGCTCCGTCCTGCTGACCGCGTCGGCCCCGCTGCTTTGGCTGATTCCTGGCTGACCGTTGGGTGCTAGCTGGCGTTTATCGCCTAGCTTGCAATTGCAAGCACCATGCGGCAGACTTGGGGTATGGAACTGCCCAAAGTCGGCTCGCTCGGTGAGTACATCCGCCAGCAGCGGCAGCAGGCGAAGATCTCTCTCCGTCAGCTCGCCGCCCAGGCAGGGGTGTCGAATCCCTACCTGAGCCAGGTCGAAAGAGGCCTGCGCAAGCCGAGCGCGGAGATCCTGAACCAGATCGCCAAGGGGCTGCACATCTCGGCCCAGGCGCTGTACGTCCAGGCCGGGCTCATCGAGGACCGCGAGCCCCACAGTGACGTGCTCGCGGCGATCCGTGCCGACGTCACACTCACCGGGCGGCAACGCCAGGTGCTCATCGATATCTACGAATCGTTCCACAAGGAGAACCGGGCCGCTGATTCCGCCCGGCCGCCGCAATCGGCCGATGATCTCGGGGACGACCCGGTTCCCCCACGTAACGGCATCACGCCGGAGAAGGAAGGATAGTCCATGACCCTCGCGACCGAGGTCAAGAAGATCACCGAGTCCAAGCCCTTCTACGCGCTGACCGGCGCCGGGGACTTCGCCGTAGAGAAGCTCCGCGAGCTGCCCGAGCAGCTGCAGAAGATCCAGTCCCGCCAGGACGACCTGCGTGAGACGGCCAAGGACCTCCCCGTCAAGGCGCGGGAGTACGCCACCACCGTGCAGGGCAGGGCCGAGGCCGCCGCCAAGGACTTCCCCGAGAAGGCCCGGGCGTACGCCGACACCGCCGCCGCCAGGTTCACCGAGCTCTACGAGGAGTTCGCCCTCCGCGGCCGCAAGATCGTGAGCAAGGTGAGCGGCGAGGCCGCCCACGAGCTCGCCGAGGTCTCCGAGTCCGCCGGCACGACCAACGGCGCGACCAACGGCTCCGCCAAGCGGACCGCCACGGGAACCACCAGGAAGTCCGGCGCCAAGCGCTCGCACTCCTGACGACGGCTCCGCGATGCGACGCGTCGCCCGGCCCGTCCCCGCTGATCCGGGGACGGGCCGTTCGCCGTTTCAGGGTGATACGCCTCTCGCGCTCGCGACACAGGTTGCCCCCGCGCATTAGTGTGGAGGCGACACCCACCGAATGACCGTCTGGGAGAGTTCATGTTCGGGCCTGTGAACGGCGTCCTGGATCTCATCTTCTGGCTGATCAGCATCGCGGCGTTCATCATGTCCGCATGGGCGTTGATCCATGCGATCCGCATCCCCACGAAGGCGTTCCCCGCCGCGGGCAAGCAGACCAAGCCGCTCTGGCTCGTCATCCTGGGGTTCGCGACGCTCTTCACCTTCGCCGCCGCGGTCAACTACCAGAACATGGGCGTAGGTCTGCCGGGCATCTTCACGATCGCCGCGGTCATCGCCGCGGGCATCTACCTGGCCGACGTCAAGCCCGCGGTGAACGGCTACCGCAGGGGCGGCGGCAACCAGGGCCCCTACGGTCCCTGGTAGGCCCCGGCGGGCGCCGGAACCCGGGGGGTGGCCCTAGGCTGCCAACCATGGGAACCGATGTCCTCGGGCGCACCGAACGCCTCGAACTCGCCGACCAGAGCCTGCGCGACTGGGAGGCGGTCGTTCTCGCCTCCTCGCCTGACGGGATCGTGCTCGACCGCTCGGCGTTCTACCCGGGAGGCGGCGGCCAGCCCGCCGACGAAGGCACCCTCCTCTGGCAGGGGGTGGAGACCCGCATCGCGGGTGTGCGCAAGGGCGACGACCTCTACCTGATCCCCGCCGAGGGTGAGCCGCTGCCCGTTCCCGGCACCGTGGTGACGGCCGCCGTCGCCGACGAGAGGCGTTCGGCGCTGATGCGCACGCACTCCGCGCTCCATGTGCTCTGCGGGGTCGTGTTCCGGGACTTCGGCGCGCTGGTCACGGGCGGCAACATGGAGCCGCTGGTCGCCCGGATGGACTTCAACCTGACGGAGGTGCCGCCGGGCTTCAAGGAGGCCGTCGAGGCGGCCTGCAACACCGAGGTGTCGGCCGACCGGCGCATCGACGTCCGGGTGTTGCCGCGCGAGCAGGCCTTCGCCATCCCGGACATCATCCGCACCGCGACGAACCTGGTCCCCGAGTCCGTCCAGGAGGTCAGGATCGTGGACATCGTCGGTCTCGACTGCCAGGCCGACGGCGGCACCCACGTGGCCTCCACCCGGCAGATCGGCAGGATCCGGGTCGCCAAGATCGAGAACAAGGGCAAGGGCTTCCGGCGGCTCAGGATCGCCGTGGAGGAGTGAGGTCCGCGACCGATCAGAGCCAGTCACGCTTGCGGAACGACCGGTACAACACCGCCGACACGACCACGATGGCGACGGTGGACGTCCAGAACCCCCAGGAATGTTCGAACCCGGGGAACGGGATGTTCTGCCCGTAGAAACCGGTGATCAGGGTGGGGACGGCGATGATGGCCGCCCAGCTCGTCACCCGCTTCATGATCAGGTTCATCTTGTTGCTCTGCATCGTGAGATGCGCCTCACGGATGTTGCTCAGCAGGTCGCGCAGGGACTCGGTCCACTCCGTGGCGCGCAACACCTGGTCGTACACGTCCTGGTAGTACGGGGCCATCGCCCCGTCCCCGATCTCGTCGTTCCTGCGGATGAGCGTGTTGACGACTTCGCGCATCGGCATGACGACGCGGCGCAGGGTCACCAGGCTCTTGCGGATCTCGAACGTCCGGCGCTGGTCGCCCTGGGTGATGGGCCGCTCCCCGAAGACGCTCTCCTCCAGGATCTCGATCTGCTCGTCGATCGCCTCGACGGTTTCGAAGTGGGTGTCCACGACGTAGTCGAGCAGGCCGTGCAGCAGGAAGGCGATGCCGTGCTCGGTCAGGGCCGGTGCGTCGTCCCACCGCCTGACGACCTCGCCGATGTCGAAGTGGTCGGAGTTCCGTACGGTGACCAGGGCGTTGGACGTGATGAACGCCGCGGCCTCGGCGACGTCCAGCCGGCCCGAGTCGGGGTCGAACCTCACGGAGTAGACGTTGAGGAACTTGTGGCTGTCGTAGACGTCCAGCTTCGGGCGCTGCTTGTGCTGCAGGGCGTCCTCGACGGCGAGTTCGTGGATCCCCAGTTCCTCGCTGATCGCCCGAAGGTCCTCCTCGGTCGGCTCGCACATGTCGAACCACACGACCGCGGACGGGTCCTTCACGTGCTCCGACACATCGGCGACGGGGAAGCCCTCGGCCTCGAGCTTCCCGTTCCGATACAGACGCGTGCGTCCCATGTCCAGCAAGCCTAGTCAGTGCGCCTGGCCGTACAAGATGGGTCTTTCGGGGCGAAGGTCATGCGGAGGCCGGTCGAACCCGGATCTCGCCCACCGGCTCTCCCCCGCCGGTCACCGGCGTGGTGGCGAGCCGGTCCAGCTCAGGGGCGTCGAGGCCGAGGGCGCGCAGAGCGGCGACGGTGACGGGGACGCGGGCGCGCGAACCACCGTCGTCGACCTTCACGGCGCCGGCGCTTCCGTCCGCGAAGGCGAAGGCGTCGAACGCCTCGGCCCCCGCCTTGACCATCAGTCCGGGGATCGCGCGCATCAGCACGGCCTCGGGCCGCGCCGTTCCGCTGGTCCATTCGGGGAAGGCGCGCATCGCGTCGGCGATGCGGCGCTCCGGGCTGCCCGGGTCCGCCAGGGTGAAGCGGCGGAAGGCCCGCACGACGCCGGCCATCGAGACGAAGAACAGCGGGGCGCCGCACCCGTCGACCCCGGTGGCCGCGACGCGCTCCCCGGTGAGCTCCTCGACCGTGGACCTGATCGCCCGCTGCAGAGGATGGCCCGGATGCAGGTAGCCGTCCACGGGCCACGCGTTCACCACGCAGGTGGCGAGCATGGCCGCGTGCTTGCCCGAACAGTTCATCAGGATCCGGCTGGGCCCGCCGTGCTCGCGGAAGACCTGGTGGAGCGCCTCGGTGTCCAGGGGCAGGTCCTCGGGGCAGCGCAGGGCGGACTCGTCCAGCCCGGCCCCGGCGAGGATCTTCCGTGCCCCGTCGACGTGGAACCGTTCCCCGCCGTGGCTGCCGCAGGCCAGCGCGAGCAGTTCGTCCTCCACGGGCAGGCCGGCCCGGACCATGGCGAGCGCTTGCAGCGGCTTCATCGACGAACGGGGGGATACCAGGCTCGAGGTGTCACCGTGGACCATGACGGGCGAGCCGTGCGCGTCCACCGCGTACACCCGGACCCGGTGGACGGACTCGACGAACCCGGAGCGGACCACTTCGACGATCAGTTCGGACATAGCGGGCAGTCTACGAAGCGGCCGGACGTGGCAGAATGCGGGGCCATGCGTGCGGTGGTCCAGCGAGTCAGCTCAGCGTCGGTGACGGTGGACGGCAAAGTGGTCGGGGAGATCGACGAGCCCGGCCTCCTCGTCCTGGTGGGCGTCACCCACTCCGACGGGGCCGCCGAGGCCGCAAGGCTTGCCGGCAAGCTGTGGGGGCTGCGCATCCTCCACGGCGAGAAGTCCTGCTCGGACGTCGGCGCCCCCTTGCTCGTGATCAGCCAGTTCACGCTGTACGGCGACGCCCGCAAGGGCCGCCGTCCCACCTGGCAGTCGGCGGCCCCGGGACCTGTCGCCGAGCCTCTGGTGGACGCCGTCGTCGCCGAGCTCAGGTCGCAGGGGGCACATGTCGAGACCGGCGTGTTCGGGGCCGACATGCAGGTCTCCCTGACCAACGACGGCCCCATCACGCTCGTGCTGGACGTTCCCGGCGTCTAGCGGAGACGGCGCCGCAGAGCCGGGTCGATCGTCACGTTGCGGCCGGCGTCCGGCGGCACGATGACCTCCTGCGTCGCCGCGACGCCTCCGGCGAGCAGTTCGACGTCGACGGGCACGGTCCGCTTCACGACGGCGAGGGCGATCGGGCCGAGTTCATGGTGCCGCGCGGAAGAGCCGACGAAGCCGATCTGACCGGGCTCGGCGGCCGCCTCCCCCTCGGCCTGCGTCGCGGCGCCGAGCGTGACCGGAGCACCGTGCGGGGGCAACGTGTCCACACTGCCGTCGAGATGCAGGAACACCAGGCGCCGCGGCGGGTGGCCCAGGTTGTGGACCCGAGCGACGGTCTCCTGCCCGCGGTAGCAGCCCTTGCTCAGGTGGAGCGCCTCGCCGATCCAGCCGACCTCGTGCGGGATCGTCTTGTGGTCGGTCTCGAAGCCCAGCCGCGGCGCGTGCGCCTCGATGCGGAGCGCCTCGTACGCCCAGATCCCGGCGAGTCTCAGGCCCAGCTCGGCCGGGACGTCCGCCAGCGCGGCCCGCGGCACCAGGAAGTCGCCGCCGATGGCGATCGTCCCCTCGGCGGGTGCGACCGCGGGAACGGCCCCGGAGGCGGCGACCGAGACCACGGCGTAATCGGCGGTGACGTCGGCCACCTCGACCCGCAACATGAACCTCATCTTGTCCAGGAACGCGACGAGCTGGGCCGAGGTCCCCGGCTCCACATGCGCCCACACCGCGTCGCCGTCGTCCACGAGCGTGAGGTGGTGCTCGACGCGGCCCTGGGCATCGAGCAGCAGCGTCTGGGTGGGAACGCCCGGTGCGAGGGTGTCAAGCTTCTGCGAGCTCAGGTCGTTCAGCCAGGTCAGCCGATCGGGCCCGGAGACCCGGATGATCTCCCGGTTGCTCCGGTCGACCAGTGCCTGGCCGGCCGCGAGCGCACGTTGTTCGGCGTAGGGCTCCCCGTAGTGGGCTGCGATCGTCTCGTCCGGCGCCACAGCGGCGACCGCTCCCGGGGTGTCAAGCAATGGGCTCCGCATGCCTCAAGGCTATTCGGTCCCGTACGGACCTCGTCCGCGCGCGGTGACGGCGCGGACCCGTGGGTCAGCGGCAGTCTCCGCAGCGGCCGAAGACGGTGAGGTGGCGGACGTCGGTCGCGAAGCCCAGCCGGTCGTCGAGCACGTCCACCAGACCGTTGACCAGCTCCGGAGCGACCTCCGTCACCTTGCTGCACGAACGGCAGACGAGATGGACGTGATCCGCCTCCGAGGCGAGGTGATAGGTGGGCGCGCCGTGACCGAGGTGGGTATGGGAGACGAGGCCCAGCTCCTCCAACAGCTCAACGGTGCGGTAGACGGTGGAGATGTTCACCCCGCGGGCGGTCTCCTGGACGCGCGAGCAGATGTCCTCGGGCGTGGCATGCCCGAGCTGGGTGATCGCTTCCAGCACCAGCTGGCGCTGAGGAGTGATCCGGTAGCCGCGCGAACGCAGCTCCTCATGCCAGGTCTCAGCCATGAACAGAGTCTACGAGGCGCCACAGGCAAGTAGGTCTCGCTGTGATTTCGGCCTCCCCGCTTAATCGCTTGCCGCTGCCTCTGGGGCTCGCATAACGTACAAGCACGCAGAAGGGAGGTGGTCCGAACAATGGTTGATCATTATTGGACTAGCGAGGTGGCTGTCCGCTAGGACGTCGTCCATTCGGACCTTCCGTCTGGATGTCTTTGACGTCCTGGCGAAATCCTCAAACAGACACCGGAACCCCGGGCTGCCGGCGGCCGAGGAGCATCCTCGGCCATGGTCCAGCCGGCCCGCCTCATCGTGAGGCGGAGGCCGCCCGGGGTTCTTTTTCTTTTCTTGAGACTTCTCCTGGAACGACCGTCTCCTGGGGTGATCCCGGCTCAACGGTCGCCTGCCCGGCCTTCAGCTCTCGGTCCTGGGCCCCTGGCCTTGCGACCGCTCAGTCCTCCGGCTGGAAGTCCGCCACCTTCTTGAGCTCCGCGGAGGCGTGCGACTGCAGGGGCTGGCCCATCGCCGCCATGTCATAGGCGTACATCAGGCTGCCGCCCACCAGGCCGTACAGACGGTGGCCCGCCGTGTACTCCTTGGCACTGGCCGTACGGGCGACGACGTCGGTCTGCAGTTCGATCTTGTGGAAGACGACCTCCCCCACGTAGATCTCCACGATGCCCGTGGGGTGGGCGAGGCAGACCTCGAGTTGGCGTCCGGGCTGGATCCGCCAGAAACCGGTCTCCGTGGCGAGCGGGCGGACCTTGGCGCCCTCGGCGTCGAGCAGCCAGGAGCGGCTCCGGTAGGTCAGGAACGGCTTGCCGTTGTGCCCGAACTCCACCTCCTGGCCGAAGTTGGCGCTCTCCATGGTGGGGTAGCCGATCACGCCGGCCCCCTCCCAACGGCCCAGGAGGAAGGCGATCGGTTCGAGGTCGGGATGTGCGTCCATGAGATACGAGCTTAGATGCCCCGGGCGGGCCAGACAGCAGGCCAACCGGCAGCCGCAGGACTTGTGGCGACTTATCCGGTATGCGGCGACGCGGGCCCATCGGTCTCCGACTAGGCTGCCAGCATGGCACGATCACTGGTGATCAAGGTGACGGCCGGCGCGGACGCGCCGGAGCGATGCAACCAGGCGTTCACCGTCGCGGCCGCGGCCCTGGTCAGCGGCGTACCGGTGTCTGTCTGGCTCACCGGAGAATCCGCGTGGTTCGCGCTCCCCGGTCGCGCGAAGGAGTTCGTCCTGCCCGAGGCCGCACCGCTGGCGGATCTACTCGACGCCGTCCTCGCGGCCGGACGTGTGACCCTCTGCACCCAGTGCGCCGCACGGCGCGGGATCACCGTCGACGACATCATCGACGGTGTCCGCATCGCGGGAGCCTCCACGTTCGTCGAAGAGGTGCTCGCCGAGGGCGTCCAGGCCCTGGTCTACTAGCCGGCGAGAGCCGTACCGGCTGGATCGCGCTCCATCAGGCCTGGTCACCCAGAACGGCCGAGAGTCGCTCGTCGCGCAGCCGCTGATACCACTCGTCGTTCACCGGCGGCAGCGGCCCGATCGCCCACGAGAGCAGCAGGTCGGCCAGGGCGGGATTGCGCGCCAGAGCCGGGCCGTGCAGGTAGGTGCCGATGATCTTCCCTGCGACGCAGCCCTCGGTGCCGTCTCCGTTGCCCGTGCCGACGATCGTCCGCGACAGCGGCCGCACGCCCGGGCCCAGCCGGGTGACGCCCATGTGGTTCTCGAAGCCCGTCAGAGTGGGCAGGCGCAACGCGGGATCGACCTCCGCGGCCAGCTCGCCGACCGCGCGCCGCTCGCCGCGGCTCGAACTGATGTCGAGCAACTCGAGGCCGGGCACGGGCTGCCCCTCCTCACCGCCGAACACCGAGCCCATGATCTGGTAACCCGCGCAGACCGCCAGCATGGCGGCGCCGCGGGCGATCGCCGACTGCAGCCCGCCGTCCTTGCGCAGCCGCTCGGCGCCGAGGATCTGCGGCCGGTCCTCACCGCCGCCGATGAGGTAGATGTCGCCCTGCTGCGGCACCGGGTCGGACGACCGGACGTGATGGATCCGGGTCGGGACGCCCCGGGCGCGGGCCCGCTGCTCCAGGACCAGCGCGTTGCCCTGGTCGCCGTAGGTGCTGAGCAGGTCCGGATAGATCCAGACGATTGACAATTCAGACTGCACGACCGAACTCCGTCCGGATCTGCTGGAACGCGGTGTAGTTGGCGATCACGTCGATCCTGCCCAGCGGCAGCGCGGCCACCGCCTGGTCGAACGAGTCGCAGAGCTGGAACGGGATGCCGGCGACGTCGAGCCGCAACGCAAGGTCGAGACGCCGCTCACCGGTCACGTAGACGGGCCGCCCCCGGAGGATGCGGTAGTCGACGTCCCAGAGCCACGAGGTGTCCCGGCCGTCCGGCCCCTGGGCGTTGACCGACAAGATGATCGGAAGCCTCGGGTCGGAGACCTCGAATGCCTCCAGCCAGCCCGCCGGGTTCTTGGCCAGCAGGAGTCGCAGGGCGCGCCCGTCGCGCTCCACCGTGGTGTAGCGGCCCGCCACCGACGTGACCGTCCGCAACCTCGGCAGGGCTCTGGCCGGGTCGAGCCCGAACGCGTCCACCGTGGCCAGCGCGATCGCGGCGTTGGACCGGTTGGCCTCGCCGGGAAGCTGCAGATCGAGCCGCCAGCGCCGGCCGTGCGGGTCGATCACGTCCTCACCGTCGAGGACCCAGTCGGGCTCGGGGCGGTGGAAGGTGCACTCGCGGCAGGCCCAGTGGACCGACCCCTGCTGCCCCATCTCCCTGGAACCGCCGCGGTCGAGGGGGCCGCCGCACTCGGGGCAGCACCACGAGTCCTCACGCCAACGCTGCCCGCCCGACACCCAGGTCACCCGGGCCGCCGTGGACGCGCCCCACGTCACCAGGGGGTCGTCACAGTTGGCGATCACGTGCGCCGGCTTGCCCGCCAGCGCACGGCGCCACTTCTGCGCGAGCAGCCAGATCTCGGCCGCACGGTCCATCTGGTCGCGGCTGAGGTTCATGAGGGTGACGATCCCGGCGTTGGTCGTGTCGAGCACCTCGGGGAGGTACTTCTCGTCGACCTCGAGCACGGCGAACGGCGCGTGCTTCGCCCCAGACAACGCCGACACGTGGCCTGCCGGCATGTTCGCACCGAAGGCGTTGGTGGCCACCTCGCCCAACTCCATGAGCGCCGAGGCGATCAGACGCGTCGTCGTGGTCTTGCCGTTGGTGGCGCTGACCAGGGCGAGCTTGCGATCTGTGGCGAGCTTGCGGAGCAGATCAGGCTCCAGCATGAGCCCGACCCTGCCGCCGATGACCGACCCGTCGCCGCGTCCGGTGGCCCTGGACAGCGTCGCGGCCGTGCGGCCCAAGGCACTGGCGAGCTGCGCCCGCAACGGAAGCTGACTCATGCCCGAGATCCTATCCGCGCTCCCCACCACCGGCCGCCTCGCGGCTCGGGGCCGTACGGCCCTGCATGATCACAAACCGTGAAGACGCAGGCAGGAGGCGACTTTTGCGAACCTGTGCATGATCACGAGTGGTGAAGGTGCAGGTGAATGTGGGTTTCCCCGAACCTGTGCATGATCACGCCCAAGGTTTGGGCAGGTCGGTGGGGGTGTTGCCGAACCTGTGCATGATCACGCGGGGGGGATGAAGGACAACTCCGGGGGGGTGTCTCCGTCGAAGGGGAGGACGAACCGGCGGGGCCAGGACAGGACCGTCTCCAGCCAGCCTGCGCCCATCGTCTGGGCGACGTGCTTGACCCGGTCCTTCGGCTCCACGCCGATCGCGACGGTCCCCACGTCCCGCTGGATGCCCTCGTGCTCGTCGTCTCCGAGGATGACCCGCCACGCGAGAGCGCGGTTGCGGTCCACCTCCATCGACAGGGGGTGGTGGCGCAGGGCCTTGGCCCGGTGGCCGAGCAGCTCGGTCCTGACGCCCACCGCGACGGCCCCCTCACCGGCCGCCGCGGACCCGTTGACCCCCTGGTGCGCGTAAGGCCGGCCGACCGGATCAGTGCCGAACAGGGTGTACTCCATCGCCGGGGCGGCGCTGCGCAGATCGGGCGCGGAATGCCCGAACGGGAACAACCGATCCACTTCGTGCAGCCAGCGGACCTGCGGGATGACCCAGGCCGCCCCCGGGCGCTCCCCCGCCTGCATCGGCTGCTCCCTGTCCTCCGGGTCCAGCAGTCCCGCGGCGACCTCGGACGCCTTCTCCGTGAGCAGCGTGGGGTCGAACCAGGTCCGCAGCGACCACGACCTGCGGGCGACGCCGCGCTCGGTGAGGGTCGCGAGCAGGCACTCCCGGCGCTTGACCGGCAACTCGGCCCAGATGTCGGCGAGGACGCGCGGCACACCGGGCAGAGAGCGGTTCGTCACGAACGACAGAATCACCGTGTCGGTCCAGATCCGCAGCCACGCCCATTCCGGCGCCACGGCGAGCAGGTCGGCCTCGCGCAGCTCGACCAGCGTGCAGGCCTTGCCCGTACGGCACTCGCGGCCGCAGGCGGCCGAGCGGCGGCCGCAGATGGGCGGGACCGGGCTCAGCATGGCGCGTTCGCGGTCCTCCCCCAGCGGCACCTGGATGCGCAGCGGGCGGTCCATCCCGTCGGCGAAGACCGCCGCGTAGCCGGGCTGGAGCGAGACGACCTGGCGGGACTGGTCCTCACTCAGGTTCATCGCCGCGCCGACGAGCCGGCGGTCGTCCTCGGCCGGCAGACGGTGGACGACCTTCAGCGCGGTGTTCTTCACGACGTCGGAGACCAGCTTCGTGGGGATCTGCTCGGCCACGATGATGCCCTCGCCGTACGCCCTGATCTCGGCGAGCATCCCGGCCAGCAGCTCGACCGCGTGGGTCGAGGCCCGTTGCGAACCGCGGTCCCTGAGCAGACGGTGGGCCTCCTCGATCACGATGACGTGGCGGAGTCCGGCCGGGCCGTCCTCGTTACGCGGGTCCTGCCGGGCACGCATCCGCAGGTGCTCGACGATGCGGATGATGAGCGTGCCCATGAGGAACGCCTTGTCCTCGTCGTTGGCCACGTCCTCGATGGCGAGCACCACGTTGCGCTGGAGCAGGCCGCCGATGTCGGCCGGATGACCGCCCTCGAAGAACCGGCCTGCGCTGCCCACCCGCAGGCTGCGCAGCCGGAGGCTGATGAACCCCTCGACGTCGGCCTGCACCTCGTTGCCGTAGCCGATCTCCTGGATGACCTCCAGGGCGTGCTGCTGCAACTGCTCGAGGGTCGGTACGGCCGGCTGCACCGCCGCGCCGGGGATCCCGCCTCCGGTGACGACGTCCCAGCCGTTGGCCTCGTAGACCCGCTGGAGGGCCAGCGACATGATCTGCGGGAACGGCTCCTCGGCGTCGAAGGCCGCCATGAAGAGCGCGCGGACCATGTCGATGTGCGCCTGCACCGGATAGCCCGGCTCGGGAGCGAGCGGGTTCACGCTGAACGGCACGTTGTCCGGCGCGGACGGGTTGATGACGGTCAGCGGCGCGAGGTTCTCGACCCGGCCCGCCATCGCGGCGTACTCCGACTTGGCCGGCTCGATGGCCAGCCACGGGATCCCGGCCTTGGTGAGCTCCTCCAGCAGGTGCCTGACCGTCTGCGACTTGCCCGAGCCGGTGGCGCCGGTGATGAAGGCGTGGCGGTTCAGCGTGGCCAGCGGCACCCGGAACGCGCCCACCGCCCGGTCCTGGCCGTCCACGATCGCCCCGAGGTCGATCAGCTCGGAGGAGCCCTCGATCTCGGCCTCGCTCGTCACGTCGAAGTAGCCCGCGTCGACCACCCGCACGCCCGGGACCTCCCGGCGCGGCAGTCCCGCGAGAGCGGCGAGCGCGCCCGCCGTGGCGGCGAACGGCGCGCCCGCCCCGTCGGCGGAGTCCTGCAGGTTGACGGCCAGCGCCTCGGCGAAGCCGTACACGGACTCGCCGGCGGCGATGCCGCGCTCGGCTCCGGACAGGGCCGGCACGGACATGGCGCTGCGGAGCCGGTAGGGATGGTGGCTCATCTCGACCGAGCCGACCAGCACGGGGGCGAGTTGCCGCAGTTCGTCGGGGCCCGCGGCGCCCGCGAGCACGCGGACGTTCCACAGACCGGCCTCGCGGAACGCGTCGAGCTCCTGCATCCTGCGCTCGGCGCGCTCGGCGTCGAATCGGGACCTCTCCGAGGCGTCGCCGTACTGGCGCAGGACGTTGAGCTGGGTGCGCAGGTGGGCGACCTCGGTGTCGAGGAGGTCGGTCGGCTCGGCGACGACCACCCAGCCGAACGGCCGCGACATCAGCGTGACCAGCGTCGACTCGAACAGCGTCGGCCGCTTGTGCTCGTCGGGCTCGGGCTCGCGCCTGCCGTACAGCGGAGGCGCCTGCCTGCCGGGGCAGGGCGTCCAGACCAGGTCGGCCAGGTCGGCGATCCACTCCTCGCCGATCTCGACCCCGCGGGCACCGCCGGGGAAGAGCAGCGGCTGAGGACCCGTGACGGGCGCCTCGTCGCTCGCGACCGCGCGCTTGGGCGGCCGCGGCGGCGTGAGCGGCCCCGCGTTGGTGATGAGCTCGAGCGGCGCCCCCGAACCACGCGACAACCAGCCGATGACGAACGGGCGGTTGCGCTGTGCGGCGGACAGAACGGCCGGGAGAACGGTGACGAAGTCCCATTCCGCAGACGAACTCCGCGACGGGGCGGCGATCGCCTGGATCCGGTACCACGGCCCGCTCAGGGGGAACGGATGCATGAGACCCCTCACTTGACGACGAACAGGGGAGAGACTCCTTCAACGATCAAGTGCTCACATCCCTGTTGACGATGCCCTTACCGGATCCGGACGGTGTCATGGCCGCTTGCGCCAGTCGAGCCGGGGCGGCGGAGGACCGAGATTCGGCGGCGGCGCGTCCTCGTCGAGCTCGAGCGGCTCGGGCTCCTCGGAGCGCAGCGCGACCCGCCTCAGCTCCTGGAACTCGCCCAGCGTCGTCTTGGGGAAGGTGAGGATCGCGGGGTTGGCGTCCGCGAGCCTGACCTGCCGCCCCTCGGCGGTCGCATGGGTGACGATGACCGACGTGGTGGGGAGTTGCTGCAGTTGGTGCGGCTCGACGAGGAACTCCCGCGAGCGCTGCAGCACGCCCTCGGCGACCTGGGGAGCGGTGCGCCCCCACTCGGTCGACTCGGTGATGTCCTCCTTGAGGTCGCCCTCCCCCTTCTCCTCCGGGCCGGTACGGCCTTCGCCGACGGTGGAGGTGTAGAACCCGCTCGGGGGATGGACGGACGAGCTGAACGTCTCGGTGAGCTGGGCCAGTTCGAGACGGTGCTCGGTGCCGACGTGCTCGCTCGCGACCCTGGCGTCCTCTGCGTTGCCCAGGCGCATGAACGCGACGGCGGCGTGGCCCCTGCCGAGCCGTTCCCTGACCGTGGGGGTGAGGCTGCGGTAGGTCAGCACGAGCCCCGTACGGGACGTCTCACAGGCGTCCATGAGCCGGTCGAGCACGTCGCCGCGCAGCTTGTCCGCCCCGGCCACGATGATCGTGTGATACCAGGGCCGCTCGCTCGCCGGAGACTGGCGCAGGATGTGCGTGAGCGCCGTGGCCACGTAGGTGCCGAGCACCCGGTTGCCGAAGACGCCCGCCTGGCGGTCCATGCTGACCACGCGCAACCGTGCCGGCGGCAGCCGTACGGCCTCGGAGCCGAGCGTCTCCAGCTTGCGTAATTGCGACTCCAGGGCCCAGGCCCGCTCGATCACGACACGGTCGGCGACGCCCCGGCCGAACAGGGTGCCGATGCGTTCGAGCTGGGTCGCGGTCAGCAGGCCGTACTTCATGTCGTCGCGCGGGTCGCCCACCTGGGCGAGTGCCCGGAGCGCCGCGGTGACCTGGCTGATCGTGGCGTTCTCCCCGAGGACCTCGAGGACCCGCTCCAGGATGGCGTTGTCGAACCCGATGTCCCTGCTGGTCTCCTCGCTCACGCTCACGACGTGGGCGAGCACGTCGGCGAAGGCCTCCGGCTTGAGCGTGGCACCCAGGTCGAGCCGCGGCAGGTCCACCGGAAGCACCCACACCAGCGGGTCGTCGCCGCCCCTCTTGGCCAGCTCGATGAGGTCCTTGGCGATGGCCCCCTCGGACAGGTCGAGCACGGTGAGGTGACCGCCGCTGTAGAGCCGGGTCGCGCCGATCAGGGTGATCAGGGCCGACCAGCCCGCGAGCGTCCCGCCCGCGACGTCGACGCGGTCGATCTCGTCGGGCACGGCCACCGCGTACCAGTTCAGCTGCTTGTCGAACGTGGTCTTCTTCTCGGCCCAGGCACGGTACTCGGCGGCGTGCTCCTCCTGGGCCGTCATGATCTCGCGCTCGCGCCGCTCCTGCGTCCGCTGCTCCCGAGCGAGGCGCTCGTTCACCCGTACGCCGACCGCGCGGTTGCCCTGGACGATCGCATAGGTGCAGATCCCGGCCACACCGCCCGCCGCGACCAGCCCGAGCAGCACGAACGACCACGCGAGCATCTGCGTCACCCCGAGGGCGAAGATGCCGACCGCGACGACGGCCATGAAACGGCGGAAGATCCGGACCGGGCGGTTGAGCATGTCCTCCTGGAGCCGCTCCCGCTGGGCCCATTCCGCCTCGGCGGGCGCTTGGGCGTCCGCCTCTTCGATGTCCTCCCGGGCGGGACGTTTGGGTGGGGGCCCCGGATCTGAATGCAGCAGGGCGTACTGCCAGCCCAGGTAGATACGGTCCGCCTGAAGCTGAGCATGCTCCGGGTGCGGGTCGCCCACAAGCCCTCCATGTCCGCCTGGGTCACAGCGTAGGAGCTATAAGCCCTATCAGGACGGGCTTCTCGGCATTCGGACGCAATTCCGGCCAGCGATGGGACGAATGCGGCTAATGGTTCGACTGCGGGCGTACTACCATCCGGTGCCATGATGTCATCCCCCCGCGGCAGCCGCCGTCGACGTCCGGTCCTGGTTCCGGTCGCCTCCGCGGTGCTGGCGGCGGGCATCGGCGTGACCGCCGTCTCCGGCGGCTTCGCCCAGGCGGCCGACGATCCACCCCCGAAGGTCGCTCCAGGCAAGATGATCGACCAGGGCCAGTTCCGCACGCAGTTCGTCAAGGCGGCCGACACCACCCAGCCGGGCACCTTCGGCGATCTCAAGCGTTACCTGGTGCTCACTCTCAAGGTCACCAACCTGGGCGATGAGACCACAGGCATCGGCCTCCTCCCGGAGGCTGGCAAGATCGGGTCGATGCCCCTCAACTTCGCGGGTTCCATCCTCCGCATGCGACCGGAGATCAAGACGAAGTACGGACCCGAGGTCTACGGGACGGATTTCGGGGTCAAGACCGGGCTTCTGCAGCCTGGTGTGGCGACGACCGTGCTCGTGAAGTTCGAACTCGAGCCCACGGCCACGGCTCCCACCTCAGTCACTCTGGACGTCGGCAGCTTCGTCTACGAGCCGCTCGGACTACGGGACCAGACGCATTACTGGCAACTCGTCGGTGACGATGACGACGACGGGTTCGTCCCCACGGTGGCCGCGGAGGTCACCCTCCCCGTGACGCGGGAGCGCGGGTGATGACGATGACGCGACAGGAACCGGGAACCACCCCGCGGCAGGCACGCAGACCCGTGGAGCGGCGGAGCGTCGTCGGCCGCGTCGCGGCGATGGTCGCCGGGATCGCCCTGGCGGCGGCCGCGGTGTGGGCCCAGTCGAACGCCATGCCGTACGAGCAGCGCGGCTCCTTCCTCACCACCAAAGGCGAGATCGGCCGGCCCGTGGAGACGAACCGCTACACCGTGCAGGTGACGTCGGTGACGGCGGCACACATGGTGGATACGCGGAACTTCTCCAGCGAGACCGTGAAGGTCGCGACCCGCTACCTGTTCCTTCTGGTGAACCTCAGGGCGACCACCCGCAGCGAGCCCATGCAGCTGAGCAAGCTGGGGCCGCCCGAGCTTCTCACCGCGGACGGCAAGCGATACAAGCCCACCGACAAGGTGGATGAGTCGCTCACCTTCTTCGCCAAGCAGGTCCAGCCGGGGCTCTGGTCCACCGGGACCCTCGTCTACGAGGTTCCCGCCGCCGCCATACCGGGCGTCCGCTTCGTCTTCATCCCGCCCGTCGCCGCGATAGTCGTGGACAACTCCGCGCCAGAAGCGGAGATCGACCTGGGCCTCACCAGCGCGGACGCCGCCCGGCTGATCTCACGGGCAGAGGCGTACCACCCCCTGGTGACCAAGACCTCATGAGCCGAAGAATCGGGAAGACGTGCGAGGTTCTGACGTGAGCGAGACGCCGATAGGCGGAGACCGGCAGGACCCCGGCTCTCCCGACTCCCGGGACTGGTTCGCCCCGCCTTTGGACCAGCCGGCGGACATGGACATCACCTACACGGGCCCACCGCCCCAGCCTCCCTCGATACCCATTCCGGGGACGCTCCGGCCGGTCGGGGACCTGCGGGTCTGGCCGGCCCTGTCGGAGGAGGAGCACACCATGACGGTGCCCTTCCCCGCCGTCCCCGGCACCCGCGTCGAGTTGCCCGCCCACTACAGACGGCCCTCGCCGCCGGCGCCGCCGCCTCCTCCCGCGCGCAAGAAGATGTCACGTGGGCGGCGGCGTGCCCTGCTGGGGTCGGGCGCGATCCTCTCCGTGGCCGCTGCCATCGCGTTTCCGCTCTGGTTCGCCCATGGCGTCTACGAGTACGGCCGGCCGCCCGACCACATCCACACTGTCCAGCCCAAACAAGCCGCAACCTGGCAACACGTGTCGTGGCGGGTGGCCTTGTGGCCCATCCAGAATCCGGATCCGAGTGCGACGCCGGATCCCTCACGCCAGTGGATGAAGGTCGTCGTCACCAGGACGGCCCTCGACGCGGAGGGCGCCATCCGGCACGGCACCCCCGACGTGAAACTGACGGACGCGGCCGGACGCACCTGGCTGGCGCAGCTCGTCAACGACACCACCCCGACCGAAACCGCCGAGAACAAGGTCGGAACGCCGTACCGGATCGAGCTCATGGGTGTGGTCCCGACGAGCGTCTCCAAGAGGGTGGACGTGCTGCTACGACCCAGCATCTATCGCAAAGTCCCCGACCAATCCGTGGACAACATGCTGAAGGATTCGGTCACGACCGAGGAGAGGGCCGACCAGGTACTCAAGTTCTTGCGGTGACCCGGGGCCGGCGCAGCCGGTCACGGGTGGCCGCCAGATCGAAGGTCGCGGCGATGAGGCACATGGTCAGGGTCGTGACCACGAACTCGGAGACGAAGAAGACCGGGACGTCGGTGATGAACCAGAAGTACGGCTTGTCGCTGGCCACCAGGTACTGACCCGCCCTGGTGAGATAGTCGCCGCCGATGTGAAGACCGACGTAGCAGAGCGCGAACAGCCCGAACAGCGGCGCCCCTCCCCTGGCCGTCAGCCGGAGGGAGTTGAGCAGCGGGATCCAGCGCTCGGTCCACCCCGCGGTGAGTTTGGAGAGGGCTCGCCGGGTCAGGCTGTGCGTGTCCTGCAGCCGGGCGGCGGCCACCTCGAGGGGCGTGCCCCTGATCGTGGTCTGCGTGTCCTCCGCGTAGGCCCCGTAGACGAGGATGCCGATGGTCAGCCACGCCAGCGGAAGGGCGAGTCCGGAGATCACATTCGGCCAGATGTCCGACCAGAACGTCTCCCATCCGGGGATCGCACTCTGCGCGTCCGTCGCCAACTTCTCCCCACCCGCGACCACGGCCCGGTCACCGATCCAGGCCGAGCGGACGCCCACCGCGGCCCCGATGGCGTTGAGCCCGTAGAAGACGAACGCGAGCTCCCCGAAGGTCGCCACGATCCCCGAGAACCGGCCCTGTCCCGCCTCGTGCCGCCGGCCGAAGATGGTCTTCACTCCGTAGGCCACGACGGCCGTCACGAGCGAGACCTTCCAGTCGAGACT
>Ga0310811_10002094_pt1 | contig 24881 bp, 22 predicted proteins | sample YCmetagenome_FD_207642 | JGI IMG/M metagenome (GOLD analysis project Ga0310811, IMG submission 207642) | Soil microbial communities from experimental microcosm in Duke University, North Carolina, United States - YC | ecosystem: Engineered > Artificial ecosystem > Soil microcosm > Unclassified ... | reverse complement strand
GAGGTGACCAAAGGATCTCTCCGTGCCGTCAATTCCCTCAAGCAGAAGCGCGCCGAGCGTGAAGCTCGCGAAGTGACCGCCGCCGAGGAACTCGCCTCGCGCATCAACAAGCTCAAGCTGAATCTCACGCTCGAGACCGGCGAATCCGGCAAGGCCTTCGGCTCCATCACGGCGAAGGATCTCACCGAGAAGCTCGAAGCCGAGCTCAAGGACGTCACCCTGCCCCGCCACGCGGTGGAGCTCGAGAAGAACATCAAGGAGTCCGGCGACCACGAGGTCCCCGTTCGCCTGCACCCTGACGTGACCGCGAAGCTGCGCGTCAAAGTCTCCGCCTCCACTCCCGAAACGGAAGAGGAAGCCGAGGACGCAGCTCCGAAGAAGAAGTCCGCCAAGAGCTAGCGCACCATGCCCACAGATTCTCAGGCCAGGCAGCCGGAGAATCCCCCGCAAACCGACGGGGAGTTTGGATCTGGAAAACGTTCTCGCAAGGGGAATTATCCCCAATCGAAAGCGAGTTATTTACCAGATATTCACAGAAGCCTGCCGCAAAGTCTCGACGCCGAAAAAGGCGTTCTCTGTTCTGCCCTCCTCTCGCCCGGCAATGTGCTCGGCGAGTGCATCGAGCGGCTGGAGGAGAACCACTTTTACCATCCTGCGCACCAGATCATCTACCGTGAGATGGTCATGCTCCAGAACGCGGCCAAGCCGGTCGATTTCATCACGCTCACCCAGGTCCTGAAGGACAAGGGCGAGCTCGACAAGGCCGGCGGAGCGGCGGCGATCTCGGAGTTATTCACTTTCGTTCCCACGTCCAGCAACGCGGACTACTACATCGACATCGTCCGGGAGAAATTCCTCCTGCGGCAGCTCATCCAGACCTGTACGGAGTTCGCCAGCCGGGCATACGACGAGCAGGGCGAGGTCAAAATCCTCCTGGACGAGGCCGAGTCGAAGGTGATGCAGATCGGTGAGGAGCGCTTCAAAGGCGTTTTCGCCGACATGCGCACCGAGGTGATGAAGGCCATCGAGAGCATCGAGGCCCTGTACAAGAACCGGGGTGGTCTCACCGGCCTGCCCACGGGCTTCAAAAGGCTCGACGAAATGACCGGCGGCCTGCGCGGGTCGGAAATGTTCGTCGTCGCGGCCCGTCCGTCGATGGGAAAGACCGCATTCGCGATGAACATCGCAGAGCATGTCGCCGTAGTCGCCGGGAAGCCGGTCGGCGTTTTCAGCCTGGAAATGAGCGCCAGCCAGCTCGTCCAGCGTCTCCTCTGCTCCCATGCACGAGTGAACCTGAAGAACGTGCGCGACGGCTTTCTCTCCACGCACGACACCAGCAAGATCACCAAAAGCGCGCAGGTGCTTGCGAAGAGCTCGATCTACATCGACGACACGGCGGGCATCAGCATCCTGGAACTGCGCGCGAAGGCCCGCCGCATGAAAGACCGCCACGGGATCGAGCTGATCGTCATCGACTATCTCCAGCTCCTGCGCTCACCCAGCAAGCGAGGCCAGGAAAACCGCCAGATCGAAATCGCGGAAATCTCGAACGGCGTGAAGGCGCTCGCGAAGGAACTCGACATCCCGATCATCGTCCTCGCCCAGCTCAATCGTAACCCCGACAGCCGTACCGGCAACTCGAAGGGCCGCCCCCGCATGAGCGATCTGCGCGAATCCGGCTCCATCGAGCAGGATGCCGACGTGGTCAGCCTGCTCGTGCGCTCGGAAGTCTACGAGGACGACGAGGACGAGAAGAAAGAAAAAGCGGGCGAGGCGGAACTGATCATCGCGAAGCAGCGTAACGGCCCGATCGGCGACATCCCGCTCACATTTCTCAAGGAATTCACGCGCTTCGAAGATCGCGCCGAGGTCCGCGAAGGCGGCGGCGACTAGAGCGTTCCGCGACTGCGAGACCTTCGATCAGATGGCAGGGATCGCGGCTCCGTCCGCGTCCGACTTTTGATTCGGAGTGCGACCGCGCGAAATCTGCGCTTAAGACCACCCATTTTTTCGTTTTAAAAGTGAGGTCGGCACGGAGTGCCAATTGCCTCGGTCGCTCCCGCGGCCTCTCCCTTCGGGCTGTGCTTTGCACAGGCTATCCCAAACGCTCCCAGCGTTTGGGATTCTACCCTCGTAGGACACGCCTCGCGGCGGACAGTTATCCATTTCGATGCCCGACTGAGCCCGGAACGCGCCTATCGCGCGGTGATCGAGAAGTTTGCGGCCAAGGCCTCGAGCGTGCGCTCCAGCGGGAGCCCAACAACGTTCGAGAAGGAACCTTCCACGCACTCGATGATGCGCCCCTCGTCTTCCTGCGCCGCGTAAGCACCGGCTTTATCGAGCGGATCGATGGAGGCCAGGTAACTCTGGATCTCTCCGGCCGTGAGGGCGCGGAACCGCACCCTTGTCGTCTCGTGGAACTTCACCATCGCGCGCCGTCCCCACTCCACCAAACAAACGCCGGTGATGACCTCGTGCACGTGGCCGGACATGCGGCTGAGCATCTCCACGGCATGGACAAGATCCCGCGGCTTGCCAAAAATCTCTCCCTCGAAAACCACGATCGTGTCCGCCCCGAGCACGACCCGGTCGGGCTGCGCAAGAGCGATGGCCATGGCCTTGAGCTCCGCATTGGCCATGGCAAGACCGCACGGGGAGCCATCCGTGGACATTTGCTCCTCGACGTCCGCAGGCTCACAGACGGCCTCGATGCCCGCCTCGGCGAGCAGATCCCGGCGCCGCGGTGAACGCGAGGCCAGCACCAGGCTCGAGTGTGAAATCTGTCCGGCCGGCTGGCTCAAACGATTTCCTCGTCGCCCGAGAAGCCCACATCCTCACGGATGGACTCCAGGCGGCGGCGCATGTCGCGCTCGGAAGCCGCGCGATGGCTCAGCCGGTCGTAGATGCCGGCCACAAAGGGAATGACGGCCGCGGCACCGGCGCCGATCAAGGCGATCGCGGTACGCTGGCGGGCGTTGATTTCCAACTTATCGGCGACGAGAAGGCCGACCCCGAATCCGACCGCAGCCTGCGAAAAAGCCACGAGGCCGGTCACGGGAAGGTTTTCTCCAAACTTCGAGATAGGTAGCGTCGCCATACGCTTTGCAACGTAGGGGCCGACTGTGCCATTTTCAACCACAATGAAACGGGTGCTTGGCATAGATTACGGTGACGTCCGCGTAGGAGTGGCGGTCAGCGACGAACTGGGATTCATGGCGCATCCGCTGGAGACGATCGACGTCCGCCATGCCCCGGCGGTCGCCCGCATCCGCGACCTGGCCGCGGAACGCGGGGTGGAAACCATCGTCGTCGGCATGCCGCGCAACATGAACGGCACCCATGGCCCGGCCTCCGAGAAGGCCGCCAAATTCGCCGAGGAACTCCGCGCCGCGTTGCCGTGCAAGATCGTGACCTGGGACGAGCGACTCACAACGGTCTCCGCCCAGCGCTCGCTCCAGGAGGCCGGCCGCAAGGCAAAGGACCAAAAAGGCGTGATCGACCAGGCCGCGGCCCAGGTAATCCTCCAAAGCTGGCTCGACGCACAGGCCGGCGGCTTGTCCGCGCTCTAGCTGGGAGCGATGAGCGCGGCTCCCAAAACCGGCTCCCGCCGCATCCGCCTGACGGTCGCCTACGATGGAGCTCCATTCGCGGGCTGGCAAAGCCAGGCGCACGGCGACTCGGTGCAGGACGCGATCGAGCGGGTGCTCGCGCGGATCGCGAAAGAACCCATCCGGCTGCACGGGGCGGGCCGCACCGACTCCGGCGTGCATGCGCTCGGGCAGGTCGCGCATTTCGACGCGCCCGAGAGCTCCAAAATGACGGCGCCCGACTGGCAGCGCGCTTTGAACGGAAACCTGCCGCCGAGCATCCGCATCCTTCGCTCGGCCAAGGCCCGGGCGGATTTTCATTCACGCTTTTCCGCGACGGGAAAAATCTATCGGTACGATCTCTGGACGGCGGAAGTCCTGCCCCCCCATCTGGCGGGACGGGCCTGGCACATGCCGCATCCCCTGGACCTCGGCGCGCTTCACGATGCCATGCAACTCTTTACCGGATCGCACGATTTCCATGGCTTCACCGCAAACCGCGGCACGCCGGCGGGGGACACCGTGCGGCGTATCCACTCCATCCGCCTGAAGCAATCCGGTCCCTCGCTACGCATTACCTTCGAGGGCGAGGGCTTCCTGTACAAAATGGTCCGCATGCTGACCGGAGCCGGGGTGCGGGTCGCGCAAGGCCGCGCGGAACCCGGCACGCTCCGGAACCTGCTGGATAATCCCGGACACGGCCGGTGGACGAATGTCGCCCCGGCAGACGGCCTGTATCTCGTGCGAGTCCGCTACTGAGCGGCGGTCGCGGACTTCGCCGGCTGCGATTTCACGACGATGGCGGATTTCTGGTAATCCACGGTGACCGCCCCGAGCTGTGCGACGTACTCGAGTACGCTCGACATCGGCACGGACGCGAGCTGAAGCGTGATTTTTTTCTCGTCGCCGTATTCCTTCGGGAAAAGCCGCACCACGTTGAGGGCGACCTTTTGCTCGGCGGCGATCTTCGGCAAATAGTCGAGCACGGCATTCAAGGAGGCGTCCTTGAAGTCCACCTTCGGCACAATGAGGGCATCGGCCCTGGCCTTCAAATTCCCCTGGGATGCCGTAGCCATCTCGATGCGCCGCAGGCTGATCGCGGCCGCCTTGTTGCCGGGGTCGGCGGCCAGGACCTGCTGGAACAGTTGCTTCGCGGTGGCGTCGTCGCCGCTGAGCGAGGCGCGCACCCCGCGGGCGTAAACTTCCTGCACGGTTTCCGCCGAGACGGTAGCCGCAATGGCCAGGATGGGAACGAGGAGGGGGAGCCAGCGTTTCATAGTCCGCAGCTTACATCTTTTGACTTCCGAACGCAAACGCCACCACGCCGCTTGAACCCACGCCTTATTTTGCTAGCCTTCGCCCGTGCGCAAATGGACTTCCGCTGGTTTTTGGATGCTCGCGGCCGCCATGATCCTGCTCGGCAGCGCGCACTCGCAGCTCTCGGACAAGGAAAAGCGCGACATGTTCCTGCACTCGCGGGAGGACATTCACCCCGTGCCACGGGCGACTTCCACGCCCAAGCCGAAGCCAACGCCGGTGGCGAAACCAACTCCCAGGCCGACGCCACATCCGAAACCAACTCCCGAGCCCGAACCGGAAGAGGAGCCCACGGCCACGCCAAAGCCCCACCCCAAGGCCAAACCGACCCCGGACGAAGAGGAGGAAGCTCCCCAAAAGCACAAGGCAACCCCGACTCCCGAACCGGAGGAGTCCAAGCCCGACAAGATCCCGGAACCCGAGCACGAAAAACCGACTCCCAAGCCAACCCCTACCCCGAAGCCGACTCCGACGCCAAAGCCCGAGCCGGAGGAAAAACCCTCCGCTCCCATCGTGATCGAGAAATCCGGCAAGGCGGAGGACGAAGGATACGTGCCACCGCCTCCGAAACGCGGCTGGTCGCTCTTCGGCGGCGGTCCAAAGTACACCTACCTCACCGCCTCCGTGCGGGCCGCGATCGACAAGGCGGCGGTCAAAAAAGGACGCTGGAAATACATCGTGGTGCACAACAGCGGCACCCGGCAGGGCAACGCCCATGCCTTTGACATCTATCACCGTACCGTGCGCCACATGCCGAACGGGCTCGCCTACCACTTCGTGATCGGCAACGGCCGCTCCTCCGGCGACGGGGAGATCGAGATCGGCAATCGCTGGACACGCCAGATCAATGGCGGCCATGTCGCGAGTGACTACCTGAACAATATCGCCCTCGGAATCTGCCTCGTCGGCGATTTCAACCGCGACCTCCCGACCAAGGCGCAGACCGCCGCGCTCGAGGAACTCATCAACTACCTGCGCAAACGCTGCGGCCGCGTGAAGGGCCACGACATCATCGTGCGAGGGCACAAGCAGATCAACCCGAAGCCGACCGACTGTCCCGGCGATCGCTTCCCCCTCAAGTGGCTGAACCGGGAGTTCAAGGACTGAGGCGTCCGATGAGCCTGCGAACTGCGAATCACGCAGAATGAAAATAGGCATCACCGGTGCGAGCGGGTTCATAGGGTCTCACGTCGCCCGGCTCGCCCGCACACGCGGCCATGAAACCGTCGCTTTCTCGCGCGAGCCCAAACCAATCCCGGGCTTCGTCGAAACGCGGAAATTTTCCACCGAGACGAAGCCCGACGTATCCGGGCTGGATGCCATCGTTCACCTCGCAGGCGAGACCATCATGGGGCTTTGGACGCCGGCCAAGAAACGACGCATCCTCGCCAGCCGGGTGGAGGGAACCCGCCGCATCGTCGAGGCCCTGAACGATTCGCCAGCGCCTCCGGCAACTTTTATCTGTGGCTCGGCGATCGGCTACTACGGCGATACCGGTGAACGGGAGGTCACGGAGGCCAGCCCGGTCGGCGAAGGCTTCCTGGCGGGCGTCGCCGAGGCTTGGGAACGCGAGGGATCGAAGGCTTCGCATGCGCGGACCGCCTATCTGCGCACGGGTTTCGTCCTGGGACCCGACGGCGGCGCCATGAAGTTGATCGCCCCGGTTTTTCGTTCCGCCTTGGGAGGGCGTCTGGGCAGCGGGCGGCAATGGATGTCGTGCATCCATGTCGAAGATGTCGCGGGCCTCGTGCTCCACGCCATCGAGCAACCGGCCGTAAACGGCCCGCTGAATGCCGTGATGCCGGACCCGGTGCGGAACTCCGGCTTCACCCGCGCCCTGGCCCGGGCCGCCCATCGCCCGGCGATTTTCCCCGCGCCGGCCTTCGCCCTCAAAATCGCCCTCGGGGAACTCTCGCATCTCCTCCTCGACAGCCAGCGCGTGATCCCGGAAGCGACGATCGCCACCGGCTATGCCTACCGCTTCCCGACGCTCGAATCCGCCGCGGAGGACGTCTTTACCAGACCCTAGCCGCATTTTTCATCGCCAAGCCGTCCTGCATTCTTCAGTGAATACGGAGCCATGTCCGCGCCACAGAATACCATCGCGATCGTCTACGATTACGACCAGACCCTGAGTCCGAATTACATGCAGGAAGAGGCGATCTTCCCGCACTTCGGGATCAACTCGAAAAGCTTCTGGGAAAAATGCGGTGAGCTGGTCACGCAGGAGGGCTACGACAACGAGCTGGCCTACATGAAGGTGATGCTCGACTACCTGGGCATGGACCGGCCGACGAACTCCCAACTCCGGGAGCTGGGGGCAAAGCTGAATTTCTACCCGGGCCTGCCCGAGATGTTCTCGGAATTCCAGAACGGCCTCCTGCTGCCCGACCACGAGGCACACGGCATCGTCGTGGAGCACTACATCATCTCCTCCGGCATCAAGGTGCTGATCGAGGGCAGCCGCCTCGCGCCATACGTAAAGGCGATCTTCGGCTGCGAATTCGCCGAGGACGGGAACGGGCGCATCACGTTCCCGCGCCGGGTCATCAGCCACACGCAGAAGACCCAATACCTTTTCCGGATCAACAAGGGCATGCTCGACATGTCGCAGGACGTGAACGACCACATGCCCGCCGAGCTGCGGCCCGTGCCCTTCACGAACATGGTCTATGTCGGCGACGGTCCGACCGATGTCCCCTGCTTCACGGTGATGCGCCGCAATGGCGGCCAGGCGATCGCGGTCTACAACCCCGAGGACCCTACCCGCTCGAGCTTCAAGAAATGCTACCAGCTCTGCGTGCACGCAGACCGCGTGAAAAACATCGCGCCCTCGGACTTCCGCCGCGGCAGCCATCTCCGCCTGTTGCTCGAGGAAATGGTCCACGAGGTGGCGGACCGGATCGTCCAGCGCCGCCGCTCCGACATCGAAGCCGGCACGGTGCGCGCGCCGAAATATTAATTCGCCTTGCCCGAGGGCGGAGCGGGCACCGCATCCAGAACGGAAGCGGGAATGACGCAAATCTCGGGATTCTCGTCGACACGCACATAGGCTTTGTCGCCGTCCCGCCGGCCGATCGCAAAAGTGACGACCGGATGCCGACCCGCCGTGGTCTCCGGCGTATTCTCCGAGAGCCAGGCATCGAACGCGATTTTCCCCGCGGGATGATCCAGGCCTGAATCGGCGAGATTCTTCCCGGTGAGCGGCAGATAAGAGCTGACCTTCGCCCCGGTGAGGGCCTGGGCCAGATGCTCCATCGTCTCGTCGGTGACGCCCTTGCCGCCGGATTTCCAGGCATCGCCGTCGCGCTCGATCGTCCAGTTTGCCGGTCCGTTTTCGAAGCGCACGGCATCGACGGTATCGAGATTCAGATCCGTCAGGCTGTGATCGCGGAAACTGTCCGGATCGGCCTGAAGGAGAGTCCAGGCGTCCTTCGGAAGATGGTACACACTGTCGCGCGCGGTGAACTGCGCAACGACCGCGTTCGGCCCGGCGTCCGCGCCGATGCGCAGGGCGACCGGCCGCGACTCGCCATCGACGGAGAGGACCAGCTCGGCGCGAGGCTCCGCGAGGCCGTAGGCACTGAGATCGTCGGACTCGTCGGCGACGAAATCGGCAATCTGGAGACCGAGCAAAGAGCCGAGCAATTTCTCGACCGCGGCATCGTCGGCGCGGGCGCGCAGCGGGCGCACGATCTCCCAGCCATGGCCTCCGCGCTGGAAGACCACCTCGCCGGCACCCCGCTTGATCGAAAATTTGTCGACGCGATCAGCGGAGAGATTCGTCAGACGGCGATCCCGGAAGTCCTGAGGATTCCGGAAGGCAAGCTGTTGCAACTGATCACTGACGATGAAGACGTCCTTCGAGTCACCACGCCGGACGTAAACCCGGTTTTCCCCGGCGGCCTCCTTGCCGAAATAGAGCGTCGCCTGGCCATCGCCCCGCAGGTCGATCTGGCTCCTCGGCTTGTCGAGACCGTAGGTGTCCAGATCGCGGCCCCCGCCGAGCTCGTTCGCGTGGATGACGTCGAAAATCTTCAAATTCGCAGCGGCATTGAGGAGCTCACTGACTTTTTGCGGCGAGGCGAGATCCCTGGGCTTCGGCCCGATCCACCAGCCGTCATCCTTGCGGCTGAGCTCGAAGCCGTCGTCGCCGGAGGCGATGCGGATGCTCCGGATCGACTGGGGATTGAACGCAAGGACGTAGTCCCGCGAGGCTTCCGCCTGCCGGGTGGTCGTCATGTGCGGCTCGAATACGAAAAGGAAGATCGCGGCCGCGGCCGCAAGCAAAACGAGGATGATGGTGACCGCGCGGTTCATGCTCGCCGGCGGATTCCAACAATGATGCCGAGCAGGGCTGCGATGCCCGGAATGACGATGAGCGTATAGAGCGCGACGCCACGGATCTGGGCATCGGTCAGGCTCAAGGCGAAGCTTTGCGCGGACTTCGGCAGGATGCCGGCGAGCTTCGTCCGGTCGAGCATGCGGTTGAAGACACTCAGAATGAAATCGAGATTCGCCGGCGCCTGGCGCAGGGCTTCGTCCTCGACGAAGGCGCTGTTCCCCACGACCACGAGCCGCGAGACGGCAACGTCCGTGCGATCGTCCTTCGCCGCACCTTTTTCCGCGGAGGCGGCGACGATGACCGGGTCTCCAGTATCCACGCCGTCGTTGTATTCCAGCCCAATTTTCGTGCGATCGCGGTAGTTGACCTCGCCCCAATAGCCCTCGATAGCCTGGATCAACCCACGGATCTGTACGTCCTGCCTGGCGGCAAAGGCGGTATCCAGGGCGAGAGACTCGGTAGCCCCCGGAAGGCGGGCATTCGTCCCTTGCAACCTCTTGGTGTACGGACTGTCAGCCATGAATGAGCCAACGACGAAGGGGAACAGGGTCACCAGATCGGGCCGACTGTCGGACCTCGCCAACCGCTGAACGCGGTCGTTGCGCGGCAGAATGCCGATCTCGTTCAGAAAGCCGCGGAAATTCGGCATGAGGCCGAGTCCGTCCGGATCGAGCAGCACCACGAGGCGTCCGTGCGCAAGCCAGTAACGCTTGAGCATCTTGATCTCATCCGGAGACAAGTCGTAGCGCGGACCGACCAGACAAACTGTGTCGGCATCCTCCGGCACACGATCGACCGCGCCGAGATTGATGCCGAGTAGATCGGCGTTCTGACGACCTAGATAATCGCTGAGTGTAAAGAGCTTGTCGTGCGGCGTCTCCCCGTGCCCTTGCACGAAATAGATCTTCGCCTTCTGAGGATTGAGCAGCTCGATGAGCGCAGCGGTCAGTACCGACTCGCCTTTGAACTCGGTGAGCCGGACGGGCTCTCCAGTCTCCACGCCCGACATGTCGAACTCGCCGAGATCGATGATCGGGATGAGTTTCGTGCGGCCATTGTAGTCGAGGATGAGAACGTTCTGATTGCCGTCGAACTTGTATTTCTCCTGCAGCTCGCGAGCGGTGCTGGCATCCATCGAAGGGTCGATCTGGCGGATGTCGATCTTCCGCCGCGCGGAGAACGAGTACTGGGCGAGGAGGCTCTGTACGTCGCCGTAGAGCGCGGAATCGGGACCAAGTGAACTCGAGGAAAAGTATACGGTGACCTTGAGCCCGGGCATGGCCAGCTGGCGGAGCACCTGCTCGGTCTGGTCGGCCAGGGTGAACTTCTGCGAGCGGGAGAAATCCCAACGCTTGTAGTAGTTGAAGCCGATGTAGTTCACCGCGGCGATGAGGAATACCACGCAGGCACTCTGCACGAGCACGCCCAGGCTGATGCCGGTGCGGGAGAAACTGGTTCGTTGGGAATCGGCGGCCATGATCAGACTTTCCAGCGGCGGTATTGAAAGACCTGGTAGGTGGCGAACAGGACCAGGAACGTCATGCTGAGATAAAACACGACCGGCCTCGTATCGAGCAGGCCCTGCGAGAAGGTGGCCATGTGCTGGACGGCGGAAAGATAGTCCGTGAGGTCACGCAGCGCCGGGCTGACATTCGGGAACCAGCGGCTGTAGAAGCCCCAGTAGAAGAGCAGCGCGATCGCGGCGAAGGAAATGATCGCGGCAACGACCTGATTGCGGGTGAGGGCGGAGGCCAGGCAGCCGATCGAGAGGTAAAACAGGCCCAGCAGCAGCAGCATGGCGTAGGCACCGAGATAGGGACCGACCGCAGGAGCGGCGCTGATCTGCGCCTGCCACTGGAAGACGACGAAATAGAGCATGCTCGGCGCCCAGAGCACGACGTAGAAAAAGACGGCGCTCAGGTACTTCGCGAGCAGGACCTGGAGATCACGCACGGGCGCGGTCATGAGGGGCTCGATGGTGCCGAGCTTATACTCCTCGGCGAAGAGGCGCATGGTAATGAGGGGAAAGGGCACGACGAAGCCGAACCAGAAGAAGACGGTGTTGAAATACGCCTCGACGACCGAGATGCGCACGGGCGCCTGATTCATCGCATTCACGGTCGCGTAGAAATTGAACCCGGTGAGCAGCAGGAAGAAAAAGAGGATGACGTAAGCCGTCGGCGAGCGGAAATACACCGCGACCTCACGCGTCCAGAGAGTGAAGAATTTCCTCATGAAAAATCAGGCCTCGTCCGGGTGGGTGATGTCGGCAAAGACGTCCTCGAGGGTGACGCGCTCGCGGCTGAGCTCGCGCAACGACCATTGGCGGTCCTTGACGAGGCCGTAGATCGATTCGCGGGGATCGGCGCCAATCTCGATGCCGAGCGAAAAAGTGGTCCACTCGCCTTCCTCGACGACTTCCGCACCGCGGACACCGGCAACGGAGAGGAGTGCGGCTTTGGCATGGTCGGGATCCGGCACCCGGACCTCCAGCCGCACGTCGCCGGTGGCGCGCAGGCGGGCGCGCAGATTCTCCGGTGCGTCCGAGGCCTCGATACGACCGCGGTTGATGATGAGCACGCGCGAGCAGGTCAGCTCGACCTCGGGCAGGATGTGCGTGGAAATGAGGATGGTGTGGTGGCGGCCGAGATTCTTGATCAGCTCGCGCACCTGGCGGATCTGATTCGGATCGAGGCCGATGGTCGGCTCGTCGAGGATGAGGAGATCCGGCTCGTGCACCATGGCATCCGCCAGACCGACACGCTGGCGGTAGCCTTTCGAGAGATTGCCGACCAGCTTGCGCTCGACGTCACGCAGTCCGCAGAGATCCATGACGTCGGTGAGGCGCTCCTTCATGCGGCGGCCGCGCACGCCCTTCAGCGCGGCGCGATAGCGGAGATACTCGACCACGCGCATGTCGTTGTAGAGCGGCACATGCTCCGGCATGTAGCCGATGCGCTCACGAGCCTTGAGCGAATCCTTGAAAACATCGAAGCCCGCGATCTCCGCCCGTCCGCTCGTCGGCGGCAGGTAACAGGAGAGCATGCGCATCGTGGTGCTCTTGCCCGCGCCATTCGGCCCGAGGAAACCGACGATCTCCCCCTTGCCGACCTCGAAGCTGATGCCGTTGACGGCGGTGAAGCCACCGTAGCGCTTGGTGAGGTTTTCGACTTTGATCATGGGCGGACTGCTGGGACTCGACAGGATGAACGGCTTTTCAAGGAATTGAAGAAAAAGAAAACAGGAAAGCGACAAGTCAACTCCCGCTAGACAAATCTGCGGCCGTCGCGCGTCCTTGGATTCGGATGTCACTTCTTGAACGTCTTTACGATGCCCATGCGCAAGCGCTTTACGCCTTCGCCATCGATCTGACGCGCCGTGAAGCGGACGCTGCCGACATTTTGCAGGCCATTTTTTGTCATCTCGCCGCGAAACCTGCTCTTTTGAACGGCCTCCAGGACGAACGCGCCTTCCTGCTCCGTATGGTTTATACCCGGGTGATCGACGCCGCCCGACGCCGGGCCGTCCGATTGCGATTCGCCGAGAGCGAAAGTGCGGTCCCGATCTTCGCCAAGATCGAGGATCCGGACGAAAGCAGCTTTCGGGAAGCCCTGCAGAGTTCGCTCGGAGCACTCCCAGAGGACCAGCGGGCCGTGGTGCATCTGAAACTCTGGCAAAATCTTACCTTCGAGCAGATCGCTGCGACGCTCGATATCCCATCGAACACCGCCGCCAGCCGCTATCGCTACGGCATAGACAAACTCCGGACGCTCCTGCGTCCGCTCTACGAGGAAATCCGATGACGCTCTTCGAAAACCGCCTCGCGGACATTCCGCACCGGGAAATCCCCGTGGAGTTGCGCGCCCGCATCCTGGCGGCCGCCCGTCCACGGCCCTCCTTTTTTGCCCTCCTGACGGCTATCCTGAAGGCACTATTCTCCTTTCCCCACCCTCTCGCCTGGGGAGCGGTCGCCGCCTGCTGGGCCGTCATCACGATTTTGAATTTCTCCGGACCTCGGGGCGAAGAACTCTATGCGGTCACGCCAAAGAACTATGGCGGCCCTCTTCCAAGTGCGCAGGAATATTTTGTCCGCCAAGCCGAAGAACACTCCTTGTTGATGTCACTTCTCGCCGGGGCCGAGCCCGTCCCGACTTATCAGTTACGACCACAGGATTTATGAAGCCTCCCCAAAAAACGCTCCCCATCTGGGTGCACCTTCTCCGCAGCCTCGTTTTTCTCCTCCTCGCAATCATCACCCTCGCCGTACTGGGCATCTCCATACTGTCGTACAAAGGTCGGCGCGATTGGGCGGCCACAAAGGCAGACCTCATCGCCCGAGGCGAAAAGTTGAGCCTCACAGAGCTCGCTCCCCCGCCGATCGCGGATACAGAGAATTTTTTCGCGGATCCGATATGGGCGGAGCTCTTCGACTTGGTAAAGGTTATCAATAAAGACGCTCCGCCCACCTGGGAACCGAGACTTCCCCAAGGCGAACGCCAACTCGACGCATTGAATCTCCCGGCGCCCGCCGAAGCTACCGAAGCCGCAGTCGCCCTCCTGCCCGACCTTCCCAAGAGCCCTCAAGAGCGCCTCAAACATGGCGGCATCGCCCATCTTGCAGCATGGCATCTCGAGGGAGCCTCGGACCCTGCCACCAAGCAGGCCCTGGCTCGACTGATCATTTCTGCCATGGCACCGAGCGAGCCTCTCCGGCAGCGCATTCGCCTTCTTCTGAATCGACCCGGTGCGGTTTTTCCCTTCGATCCTTCCAAGGGCTTCGCCGGCATCTCGATTCTCCAGATCAACTATCTGTTGAGCCTTGCTCAGGCCAACAACCAACTTGCTCGTGCATACCTCGTTCTCGATACCCCCAAGCTGGCCGGGGACGAGATCGTCGACAACCTACGCCTCGCCGATTCGCTGCAACACGCTCCCTTTTTAATCGGGGCTCTAATGCATATAACAATCACCGGGATCGCCATCACCATGATCGATCATGGCATCGCCGAACACGCTTGGGATGCCCCCAGCCTCGAACGCTTCGAGCCCCTGCTTGCTCGGATCACCCTCCCGGTCGATACCGTCGGCGCCATTCGCGGAGAGCGGGGCCAATTCAACCAAGCCGTGGAAGCCATGGAGAAGAAAAACTCCTCGTCCGAATGGCCCAATTTGGAAGACCCGAGGGCACCGGCTTGGAAGCGCGCCTTCCTACAGTCGGGGTACCGCTTCCTGCTTCAGATCGATCAGGCCAACTACAACCGCTACCTCCAAAGCATTATCGACTCGCTCTCGAACGAAAAAGGTATCGATCCCTCCACCCTTCAGAAATCCCCACCTCCGGGCACGGTCTACCGCCTCACGCACTTCACCTCAGCCATGGCTCAGCAAGCCTTCCGATCAGCGGTGATACAAGCCGCATTCATGGAAAGCTCGATCCGGCAAACCCGCATCGCCTGTGCCCTCGAGTTGTACCGGTTAAAACATGGAACTTACCCAGATAAACTCGACCAATTGATCCCGAATTTCCTTCCAGCCATCCCTCGGGATTTCCTGGCTGGCGAGTCCTTTCAATACGTTCGCAAATCGCCGGGTGAATTTCGCCTCTGGTCGGTGGGCTGGAACAAAATCAACGATGGAGGCAAACCGATCGTAAGGAAGAGCCCAGAGGGAGATGGGGACTGGGTCTGGAATCATGTCCCCGGTTCGGCCCACTGACCGCCTGCGGTGATATCGCGCCGCGGAGATATGGGGCGCGATCGGGCAAAACGATATTCTGGGAGATAAACCGGGAGGCCGCAACACCTCAACTCCCGCTCGACAAGCGCGGTCCTTTGGCGCCTGCTTGTCGGAAAGCTCGTGTTGCGAGTGAATCGACCGGTGCGTTTTCGGAAATCTCTCCTCAAGTTTGCTTCCTTCGCTGTCCTTGCGGTGGTTGCCTGCCTCGCGATCGGACCTTGGGTGATCGGTTTCCTTGGGCAAAAGGCGTGGGACCGCACCAGGACGGAACTTCTGGCCCGAGGGGAAAAGCTGTCCCTCGCCGATTTCATCCCGCCGTCCATCCCGGACAGTCGGAATTTTTTTGCCGACCCCATGTGGCAGGAAATCGTCGAGCACCAGATCCCGGGTGAGAACGGCAAGTCGGCGTGGGGCCCGACTGTTCCGAAAGAAAAAGCTCAATTTTATGTGCTCCACAAATCTTTGTCCGCGACCGAGCTGAAATCGATTCAGGAGAAATTCCCCGGGATCCTCACGGCACGTGATCGCGTGAATCTGGCGGATATCCTGACCACCAAAGCCCGCGAATCCGAAGACTCATCCCTCAAAACCGCAGCTGCCTCCGCCGTATTGGAAACTCTCGAGCCAGCGCGCCCGATCATCGCCCGGGTGCATGAACTCCTTGACCGGCCGGCGGCCCGTTTTCCGATCGCCTACGAGAGAGGGATTTTCGCCTCGTTTCCCCAAGCCTCGGAAATTTCCGCCCTCTCCTCCGCGCTTTCCTCCCGAGCTCAGGCTGCTTTCATCCTTCGTGATCGTCAGGCCGCTTTCCGCGACACTTTCGATCTGCTTCGCCTGGCCGGCATCCTCGAAAACGGGCCAACGCTGCTGGGTTTCCTGACTCCCATCAACACGACGAATCTCGCCTGCCGGAACATCTGTGAAGGAATCTCCCTTCACGTCTGGCAGGAGCAGGAACTCGTCACGTTCCAAAACACCCTCGGGCACCTGCGGTTTTTCTCCCCACTCGCACGAGCTCTTCGTGGGGAGCGGGGGATGGGAAACACCGTCTTTGAAAACGTTCAACAGCCTCCCTTGAACCAATACCCCTTGAAGCTCTTCAAAGGCTTCGATCAGGCCTTCTACAACCGCACCATCCAGCAAACGCTCGATGCCCTCGGTACCGGCCCGGCGTTCGATCCTCTGCCTATCGAACGCCTGCAGGAAGAAGTGTATAGGGATGAAGAAGGATGGCGGAGTTACCTGAGCTTCTTGAGCAATTTGCTCGTGCCAGAGTTCAGGAGCGCGATCTGCGCCGCCGCAAGGTCGCAGGATCAGGTGATCATGGCCGGCATCGCTTGCGCGCTGGAAAGATACCGTTTGAAAATCGGAGCTTATCCCACCGCACTCGCTGAGCTGGTCCCTGGCTACCTCTCGAACATCCCGGTCGACCTCATCGCCGGTCATCCATTCCGCTATCATCTCGAAAACTCCGGCCAATTTCAGCTCTGGTCGATCGGTTGGGACGGCATCGACGACCACGGTATTCCCAACAAAGAGAGACAAATGGGTGACTGGCCGTGGAATCCACCTCCGCCATCCCTTCATCGATAATTCACGCGACCGCATGGCCGGACTGCCTCACGTCAACTCCCGCTCGACAAACGTCGTCCTTTGACGCGTGCTGCAGGAACACGCTCGCCTTCGATGACCGGCGCATCTCAGCCCTTTTGGAAACGTCTCTTGCGTTTTTCGCTTTTCAGCGCTGGCACAATCGTCGCGCTCTCCATCCTCGCACTCCTGGCACTTCATTTTTCGGGCAAGTCCGAGTGGACAGCGACCCAAAAAGACCTGCTCGCCCGCGGAGAAAAACTGACGCTCGTCGAACTCGCGCCGCCCAAAATTCCCGACGAGGATAACTTCTTCGCCGACCCTATGTGGGGCGAGCTCTCGGATGTTGTGGCCGTTCCAGGGGAAAATGGCGCCTCATCCCGCCAGCCCAGGCTCCCGAAAGGCAAACGCCAGCTCGATGCGATCGATCCTCCCCTGCCAACGGACCTTGCTACCCGCAGCCGCATGCTCCTTCCCTACGCCGGACAACCGGATTCAAGCACGACGTGTCAGACCGCTGCCCGCGCCGCTGATCGGCAACTCTCGATCACCACCAACCCGGCGAAACGCGCGGCTCTCGCCCAATTGATCCTCGATGCCCTCGCTCCGAGCCAGCCGCTACGCCGGCACATTGAACAGCTCCTCCTTCGGCCCGAAGCACGGTTCCCGGTCGACTACGAGGCAGGTTTGTCGGCCCCGCTTCCCCACTTGGACTATCTGCTGAAAATCGATCAGTCCTGGGTGGCCGAGGCCCATGCCCATCTTGCTCTCGATCAACCGGGCGAGGCTGCCCATGACGTCCTCATGAATTTTCAGCTGGCGGACAAAGCCGGCAACGAGCCCCTGCTCATCTCCGCGCTCGTAAAGGCAGCGATCTTCGAAAACTCCCTTTCCCTGATCAACTCGGGCATTCGTGCCCATGCATGGAGGGACGCCGACCTTGTGAGCTTCGACTCTTCGTTGAGATCGCCGGCGTTCCCAGCCATTCTCGCGCAGGCCCTGCGTGGCGAGCGCGGCGCTTTCAATCAACTCACCATCCGCCTTCAGAGTTCCGACCACGACGCCGCAACTCGGGTCGCGCTTTTTCCCGGATCCGCCGACTTGCTCCACCGTTTTCGTCTTCGTGCGGAATCCATGATCACTCTATCCGCCGACCGCGCTTTCTATAACCGTGTTATCGAACGAATGGTCGACGACCTCTCCAGCCGCGACGGCGTCCGCCCCTCCGATTTTTCGTCTCCTCCCAGCGGCGCAATTTCCCACTTCACCCATCGCCTCAGCCTCTCAGCCATCGACGGGATCAGGTACGCCATCCTCAAAACCCTCTCGGTTCAGAATGAAGCACTCCAAACCCGGATCGCATGCGCACTGGAGCGCTATTGGCTGAAGAATCACACCTACCCCGATTCCCTGGCTGCTCTCTCGCCCGATTATCTGCCGCAAGCCCCAACTGCACCTCTCGCGGGCCAGACTTTCCACTACCGGCGGGAAACACCGGATCGATTTCGCCTTTGGTCCAACGGCTGGAATGAGACCGACGAGCAGGGAGTCGTCAGCAAAACCCGCCGCGACCTCGAGACCGGCGATTGGGTTTGGGACACGTTGCCCGGTTCAAAGCGCTGATTTTGCATTTTAGGTTTTGGATTTTTGGGCGGGATTGCGGACGCTGCCGCAACGCCTTTTCATTCTGAACTTCGAAAATTCCAAATCCAGCACCCGCAGTCGGCCCCGCTCCGGGTTCTTCGTCTGGTTCGTCGTGATTTTCGGACTGGCCAGCGCGGTGGCCCTGGCGCTCTACGGGGTGCTGCATGGCGGCTTCGGCCGCGATACACATGCCGAGTGGCTGAAGCTCTCGGACACGCTCAAAAAACAGAACGAACCCATTTATTTCGCGGAGGTGAAACCGGCGGACGTTCCCGCGGCGCAGAACTTCTTCGAGGCGGAGGTTTTCTCCGGACTCGAAGCGGGATCCCCGTCCGATCCGCTACTCCAACGCGCGCTCAATCCCGGCGCGGGCCTCGACGTCACCCAACTACTCGCCGCAGCGACGAAGGGCAACGGCGCCAGCCTCGAGGCGATCGCGGATGCGATGCAGAAGGCCGGGCTGCTGCGCGCCAAGACGGAGTTCCTCCTCGCCGGAGACCGCGTGCGCTCGGGCATGCGCACCCTGGGGCTCGACTTCGCGCCACTCAGCGAAGCCGCGGATCGGCCATCCTCGCGCTTCCCGATCGATTACTCACGCCCCTTCCCGCCGCTGCCGCATCTGCACTATCTCGAGGCGCTCGGCGACTGGCTTGCCATCCGCGCGATTGCGCAGCTCTCCACCGGGGACGCGGACGGCGCTTCGCTCGATCTCCTGCTCATTGGGCGGCTGGCGGACTCGGTCTCGAGCGAACCATTCATCGATTCCCAGCGCACCCGCCGATTGCTCCTGGGCCTCTTCGCCGGCTGCGTGCGGGTCGGCATCGACTGGGGAGCATGGACGGACGACCAGCTCGCGCACTTCGAGGAATCGCTGGACCGCGCCCGCCTGCTCAACGATTTCGGCTGGGCCCTGCGAGGCGAACGGGCGCAGTTGAACACGATGATCGATTCCGCGCTCTCGGGCGAGAAGCCCGGGGCCTCCGAGGACGCGCAGGCCTGGCTCGGCTCCGATCTCTCCCGCCTCGACATCCGGGGGCTGAGGGCCCGGCAGGTCGCCGCCAACCAGGCCATCCAGCACTTTCTCGATGCACTCTCGGCCTCGCCGCTCGTCCCCGCCGCGCTGATTCCCGAGACCACCGGCCTGCCGGAAACGGCGACCCAGAAGTTCAAAACCCTGGCCGAGGATGCCCGCATCTTCGCCCAGTTGCAGACTTATCTCGCGCAAGCCGTAACGGCCTGCGCGCTGGAGCGCTATCGCTTCAAAAACGGCAATTACCCCGACAAGCTCAGCGTGCTCGTCCCCGACTGGCTGGCGGCCCTTCCGAACGACCCAATCAGCGGCCAGCCCCTGACCTACGAGCGGAAACCGACCGGCTTCACGCTTACCGGCACCGGCTGGAATGACGGGAAGCCGTGGACCTGGACGCGGAGCCTCTAAAAAGGACGCAAAATCCGGCGCTGGAGCCGCTTTTTCCGCGCCCTTCAGAGAGAAAACCTCCCAATCCCCACTTGCTCACCGGGGGACTTTGCCCCACATTAGACCTCCCAACCCCGGTCGAAACAGCCGGGGTTGCGCTCTCTCTCATCATAATTCTCAATGAACAGTTCTTTTACCGCCCGTTGGAACGAGGCGCTGATCGACGACAACTACGAACTCTGGCGTAAAGACCCTCAATCCGTCGGAGCCGACTGGACCGCATTTTTCGAAGGCTTCGAACTCGGTTGCGCCAACCCTCCCAAAAATGGTGCCGCTCCGGCGGCCGAGCCAGCCGCGCCGCCAATGTCCGCCGGCACCGGCATCGCCAACAGCAGCCTCGAGACCCGGGTCGAGGCGCTCGTCTATTTCTTCCGCACGCTCGGCCACTTCGAGGCCAAGCTCGACCCGCTCGCCGAGACCGGTCCAAATGTGCCGGCGCTCTCGAATGAAGAACTCGGCTTCAGCGCCGAGGACCTCGACAAGACGGTAAGCTCCCGCTTCTTCCGCGACGGCAAGTCGATGAAGCTGCGCGACATGATCGCCGAGCTCCGTGGCATCTACTGCGACACGATCGGCGCGGAATTCATGCACATCCAGAATCCGATGATCCGCAACTGGGTCCTCGAGAAGCTGGAAAATCGCTCCGACTGGGCGAAGCGCGACGCCCCGATCCAGAAGGATATCCTGCGAAAGCTGGTGAAGGCCGAGGAATTCGAGCGCTTCCTCCACACGAAGTACCAGGGCAACAAGCGTTTCTCCCTCGAGGGCGGCGAAGGCCTGATGGTCGCGCTCGAGGCGGTGCTGAAGAATTGTCCCAAGCACGGGATCAAGGAAATCGTCATGGGCATGGCCCATCGCGGCCGCCTCAACGTCCTCGCGAACTTCCTCCACAAGCCGCTCACCCTCATTTTCAACGAGTTCTCCGAGAACTACGTGCCGAAGTCCGTCGGCGGCAGCGGCGACGTGAAATATCACCTCGGCTACCAGAGTGTCCGCCATCCCGAGGACGGCTACGACGTGGGCATCCATCTCGCAGCGAACCCGAGCCACCTCGAGGCGGTCGACCCCGTCGTCCAGGGCAAGGCCCGCGCCCGTCAGCGAGTGCTCGGCGACACGGCCGAGCGCAAGCAGGTGCTCCCGCTCCTCGTCCACGGCGACGCAGCCTTCATCGGACAGGGCGTCGTAGCGGAGGTGTTCAATCTTTCCCAACTGCCCGGCTACAGCACGGGCGGCACCGTCCATATCGTCGTCAACAACCAGATCGGCTTCACCACGCTGCCGAAGGACAGCCGCTCGAGCCACTACTGCACCGACATCGCGAAGATGGTCGAGGCGCCAATCTTCCATGTGAACGGCGAGGATCCGCTGGCCGTCCTGCAGGTCGCGGAGTTTGCGACCGAGTTCCGCCAGACCTTTGGCCGCGATGTCGTGATCGACATCTATTGCTACCGCCGCCATGGGCACAACGAACTCGACGAGCCGACCTTCACCCAGCCGACGCTCTACAAGTCCATCGGCGCGCATCGACTGCTGAGCGAGATTTTCGCCGACGAGATCGTCGCCCTTGGCGAGGTGACCTCCGCAGAAGTCGCGCAGATCAAGAGCGACACCCTGGCCGAGCTCGAAACCGCGCTCGCCGAGGTGAAGGCAAAGCAAAAGGAGGAATCCGAAAAAGCTCCTGTCGCCGCCGAGAAAAAGGAACTCGCCGGATCCACCGCGATCTTCCAGGCGCCTTACTCGCACGAGCCGATCAACACTGCGATCTCCGCCGCGACGCTCGAGCAGATCGTCAACGCACTGACCACCGTCCCCGACGGCTTCCGCGTGCTGCCAAAGCTCAAGCGCATCCTCATCGAGCGCCGCAAAAAGGTCTGGCAGGATGGCGGCCCGTACGACTGGGCCTTCGGCGAGGCGCTGGCTTTCGGCTCGCTGCTGCTCGAGGGCACGCCCGTGCGCCTGTCGGGTCAGGACAGCCGTCGCGGCACCTTCAGCCACCGCCTGAGCGTCATGTATGACGAGCAGACGCGCGATCGCTACATCCCGCTGAATCATCTCGGCCCCGACCAGGCGAAGTTCTGCGTCTACAACAGCCCGCTCTCGGAATACGCGGTGCTTGGCTTCGACTACGGCTACTCGATGGACTACCCGTCCATGCTTTGCCTGTGGGAAGCGCAGTTCGGCGATTTCGTGAACGGCGCGCAAATCATCATCGACCAGTTCATCTCGTCGGCGGAGTCGAAGTGGCAGCGCCCGAGCTCGATCGTGATGCTCCTGCCCCACGGCTACGAAGGCCAGGGCCCCGAGCACTCGAGCGCCCGCATGGAGCGCATGCTCCAGCTCTGCGCCGAGGAAAACATGCAGGTCTGCAACATCACGACGCCCGCGCAATATTTCCACGCGCTGCGCCGCCAGATTCACAACGAGTATCGCAAGCCGCTCGTCATCATGACGCCGAAGAGCCTGTTGCGCCTCGAGGCCGCGGTCTCGAAGGCCGAGGACTTCACGAACTCGCGCTTCTACGAGATCCTCGACGATCCCTCGAAGCCCGATGCGAAGAAGGTCGAGCGGGTCATCCTCTGCTCCGGCAAGGTCTACTACGATCTCGAGGCCTACCGCGCCGCGAACAACATCGGCGACAAGGTCGCCATCGTCCGCATCGAGCAGCTCTACCCGCTGCACGAGGAAAAATTGAAGCGCATCGTCGCCCCCTACAAAAAGGCGAAGAGCGTCATCTGGTGCCAGGAGGAGCCGCAGAACATGGGCTCGTGGTTCTTCCTCGCCTATCGTCTGGCCGACATCCTCAGCACGACGATCAAATACGCCGGCCGACGCCCGGCCGCCAGCCCGGCTGCCGGCTCCACGGCCATGCACAAGCAGCAACAGGCCGCGCTGGTCAAAGACGCATTCACCCTTTAAAACTCGCGACTCCCGCGTAAATGAGCACCGAAGTCAAAGTCCCCGCCGTTGGCGAATCCATCACCACCGGCCTTCTTTCCACCTGGCATAAAAAAGACGGCGACGCCGTGGCCAACGGCGACATTCTCTTCACCCTCGAGACCGACAAGGTCTCGACCGAAGTGACCGCCACCGACGCCGGCACGCTGAAGATCTCCGTCCCCGAGGGCGAGGAGGTCAAGATCGGTCAGGTCGTGGCCACGCTCGAAGCCGCCGGCGCCGCTCCGGCCGCAGCCGCCCCGACCGAAGAAGCGCCGAAGAAAGCCGCCAAGGCCAAAAAGGAAGAACCGAAGACCGAGGCCGCTCCCGTTGCGGAGGAAAAGCCCGCCGCCGATCCAGCCCCGGCTCCCGCGGCGCCAAAACCCGCCCCCGCGCCCCGCGTGGAGGACGGCTCCCGCTCGACCCGCAAGAAGCTTTCCCCGCTGCGCCGCAAGATCGCGACCCAGCTCGTGGCCGCGCAGCACAACGCCGCGATCCTCACGACTTTCAACGAGTGCGACATGAGCGCCGTAATCAAGCTCCGCAAGGAGATGCAGGACGACTTCCAGAAGCGCCACGGCATCAAGCTGGGCTTCATGTCATTCTTCATCAAGGCGACGGTCGACGCGCTCAAGGCCATCCCTTCGATCAACTCCCGCCTCGATGGCGACGAGCAGATCACGAACCACTACTACGACATCGGCGTCGCCGTCGGCACCGAGAAGGGCCTGATGGTTCCGGTCGTGCGTGACGCGGACCAGAAGTCCTTCGCCGAGATCGAAAAAGACCTCGCCGACTACGCCGTGAAGGCTCGTGAGGGCAAGATCGGCCTCGAGGATCTCCAGGGTGGCGTCTTCACCGTCTCGAATGGCGGCGTCTATGGCTCGCTGATGAGCACACCGATCCTGAATCCGCCTCAAAGCGGCATCCTCGGCATGCACAAGACGCAGGAGCGCCCCGTCGCAGTGAATGGCCAGGTCGTCATCCGCCCGATGATGTACCTCGCCCTCAGCTACGACCACCGGGTCGTCGACGGCAAGGAAGCCGTCACCTTCCTCGTCCGAGTGAAGGACTGCATCGAGAATCCGATGCGGCTCTTGCTTGGCACGTAGGCTTCGGCAACCCGACTCATCCTGGCACTTCGTTTTCAGGTCGTCCTTGATCGACGAGGAGACCTGGGATCTTTTGCCTCGCTCGATTGGTCTCGCTTGCCGCTGAAAAAAGTCGGCTCATCGGGAGATTCGCCCTCCCATTTGACGAAGGGCCCGCAGTCGCGGGCCCTCTTTTGGGTTCGAAGCCTCATGGCTGAATCAGGACCACCTATGCTGCGGCGGCTTCACGAGTCAGGCTTCGGGCACAGCGGTTTCCAGACCCAGGAGATCCAGACAGCGTGGCTTGAGCTTTCTTCTCCACGCTCCATTTCCTCCCTCAACCTCGATTTTCACACGGGCTCCAAGGAGCTTGTCTGAAAAAGAGCCGAAGGTTGGTGAACATGCGTAATTCGTTACGGAGAGTCGGCCGGCGGTCCCGCAGCCGCGGGACCAGCCCTATCATCCAAACGATGAGCCCGCTGCTTCGGACTCATTTTGGCTCGAGGTCGTCCGGCCCTCTTTCGATCTTTCACACAGGCTCTAAGGAGCGGTCTTCTTTCCGAAAAGCTTCTTCACGAAGCCAATGACCGCGACAATTCCGACCAGGATGAGCTTCTTGAACGCGAGCAGACCAAGCCAGAGTCCCTTGAAGAGACCAGCCTTCGCCGCAGCTCCTCCCATCACCAGCGCCGCCAGGCCATAGGTCGCCAGCTTGTCCGTCGAGCTGTCATAATCGGCATACTGCTGCCCCTTGTTGAAAGAAATAGAGGATAGGAGCTCGGGCGTTGCCTTCTCGATCGTCGCCAGATCCGAGCTCGCCGCGATCGCATTGAGAACCAGCACGCCTTTTCGTCCCAGGATGCGGATATTGTAGTTGAGCGTCGTCTCCTGCTCTCCGCCGAACCTCAGCTCTTTCGCCCAATAGAGCTTCTTTTCCTGGGCATCGTATTTTGGCGGAGCGGCCCAGCCGATCAACTCGACCGTGGGATAGCCCTCTTTCTCCCGTTCGGGATTCCCTTCTTTGACCGCCTCTTTCATTTCCGCGAGCATCTTGGTGTAGTCGATGTCGGCGGCGTCATTATCCTTCACGTGGCCATCCTCGTCGTAGGTCACGACGACAACCCAGGAGGAGCCGGAGAGAAAATCGACGCCCTTGGGAA
>Ga0310811_10002092_pt1 | contig 24903 bp, 27 predicted proteins | sample YCmetagenome_FD_207642 | JGI IMG/M metagenome (GOLD analysis project Ga0310811, IMG submission 207642) | Soil microbial communities from experimental microcosm in Duke University, North Carolina, United States - YC | ecosystem: Engineered > Artificial ecosystem > Soil microcosm > Unclassified ... | reverse complement strand
TTCTTCTCCCCCTTGAGGAAATAGCCGAAGAACCGCTTTTGCAGCCCGACGCCGTAGTCGGTGTAGTAGTGCGTCCAGTGCTCGATGCCGTGCACCTCGAGCCATTTCTGCTTCGAGGCCGCGCGATAGAAGCCCTCGTAATTACCGCGCGGATGCAGCGGCTGGCCGCCCCAGTTCGCCGCCGACAGCATCGGCACCTTCACCTTCGACCAGTCCGGCGCCATCGCCTTGTAGTAATCGTCGTCGAAGGGGTGCGCGAAATAGGTCCTGCCGAGATCGTAGCGGTTGGCGCCCATTTCCTCTTCGGTCAGTGTCTCCGGCCCGGATACCCAGTCGCCGTTCATGCGGCTGCGGTGGCCTTTGCTGCCCAGACCGTACTGCACGGTCTTGACCTGCATGTCGTACCAGTTCTGGCCGAAGGTGTTGTAGATGCCGCCGTTGTGGCTGAGCTCGCGATAGAAGTCGGCGAAGCCTTCCCAGACGCAGATGGCCGCGAGGTGCTTCGGCTGCAGGCTCGCCACCTGCCACTGGTTGATCGCGTAATAGGAGATGCCGGACAGGCCGACCTTGCCGTTCGACCACGGCTGCACGCCGGCCCACTCGATGCAGTTGGCGAAATCCTTTGTCTCGCGCGGCGACCAGTGCTCGACGTAGCCGGGTGAGCGGCCGCAGCCGCGCGAGTCGACGCGCACGACGACGTAGCCGTCCGGCACCCACTTCTCCGGATCGCACACTTCCCAGCTCTGGTATTTGTTGCTCGAGCCGGCCATCACGTCCGGCTGCTTCTCCTCCATGCGCTTCCAAGCGGTCTTGTAGCCGTCCTCGAAGTGCAGCCACTTGCCGTAGGGGCCGTGGCTGAGGATGACCGGATAGCGGCCTTTCTTGATCGGCCGGAAGATGTCGCAGCGCAGGACGAGCCCGTCGTCCATCTCGATCGGCATGTCCCAATCGATGCGCATGCCGTCGCGGATTTCGCTCACCTCACGGTAGCTCATGTGTCGTGCTCCAATGACGGCTTACTTCTTCGGGATGACGGGCAGCAGCAGATAGGCCTGCCGCTGCGGCCCGGTGTGCAGGGTCACGTCGCCGCCGAAGACCGACGGCGGCCGGTCGCGGGGATCGTCATGCGTGAACACGGCGCAGCCGGTCCATACCTTGCCGAGCGTTTCCAGCCCTGCGCCCGGCTCACCGGGGAAGACGTAGTCCTTGCCGCGCACCGACAGCGCGAGGCGATGGCCCTTCGGCACGGCGATGCAGGTCGGCCACACCTCGACGTCGACCTCGTAGACCTCGCCGGGCTTGAGCTTCTGCTCCTCGTCATGCGTGTGATACGGCCGGTACGGCAGCGTCAGTTTCTTGTCGAGCTTGCGATGCGAGCAGCGCAGCCAGCCTTGCGCGATCGGCGTGTGCGCGTCGAGCGCGCCCTGGAAGGTCACTTCCTTGAGGTCTGGCGTGAACACGCGCACGACCAGGAACAGGTCGGCGTCCTCTGTCGCCGACGAAACCCACAGTTTCGCGGCGATCGGCCCGGTGATCTCGGTGTCCTGCTCGAGCGGCGCGCTCAGGAACGTGACGCCGTCACCCAGGCCCGCATAGGTCACCGCGCCGGCCTTCGCCGGAGGCGTCGGCGACATCTTCATGCCGACGGGCTCGATATAGAACTTCGTCCACTGCGTGCGCTTGAGCGGCCATTCGCTCTCGTGCCGCTCGACGAATTTCTCGCCGGGATGGCGGACCTGGAGCTGCACCTTCGGCTGCCGGCTCCAGCCGGTGTCATCGCCTTTGAGGAAATGGCCGAAGAAGCGCTTCTGCAGGTCGAGGCCGTAATTCGTGTAGAAATGCGTCCAGTGCTCGATGCCGTGCACCTCGAGCCACTTGTCCTTGGAGGCGGAGCGCACGAAGCCCTCGAAATTACCGCGCGGGTGCAGCCCCTGCCCGCCCCAGTTCGCCGTCGACAGGAGCGGCACCTTGACCTTGCTCCAGTCGGGCATGCGCGACTGCCAGTAGTCGTCCGTGTCGAGCTTGCGCGAGAGACAGTCCTCGTAGAAGTCGCGGCGGTTGCGGCCGAGTTCTTCCTCGGTGAGCGTCTCCGGGCCGGACACCCAGTCGCCGTTCATGCTGCTCTTGAAACCGCGCCTGCCGCGGCCGTGCTGCACGGTGTAGACCTGCGCGCGCGACCAGTCCTGCACGAAGCCGCGGCAGAAGATGCCGCCGTGATGCGCCATGTCGCGGTAAAAGTCGGCCGCGCCCTCCCACGTGCAGATCGCGGCGAGGTGCTTCGGCTGCAGCGCAGCCGCCTGCCACTGGTTCTCCGCGTAATAGGAAATGCCGTTCAGCCCGACCTTGCCGTTCGACCACGGCTGCACGCCGGCCCAGTCGACGCATTGCGCCAGATCCTGCGCCTCGCGCAGCGACCAGATGTCGATGACGCCCGGCGAGCGGCCAGCGCCGCGCGAGTCGACGCGGATGCAGACATAGCCGTCCGGCACCCATTTCTCCGGATCGACCACCTCCCAGCACTGGTATTTGTTGGTCGAGCCGGTCGGCACGTCCGGCTGGTCTGCGCACATGCGCCGCCACTGGTCGGTGTAGAGGTCCTCGAAGTGCAGCCACTTGCCGTAAGGGCCGTAGGTCATGATGACCGGGTACTTGCCCTCGGCCACAGGCCGGTAAACGTCGCAGCGCAGGACGATGCCGTCCTCCATCGGAATCGGCATGTCCCAGTCGATGCGCATGCCGTCGCGAACCTCACTCTTCTCGCGATAATCCATCGCTCGCCCCTACCGTGGATTGGCTCTTTGCGGAAAGTCGATCAGGCGTTCGGCCGGAAGCGGCGCCCGTCTGCGCCGAACAGATGCAGGCGCTCCGGATCGAACGACAGCGACAGCGGCGCGCCGACCTGCACGTCGGCCATCGCCAGCCCTTCGCTGATCGCGACAAAGGCGCGCTCGGCGCCGGTGTCGAAATAGAGGAGCGTGTCGCGGCCGAGCGGCTCGACCAGCCGTACCGGCAATGACGCGGCCTGCGCCGCGCCGCCGTTGCTGCCGACGCCGACATGCTCGGGGCGGATGCCGAGCGTCGCCGCTCCCGGCTTGGCGCCGCTAAAGCGCGGCGGCAGCGCGATATCGAAGCTCGCCGAGTGAAAGCGCACTCCGGCGCCGTTCTGCACGACCTCACCGGCGATCAGGTTCATCGACGGCGAACCAAAGAAATCGGCGACGAAATAGCTCACCGGGTTGGCGTAGATGTCCATCGGCGAGCCGACCTGCTCAACCTCGCCCGCGCGCATGACGACGATGCGGTCAGCGAGCGTCATCGCTTCTTCCTGGTCGTGCGTGACGTAGATGAAGGTGCGGTTGAGCGCCTGGTGCAGACGATCGCATTCGGCGCGCAGTTCGCGGCGCAATTTGGCGTCGAGGCTCGACAGGGGCTCGTCGAGCAGGAAAGTGGACGGGTTCGTCACCAGCGTGCGGGCGAGCGCGACGCGCTGCGATTCACCACCCGAGCACTGGCCGGGCATCTTGCCGAGGAGATGGGTGATGCGGACCATCTCGGCGACCTCCTGCACGCGCTTGACGCGCTGGGCCGGCGGCACCTTCTTCATGCGCAGCCCGAATTCGATGTTTTGCGCCACATTCTTGTGCGGGAACAACGCATGGCTCTGGAACACCATGCCAAGGCCGCGGTCGCCGGGCTCGAGGTCGTTCACGACCTTGCCGCCGATGCGGATTTCACCCGAGGTCGGATCCTCGAAGCCGGCGATCATGCGCAGCGTGGTCGTCTTGCCGCAGCCGGAAGGCCCGACGAAGACGACGAATTCGCCGTCCTCGATCTCCATGCTGAGGTTCTTGACGGCCGCGACCGCGCCGAACGACTTGTGCAGGTTGACCAGTTCGATACGCGCCACTGTTATCTCCGTACCATTCCGAAGCTGAAGCCACGCGCCAGATGCTTGCGGATGATCAGCCCGACGATCATCAGCGGCACCGTGATGCCGACGGCGAGCGCCGCCTGCCGGCCGTACACGCGGCCCTCGGTCGATCCCTGATATTTCGACAGCTCGATCGGCAGCGTCGACACCTGCGTCTTGGTGATGATCAAGGCGAGCAGGTACTCGCTCCAGGTCAGGATCAGGATGAACAGGAACGTCGCCACCAGTCCCGAGCGGATCAGCGGCAGCACCACCTCGACGATGGTGCGCCAGCGCGACGCGCCGAGGATCGCGGCCGCCTGCTCGACCTCGAGCGGCACCTCATCGATGAAGCTCTTGGTCATCCACACCGCGTAAGGCAACGTGGTGAGGAAATAGACGAGGATCAGACCGGTGCGCGTGTCGAGCAGCCCCAGCGCCGAATAGTAAAGCGACAGCGGCGCGGCGACGACGATCGGCGGGATCATGCGCAGCATCAACAGCTGGAACATGCGCGCTTCGGACAAAATCCGATAGCGCGACACGCCGTAGGCGAGGATCGAGCCGAACAGCACCGACAGGAACGTCGAGGTGGTGGCGATCACGGTCGAGTTCCACAGCGAGAGCAGCGGCTTCTGCGACGAGATCGCGTACTGCGTGCCGGCGTATTGCTGCGCGCCGAACCAGACATTCAGGTAATTGTCGAGCGTCGGCGGGCTCGGGAAATAGACCGGCGGCCACGAGAACCACTGGTAGTCCGGCTTGAACGAGGTGCTGACCATCCAGTAGATCGGGAACGCGGCGGTAATCCCCCAGAAGATGAGGACAGTGTAGCGAACGGCCGACGCTATCCTGCGGCGCTGTGTCTTGGTCATTGCCATGTCACGCCTCCGCCGCCGGATCGCCGGCCGCGTACATCTGGTCGAGCGCACGCTTCTCGCGGCGCAGGAGCTGGATGGCGATCAGCACGATGACCACCATCAGCATCATCACGAGGTAGGACATCGCCGCGCCCTTGGAGATTTCGAAGTACTGCCAGGTCGTCATGAAGATGTAGACCGGCAGCGTTTCGGTCGCCGAGCCGGGGCCGCCCTGGAACAGCGCCCAGGTCTTGGGGAATTCGGCCATCGCCTCAAGGAAACGCAGCACCAGCGCCAGCAGGATCACCGGCCGCAGCAGCGGCACCTGCACCTCCCAGAAGATACGCCATTTCGAGGCGCCGAGAATTTCCGCCGCCTCGATCGGCTCCTTCGGGATCGCCGCGAGGCCGGCGAGCATGATGATGAAAGAGAACGGCGTCCAGTTCCAGATTTCGAGCAGCGCGCAGGTCAACAACGCGATGTGCGGATCGGTCAGCCACGAAACCTGGAAGTTGACGTGCAGCACGTGCGAGATCAGGTCGTTGATCGGGCCGCTGCGGTAGAGCAGCATCTCGGCGGTGTAGGCGACCACCACCGGCACGGTGAGCATCGGCAGAATGAAGATGATGTAGAAGAAGGCCTGCCCGCGAAACGGCTTGTACATCAGGTAGGCGAGCAGGAATCCGAACACGAAGCAGCCGACGGTCGAGCCGGCCGCAAAGGCGAGCGAACGCAGGACGGCCCAGCCAAAACGGGGATCGGTCAGCACCTCGCGGAACAGGTCGAGGCCGACATAGTCTGCGTCCCACCATGAGCTGAGATAGACGGTCCACTGATGCACCGAGAAATAAAGCTGCAATAGCAGCACCGGCGTCAGCACGAACAGAAACAGAGCCGCCATCGGCAGCAGCAATGTCAGCTTGAAACGCTTGATCGCGCGGGCGCGTGACACCGCGCGCGGTGCCACCGCGGGCGGAGCGTCAACGTGCGGGATTGCGGTGACGGCCATTCCTCATCTCCACCTGGCGGCGTGCGAGCCGGATGCCGCCCGCTCGCCGCCCCATGGACGACGCATTCCGCCCGCGTCAGGCCGGGACCGCGAGCTTCGGCATTGCAGCCTTGTAGCTGACAAGGTCCTTCTTCAGCTTGCTGCGGCCGATGCGCCCGACGATCTTATTCCATTCCTCCTCGGTCTTCGACAGCACGTCCTTGGCCGGCAACTGGCCGACATAGGCTTCCGAGAGGTTCTTGCCGAGCGCATCCTGGAATTCGAGATAGCCGGTGAGATAGATCGGCGGCGCGACGACTTCGAAGTTCTTCTTGATCGCGTCGATACCCGGCTGGGTGTAGGCGTCGATCACGGGCTTGGCCGCGAAATGCGCGTTCGACCATGCGTCGTTGAACGCGTTCACCGGGTCGGACACGATCGGGACCGAGTTCTTGCCCGACCCGAGCCACAGCGCGAGATACGCGGCCTGCGCCTTGCGCGGCGAGTACTTGTTGATGAGGATCGCGGCGAGCGGCGACGAGATCGAGCGGTGCATCATCTTGCCGGTGAACTTCGAGCCGGGGATGACGCTGTAATAGAACTGGTCGACCGTCTTCGATTGCTTCGGGTTCTTGATCGTCTTGCAGGTGCCGTCCCAGTACTGGCAGCTCACGACATGGCCCTGCGCGATGCGCGGGATCATCTGGGGCGTGCCCCAGTTCGCCGCCTCGGGGTGGTTCACCTTCTTGTCCTGCAGATAGATGTCGACGGCGTACTGGCCGGCCGGGGTGTTGAGCGTGGGCTTCATGTCATCGTCGAAGGGGAAGCCGCCGGCGCTATAAAAGATCATGTACCACCAGGTCACGCCATTGGCCCGGTTGCGCAGGTTGCCGGAGCCGTAGAGATCCTTGGACGGGTCCATCAGGAACTCCTGCAGACGCAGGTTATCCTCCCACGTCTCCGGGACCTTCAACTCGGTACCGAACTTGTCGGCGAAGCGCTTTTTGTTGTCCGGATTATCGACGAGGTCCTTGCGCGTGTACTGGATGTGCACGTTGCCGTCGGTCGGCACGCCATAGGTGTGCCCGTCGTATTTCATGAAGTTGTCGTACCCGGCAACGACTTCGTAGTGGAAGCCGGAATTCTTGATGTACTCGTCGAGCGGCTCGAGATAGCCGGCCGAGGCCAGCGACGGGATCATGTTCGAGTCGATGTGGATGAAGTCGAACTGCGGCGACCGCGACAACGCTTCCGCCATCGCCCTCTGCGGCGCGTCGAAGATCGAGATGTCCTGCACGCCGCCGACGCCGATGCCGGTCGCCTTGGTGAATTCGGCGATTACCGGCTGCATCGGCACGAAATACGGCGACCAGATCATGCCGTTGACGTTCGCGGCGCCGACCTTCTTGGCGGCCGCGATCGTGCTCTCTTCCATGGTCGCAGCTTCGGCGAACGGCGCCGTTCCGGGAATGAAATTCGCCACCGTCAGGCCAAGACCGCCTTCGACAAACGCGCGCCGCGAGACATCGAACTTACCCATGACGTCCTCCCTGTTGGCCTTTGCGGCCTTGCTGACCTGAGCTGCAAATAAAAACGGCCTGCCTCGGTGCGAGCAGGCCGTCTGCCGGTGCCGCCGTGACGATGCTGCCGGGCGGGCAATGTTGATTGTGGCCGCAACGGCTGCAGCGCAGCCGACGCCATTGGGCGGCCTCGTATGTGTCGGGAGCCATCGACGCACCTCCCCGCTTGACCCGGCGGCCCAACGCATGCGTATCGGCCGGCGCGATCAATCACACTTAGGCGTTTCTCAGTCCCCTTTATCTGCGCTCTGATGGCGCGGTTTTATTGATCATAAGTGGAAGCAATGCCGTCGGCAACACGCGCATTGGCTGCGGCGGCCTTCGATATTGCATGCGCGCGCATCGGACTTGCGGAGCTCTGCGGTTCGGTCATCATCTCTCGATCGCTCGGCGGGACGCTGAAGGATTTCACGATGGAAAAACTGCGAGCCCCTACGATCTCGGCGCACGGTGCAACCATTCCGGTCATCGGCTACGGCACGATGGAGTTGCCGCAGCGCCCGGCCGAACTCGTGGCGACCGCCATCGCCGCCGGCTATCGCCACATCGACACCGCGCGCAAATACGGCACCGAGCAATTTGTCGGCGAAGGCATCCGTGCGAGCGGTATCGCGCGCGGTGAATTGTTCGTCACCACCAAGGTCACGGAAGAGAACGCGCGCGAAGCGGATTTCATGCGTTCGATCGAGACCAGCCTGAAGACGCTTCGTCTCGATTACGTCGACCTGTTGCTGGTGCACTGGCCGCAGCCGAAAGTGCCGTTCAGGGAGACGCTCGGCGCGCTCGCCAAGGCAAAGCGACAAGGCATGGCCCGGCACATCGGCGTGTCGAATTTCACGCTGGCGATGCTCGAGGAAGCGGTCAATGTCTGTCCTGAGCCGCTGGTGACGAATCAGATCGAGTACCACGCCTATTTGCCGCAGGGTCGCATGCTGGCCGCGCTGAAGCGGCACGGCATGATCCTCACGGCCTATTGCCCGGTGGCGCGCGGCAAGTTGCTCAGCGACTCCGTCGTCGGCGAAATCGCGAGGGCGCACCAAAAGACACACGCGCAGATCTGCCTGCGCTGGCTGGTGCAGCAGCCGGGCGTCGCTGCCGTGCCGCGCGCGCTAGAGGAGCGTCACATCGTCGAGAACCTTGATATCTTCGACTTCGCGCTGAGCGAGGACGAGATGCAGCGCCTGTTTGCGCTTCGTAAGGTGCAGATGAGGATCGCCGATCCACCGGAACGCGCGCCGAAGTGGGATTCAGAATCAATTATGTAGGGGCATCCCCGAGTCAGCTTGCCGAGCAAATGTGCGCCACTTAAAGCCCCCCGCCGCGCGGGCGGGCTTCCGCCGCCATATAACAAGATACTACTTCTTTATAAGACAGATGGCGGCATAGCTGGCAGGATAGCGCCATCGCCCCTCCAATGAGGACTCCCGGCCGGAAGCAGCCGGCGCGTTCGGGCCGATCGGAAGGGCGGAGGACCGCCTGCACAACGTGTCGACGACCTGTATTTCGCTTCGAAGCTGTTGGAGCGGACGCTGGTTGTGGAGAGGCACACGAAGCGTCAGGCTGGAAACGGCGGTAGAGGTTGAGTTGCGGCGGATCCCCATGATCGCGGCATCCGCCCTTCCAAATTTATTGACAGCATCGAGGTTGATCGAGAGCACTGTCGGCCTTCCTCAGCCATTCGCCCATTCGTGCTTGAGCACCAACAAGCAACAGAGGTGGCGCCCCTATCGGAAGACCGCTAATGTCAGCGGCGGTAGGCGGTGAGCGGTACACCGCAAACACCACTAAGGGGGACGACAGATGACCAAGAAAACCACATTTACACTGGATCGGCGCACGGTGCTGAAGACGGCCCTTGCGGCCGGCGCGGCGCAGTTGGCTTCGCCTTTCGTCATTCCGGCGCGCGCCGCCGATGCGATCAAGATCGGCATGGTCGATCCGCTCACCGGTGTCTACGCCGCCGTCGCGCAGAACGAAGTCATCGGCGCGAAATATGCGGTCGAGCAGATCAACGCCAAGGGCGGCGTGCTCGGCCGTCCGCTCGAATTGCTGGTCGAGGATTCCGCCAACGACGTCGGCACCGGCGTGCAGAAGACGCGCAAGCTGATCGAGCGCGACCAGGTGCAGTTCATCATCGGCGACGTGAATTCCGGCATCGCGCAGGCGATGGCGCAGGTCACCAACGAGAAGAAGGTGCTGCACGTCGTCTCCGGCGGCCATACCGACGGCATCACCGGCAAGGACTGCAAGTGGAACGTCTTCCGCGTCTGCAACACGACGCGCGCGGAAGCGAACTCGGTCTCCGAGCTTCTGTTCAAGAACTACGGCAAGAAGTGGCACTTCATCACGCCGGACTACGCGTTCGGCCATACGCTGCAGCAGGCGGCCGCGGCCAACCTGCAGAAGCTTGGCGGCACGATGACCGGCAACGAGCTCACGCCGCTCGGCACTGCCGACTTCTCGGCCTATCTCATCAAGGCGCGCGCGGCGAACCCGGATGTGCTGCTGGTCCTGCCGCAGGGCTCCGACATGGTGAACTGCCTCAAGCAGATCGCGCAGTTCGGCATCGACAAGCAGGTCCACGTCGCCGGCCTGCAGCAGGAGCTGGAATCGCTGGAGGCGATGCCGCCGGAAGCGCGCGTCGGCATCTGGATGTTCGAATGGTACTGGAAGCAGTCCGGCACGCCGGGCCTCGACCAGTTCGTCGCCGATATCCGCAAGCGCAGCGGCGGCAAAGTACCGACCGCCCGCACCTGGTTCGGCTATACCTCGGTGCACAGCTACGCGCTCGCGGCCAACGCAGCCAAGACGCTCGACGGCGTCAAGCTCGCCAAGGCGCTCGCCAATCTCGAATTGCCGCCCGAGGTCAAGCTGCAACCGAACAAGGTCTATTACCGCGAAGGCGATCATCAGCTGATGACCACCGCTTTCGTCGGCAAGGCCCTGCAAAAGCCCGCGGGCGATCCGGAGGACCTGTTCCAGGTCGACAACATGATCGCCGGCGACCAGGTCAATCCGCCCGTGGCGGATACCGGCTGCAAGCTGCAGTGGCCCGTCTGAGCTGACGCGCCCCTCGCGCCTGGGAGCGATCGCCCCCAGGCGCGCCCGTCCTTGCGCCGCTCACAACGAGACCACCATGCTGCAGTTGCTGCTGTTCAACGTCACCAATGGCGTGATCATTGGTGCCTTCTACGTGCTGATGGCCCTGGGCCTGTCGCTCATTCTCAACCTCTCTAACGTGATCAATTTCGCGCACGGCGGCTTTCTCGTCGTCGGCGGCTACATCGCCTACACCATCACGCCCTATGTCGGATTCTGGGGCGCGCTGTTGATCGCGCCGCCGCTGACCGCGCTGATCGGGCTCGCCGTCGAGCGGGTCCTGATCCGCCCGCTGTACGGGCGCGATCCGCTTTACAGCCTGCTTCTGACCTTCGGCCTCGCATTCATCCTGGAAGACGGCACGCGCTTCATCTGGGGCGCGCAGGGCAAGCCGGTGTCGGTGCCGCCACTCCTGTCGCAGCCTCTGAGCTACGAGTTCTTCTTCATCACCGGCTACCGGCTGTTCATGGTCGGAATGGTGGTGGTCGCGGTCGCCGTGCTGTTCCTGCTCTTGCGCTACAGCCGCCTCGGCATCCGCATTCGCGCCGGCACGCTCGACCTGGAGACCGTCGCGGCGCTCGGCATCAATGTGCGCACGCTTCGGTCCTTGAACTTCGCCGTCGGCATCTTCCTCGCCGGCTTGAGCGGCGTGCTCGCCGCCGGGCAGCTCGGCCTCGAGCCGACAATGGGTTCAGGCCTGCTGATGCCGAGCTTCATCGCGATCATCGTCGGCGGCGTCGGCAGCCTGACCGGCACGCTGCTCGGCGGCTTGCTGATCGGCGTCGCGTCCGGACTGACGGCGGTGTTCCTGCCCGCCGCGAGCGAGGCGATCATGTACGTGCTGATGGCCGTGGTGCTGCTGATCCGTCCGCGCGGCCTGCTCGGCGAAGAAGGCATGATGACATGAAGCCGTCGAATCCCCGAAAGCTGCTCATCCTCGCCTGCATCTGGGCGGTGCTCATCCTCGCGCCCTACTGGATGCCGCCGCTCGGCGGCTACACCGCGCTCGGCACGCGCGTGCTTGTGCTCGGGCTCGCCGCCATGGCGGTCAACTTCCTACTCGGCTTTGCCGGCGTGCTGTCGTTCGGCCACGCCGCTTATTTCGGCCTCGGCGCTTACGGCGCGGGCTTCGCCCTTAAATATCTCGCGCCGAGCACGCCGCTCTCCGTCATCGCCGGCACGCTGCTCGGCGGCATCGCCGGCGCCCTGCTCGGCATGCTGATCGTGCGCCGCCGCGGCGTCTATTTCGCCATGGTGACGATCGCGTTTGGCCAGGTCTTCTACTACATCGCATTCCAGTGGAGCTCGGTCACCGGCGGCGACGACGGCCTGCGCGGCTTCTCGCGCCAGCCGCTCGACTTCGGCGCGTTCCAGATCGATATCCTGTCGAACGCGAACAATTTCTATTATTTCGTCCTGGTCTGCTTCGCGCTGGCCGCCGCCGTGATGGGCTTCATCCTGCGCTCGCCGTTCGGCCGCACGATGCTCGCAATCCGCGAGAACGAGCGCCGCGCGCGCTTCCTGGGCATTCCGATCGAGCGGCATATCTGGATCGTCTTCACGCTGTCCTGCTTCTTCGCCGGGTTCGCGGGCGCGCTGTACGCGCTGCTCAACAACTTCGCCGATCCGAAGGGCCTGCATTACAGCCAGTCCGGCGACTTCGTGATGATGGCGGTGATGGGCGGGATGCGGAGCTTCTGGGGACCGCTGCTCGGCGCCGCGGTCTTCGTCGTGCTGCAGGATTACCTGTCCAGCGTCACGGTGAACTGGATGTCCTTCGTCGGCTTGCTATTCATGCTCGTCGTTCTGTTCTTCCCGCGCGGCCTGCTCGGAGTCATCCGGGGGAAAGCCACGTCATGAGCTTTGTGCGGGTCGAGAACGTCTCCAGGCGCTTCGGCAATCTAGTCGCGGTCAACGGCGTCTCGATGTCGGTCGAGGCCGGCGAACTGCGCGCCGTCATCGGCCCCAATGGCGCCGGCAAGACGACCTTCTTCAACATGATCAGCGGCTTCCTCATGCCGAGCGCGGGCCGCATCGTGTTCGACGGCGACGACATCACCGCCCTGCCGCCAGCGCAGCGCGTCTGGCGGGGCATTGCGCGCACGTTCCAGATTACCGAGGTTTTCCCCGAACTGACCGTGCGCGAAAACCTGCGCATCGCCGTGGAGTCGGCGAGCGGCTTCCGCCTGCGCTTCTGGCAGTCGGCGAAGGAAAGCGACGAGGTCGGCGCGCGGGTCGATGAGCTCCTGCAGATGGGCGGCCTCGCGCAAAAGGCCGGCCGCCTCGTCGGCGAGCTTTCGCACGGGGACCAGCGCGCCAACGAGATCATGATGGCGCTGGCTCTGAAGCCGCGGCTGCTGCTCCTCGACGAGCCGACCGCCGGCATGGGCGACCAGGAAACCTACGAGATCACCCAACTCATCCGGAAGCTGCATCGCGACCAGAAGCTCACCATCGTGCTGATCGAGCACGACATGCGCGTCGTGTTTCATCTGGCCGACCGCATCATGGTGCTGGCGGAAGGCAAGATGCTGGCGGAGGGCACGCCGCGCGAAATTGCGGCCAACGAGGCCGTGCAGGCCGCCTATCTCGGAAAGGCGGCCGCATGACCGCGATCGCGCTCCAGGCCGAGGGCCTGCACACCTTCTACGGCAAGAGCCATATCCTGCACGGCGTCGGCCTCGAGGTACGCGAAGGCGAGATCGTCACGCTGCTCGGCCGCAACGGCGCCGGCAAGACGACGACCTTGCGCAGTCTCGTTGGCCTCACCCACGCGCGCGAGGGCACCGTGCGGATTTTCGGCCAGTCGACGCGCGATTGGCCGCCCTACCGCACCGCCGCGCTCGGCGTCGGCTATGTCCCGGAGGGACGGCGCATCTTCGCCAATTTAACGGTCGAAGAGAACCTCAAGGTGCCGCTGGAGCGGCCCGGGCCGTGGACGGTCGAGCGCGTCTACGAGCTGTTTCCGCGCCTCGCGCAGCGCAAGACCAACAAGGGCCGGCAATTGTCCGGCGGCGAGCAGGAGATGCTCGCCATCGCGCGCGCGCTGCTGCTCAATCCGAAACTGCTGCTGCTCGACGAGCCGAGCCAGGGCCTTGCGCCGCTGATCGTGCAGGAGGTCTTCCGCGTCGTGACCTCGGCGCGCGAGCAAGGCATTTCGGTGCTGCTGGTCGAGCAAAACGTGCGAGCCGCGGTCGAGATCGCGGATCGCGCCTACGTGCTCGATGACGGCAAGGTAGTATGGGCCGGCCCGGCCGCCGAATTCGCCAAGGACGAGGAACGCGTGCGGGCGCTGGCCGGCGCGAGCGCCGAGCAATGGGAGGCGCACGAAGCTTCGCCGCAACAATAGCGCTAGTGCGCAGGCATCGGCGCCCCTGCTCTGATGGCCGCTGGCGCGAAACGACGACACGAAAAAGCGATTGCGATGGATGGTCCGCGGCGTTGCCGCGATGGCAGCCGTTTCGGGATGCCGCGGAGACGATCTTGCCGAGTGTACGTTGCGGCCCGCGGATCGGTACCCGCCGCGATCCGCGAGCGCCCGAGTTGGCCGGACTGTCTCGGACAAGGTAATGGTGCCCAGGGGCGGAATCGAACCACCGACACTGCGATTTTCAATCGCATGCTCTACCAACTGAGCTACCTGGGCGCCCGGGAGGCCGTCCCCAAAAGGGCCGGCCGGCAGAGAGCGGGCGTTATAATGGGGCGGACCCGGCCTGTCCAGAACGGCGGCGCGCCCGTTAACCCCTTACGGCACAAGGGGGAGTGGCCGCGCCGGCAAGAGCCGCCACCGCTCAAAAGCTTTAAGCCGTCAGACCCAGCGCCACGCGGAACCGGCGCTTCAAGATCGCTCCGTCCTTCTCCGGCAGCACCCGCGGCGGCTCGTCCGGACGGATCGCCACCCGCGCGAACAGAAGGCCGCCGTGCTTCAGCCTTCCTGCGAGATCGGCAAGCCCCGCCTCGTCGCTCACCTCGAGGCACACCTTGAAACCGCAGCCGCGCGCCACCGCGCCCATGTCGACGCCGGCGCCGGTATGGCTCTGCTGGCCGCCGGTCTCGCCGTACATGCCGTTGTCGAACACGACGATGGCGAGATTGTCCGGCTGCTGGATGCCGATCGTGGCGAGCGCGCCCATGCCCATCAGCATCTCGCCGTCGCCGGTGATGACGGCAACCCGCTTCGCCGGCTGCGCCAGCGCCAGGCCGAGGCCGATCATCGCGGCGCCGCCCATCGCGCCCCAGAGATAGAAGTTGCGGTCGTTGTCGCCGGCGGCGGCAAGATCGTAAGTGGTCGAGCCGAGCCCCGGCACGACGAGCAGGTCGTCGCCGCGGCCTTGCATCAGCGCCGCCATCGCGGCGCGGCGTTCCAGCGTCCCGGTCATTTCACCCACACCTTCTTGCCGATCAGTTCCTGCGACAGCAGCACCGCCACCACCCGCTCCTCGCCGAAGGCCTGCTGCACCGCGCGCTCGGCGAGCGGCGCGACGTCCTCCGGCTTTGTCGCGCGCAGCACCGCCGCGTCGCACAGTTTCATCACTGGCTCGACGATCGAGCCCATCGGCACCTGCCACGGATTGAACTCTTCCCACTCGCCGCGCATGGTGATGAAGGTCACCAACGGAAAGCGGCAGGCGCGCATTAGAGAGAGCATGTTGACGCAGTTGCCGACGCCGCTCGATTGCATCAGGAGCGCGGCGCGCTCGCCACCGAGCCACGCGCCGGCCGCTCCTCCTCGGTCGTCAGCGCGACATCGCGGATGTCGGCGTCCGCCTTGCAGCGCTCGATCAGCCGCGCATGCCCGGCGTCGGGCACGTAGCCGACCTGGCGGATATCGGCGCGCTTCAAGGTGTCAAACAACCGATCCGGCCACACCGGAGGCGAAACATTCATGCGTCACTCCCCTCGCCCGGCTCGCGCGGACGCTCGCCGTCTTCGTCTTCTTCTTCGGTCACCGGCACGGCGTAGACGCCGGTCAGCCAGCGATTGAGATCGATGTCGGCGCAGCGCTTGGAGCAGAACGGCGAGAAGGCCGGATCGACCGGCCGCTTGCAGATCGGGCACGTCCCCGCCTTCGTCTTGTCGTCGCTCATTCCGCGCTCACACCATGCGCGCCTTGTCGAGCGCGCGCAGTTCCGTCTTCAGGATCTTGCCGTAATTGTTTTTCGGCAGCGCGGGCACGAAAACATAATCCTTCGGTCTTTTGAAGCGCGCGATGCGGGCAAGGCACAACGCGTCGAGCGCCGCGCGCTCGGTCTCGCCGACGACATAGGCGACCACCACCTCGCCCCATTCGCGGTCGGGCCGGCCGATGACCGACACCTCGCGCACGGCCGGGTGCGTCAGCAGCACCTCCTCGACCTCGCGTGGATAGATGTTGGAGCCGCCGGAGATGATCAGGTCCTTGGAGCGGTCCTTCAGGTGCAGGTAGCCTTCCTCGTCGAAGACGCCGACGTCGCCGGTGTGCAGAAAGCCGCCGCGCAAGGCCGCGGCGCTCGCCTCCGGGTTCTGCCAGTAGCCGGTCATCACCACATCGCCGCGCACCAGGATTTCGCCCGGCTCGCCCCGCGGCACCGGGCGGTCGTCGCCATCGGTCACCGCCACCTCGACGCAGGCATAGGGCTTGCCGGCGGAGCCGAGGCGCTCGCGCCAGCGCGGATGCTCGCGGTCAGCAATGTCCTCCTTCGACAGTGTCGAGATCGTCATCGGCGACTCGCCCTGGCCGTAGATCTGCGCCAGCCGCGGCCCGAAGCGGTCGAGCGCGGCCAGCGCGTCCTCGACATACATCGGCGCGCCGCCCCAGATGAGCGTGCGCACATTATGTGCATTCGCTTCCGCGGGGCAGCCGACCAGCCGCTTGATCATGGTCGGCGCGGCGAACATCGACACTCGCTTCCAGGCGCCGAACAGCGCGAAGATTTCCTCCGGCTCGAAGCCGCCGGATTCGGGGATCACCTGCACGCCGAGGCGCGCAACATGCTGCATGATGTAGATGCCGGAGCCGTGGCTCATCGGCGCCGCGTGCAGCATGGTGTCGCCGGGCGCGACGGCGTCGACCTCGGCGGCGTAGGCGTGGCTCGCCCAGTTGAGGTTGCGGTGCGTGAGCATCGCGCCCTTCGGCCGGCCGGTCGTGCCGGAGGTGTAGAACAGCCAGGCGAGGTCGTTTCCATCGCGCGGCACCGGATCGATGGCGTCGGCCGAGAACAGCGCCTCGTAGTCGCGGCCGCCGATGACGATCATGTGCTCCAGCGAGCGTGGGGCATGGGGCGCGATCTCGGCGTCGAGCCCCGCGGAGGTGAAGCAGGCGCGCGCACCGGACTGCTCGAGGATGTAGCCGAGTTCGGCGCCGTGCAGCTTGGCGTTGGCCGGCACCGCGGCGAGCCCGGCGTGCCAGATACCGTAAAGTAGTTCGAGATAGGCGGTCGAGTTCTTCGCGGCGATGGCGACGCGGTCGCCCGGCGCGAGCTTCAGCCGGCTGCGCAGCGCGCCGGCCAGCCGCGCGGCGCGTTCCGCCAGTTGCGCGTAGGTCGCGACGACGCGCGTGCCAGTGGCGGCGGCGGGCAGGGTCGGATGGCTGGTGCCGGCGCGGGAGAGCCAGAGGGCGAGGTTCATGCGTCAATTATTGGTCATTCCGGGTCGCGCCGAAAGACGTGAACCCGGATTGACAGGATAAGGCAATCACACCGCGTTCAGCCAGCCGAAGCGGATCGGATAGCCCTCGCCGGACAGGAGCTGCATGGTCTCGTAGAGCGGCAGGCCGACGACGTTGGAATAGGAGCCGACCAGCTTGACGATGAATGTGCCGGCGATGCCCTGCGCGGCGTAGCCGCCGGCCTTGCCGCGCCATTCGCCCGAGGCGAGATAGGCCTCGATGTCCTCACCGGTGAGACGCTTGAAGCGCACGCGCGTCTCGACCAGCCGCTGGCGGAACGCCTCGCGCGGCGTCACCAGGCAGATCGAGGTGTAGACGCGGTGATTGCGCCCCGACAGAAGCCGCAGGCACTGGCCGGCCTCGTCGAGCAATTCCGCCTTCGGCAGGATGCGGCGGCCGACCGCGACCACGGTGTCGGCGGAGAGGATGAAGGCGCCCTGCAATTCGTCGTCGAGCTTGACGTTGGCGAGCGCGGCCTCGGCCTTCTCGCGCGCCAGCCGCGTGGCATAGGCGCGCGGGATCTCGCCGCGCCGCGGCGTCTCGTCGATGTCGGCGGGCTTCAACGCATCCGGCTCGATGCCGGCCTGGTTGATGAGCGACAGCCGGCGCGGCGAGCCGGAGGCGAGCACGAATTTGGGGCGGCCGATCATGGGGGCTGCGTTAACCAATCGGGCGAAGCGGGAACGGGTGCGAACGGCGCGGACCGTAGCGGAGGTGGATTGTTATCACAACATGCGGCGCGCCTCCCCGCCTCCTTCTTCCTTCACCCTCCCCTTGTGGGGAGGGTCGACCGCCTGAGCGGTGCGAAGGCGGTTGGGGTGGGGGTCCAGTTCGGCAACACTGCGACCCCCACCCCGCTCGCGTCGCTCGCGACCCTGCCCACAAGGGGGAGGGTAAGAAGACTACTCATTCCCCCCACCTCCACTCCCGAACCGCTCGCGGATGTGCCGCAGAAGCTCGTCGCGCACGGCGCGGTAGGCGTCGAGCCGCTGCTCGCGGCTGCCCTCGATGGCGGTCGGGTCGGGCGTCGGCCAATACTCGACGTCGGCGGCGATTGTGCGTGTCAATTCCAGCGCCTTGTGGTGCGCCGGCGGCGACAGCGTGACGATGAGGTCGAAGTTCAGCCCCTCGAGCTCGTCCAGCTCCTCGAAGGTGATCGGCTTGTGGCGCGAGACGTCGATGCCGATCTCGTTCATCACCGCCACGACGAAGGGATCGAGCTCGCCCTTCTGCACCCCGGCGGACGCGACGTAGAGGCGCTTGCCGAACAGTTCGCGGAACAGGCCCGCCGCCATCGGCGAGCGCACCGCGTTCTGGCCGCAACTGAACAGCACCGCCTGGGGGCGCGTCGACCGCGCTGGCGCCTCCATCGCGCGCCTAGCCTTTCCAGTGTAGCACGCAGATCAACGTGAACAGGCGGCGCGCCGTGTCGAGGTCGACCTTCACCTTGCCCTTGAGGCGATCCATCAGGACGCGCGAGCCCTCGTTGTGGACGCCGCGCCGGCCCATGTCGATCGCCTCGATCTTGTCCGGCGTCGCGGTGCGGATCGCCTGGTAATAGCTGTCGCAGATCAAATAGTAGTCCTTGACGATGCGGCGCAGCGGCGTCAGCGAGAACAGATGCGCGACGACCGGATCGCCGCCCTCGCGGCGGATGTCGAAGACCAAACGGCTGCCCGTGACGGACAGGCGCAGCGCGAACGGCCCCTCGTCGTCATGGCCAATCGGCGCGAACGAGTTCTGCTCCAGCAGGTCGTAGATCGCGATCTTGCGCTCGTGCTCGACATCCGGATTGGAGCGGCCGATCGATTCCTCGTCGAGTTCGACACTGACGAGGCGGTGCTTCATGGCCGCGGATGTCTTCGGCGTGCTCATCAGAGATTGAGGCGGATCGAAACCGACCGGGCATGCGCGCCGAGGCCTTCGGCTTCGGCCAGTGCGACCGCCGCCGGGCCGAGCGCGCGCAGCTGCTGCGGCCCGCATTTCAGGAGCGACGTGCGCTTCATGAAATCGAGCACGCCGAGGCCGGAGGAGAAGCGCGCCGAGCGCGCCGTCGGCAGCACGTGGTTCGAGCCGGCGACGTAATCGCCGATGGCTTCTGGCGTGTGCGCGCCGATGAAGATGGCGCCGGCATTGCGGATCTGCGCGGCGAGCGCGTCGGCGTCGGCTGAGGCGATCTCGAGATGCTCGGGCGCGAGGCGGTCGACCAGCGGGATCGCGTCGGCGAGTTGCTTGACCATGACGATGGCGCCGAAGTCGCGCCACGAGGCAGAGGCGACATCGGCGCGCGGCAGGCTCTTGAGTTGCGCCGCGACGGCCTTCTCGACCGCGCCCGCGAGCGCGGCTTCGTCGGTGATAAGGATCGACTGCGCGCTGACGTCGTGCTCTGCCTGCGCCAGGAGATCGGCGGCGATCCAGTCGGGATTGCCGGTCTTGTCGGCGAGGATCAGCACCTCGGACGGGCCGGCGATCATGTCGATGCCGACCTTGCCGAAGACGAGGCGCTTGGCCGCCGCCACCCAGGCATTGCCCGGGCCGACGATCTTGGCGACCGGCTTGATCGTCTCCGTGCCGTAGGCGAGCGCAGCCACCGCCTGCGCGCCGCCGACGCGGTAGACCTCGTCGACGCCGGCGAGCTTCGCCGCTGCCAGCACCAGCGGCACCAGTCTGCCGTCGGGCGACGGCACGACCATCACGAGCCGCGGGCAGCCGGCGACCTTGGCCGGCACGGCGTTCATCAGCACCGAGGACGGATAGGCGGCCGTGCCGCCGGGCACGTAGAGCCCGGCCGCCTCGACGGCGGTCCAGCGCGCGCCGAGCTCGACCCCGAGCGCGTCGGTGAAGCGATCGTCCTTCGGCAACTGGCGGCGGTGATAGGCCTCGATGCGGTCGCGCGCGAGCGCCAGCGCGGCGAGCGCCTGCGGGTCGCAGGCCTTCTCGGCCGCGTCGATCTCGGCCGCGCTGACGCGCAGCCCGGCCTTGGCGAGATCGATGCGGTCGAACTTGCGCGTGTAGTCGATAAGCGCCGCATCGCCGCGTGCGGCGACATCGGCGATGATGGCGCGCACCGTGTCTTCGACGTCCTGCGCGGCCTCCCGCTTCACGTCCAGGAAGGCGCGAAAACGGTCAGCAAAATCAGGAGCTTGAGCGTCGAGACGGAGCGGCATTATCGGGCCCTGCCGGGACCGCCCGGCGTCGTGCATGTGAATGGGTGATGCACGTGCGCGCGTCAACCCTCGACGGTCCGGCCGGGTCAAAAACAAAAGGCTCCGCGCGAGGCGGAGCCTTGGGATCAGGCCGGCCGCGATGTGCGGCCAGGCAAGACCGGATTACATGCTCTTTTTCTTCTTCTTGCTCATGCGCTTCGACATCTTCGGCTTCTGGTAGTCGCACATGGCGACGCAGGCGCCGGCCATCTTGGTGTTGCAGGTCAGAATCGTGTCCGTGCAGACCGGCGCATTGGTCGCCGTCGCACAGAGGCAGCCCACTTCCGCCTTGGCCGGTGAACCGGCGATCAGGCCGCCGGCGAGCAGCAGCGCCGCCGCAATGACATACTTCCGCATGGGGACCCCCTGTTTGTGACGCAGCGGGAACTACGCCATTACTCCGCGCCGCTGGCAAGCGGTGGGAACCTTTACCGCAGCCGCCGGGGAACTTTTGAACCGGTATTTATGCCCCTAAGGGCGGGCGGCCGGGGGCTCGGGCCGGGCCGCCGATTCGGCGTCGATGTGGGCCGGGCAGCAGGTGGTGGTCCAGGCCGGCCCCAGGTCGGCGAGCTCCGCCTCCAGGCATTCGACCTCGAGGCGCAGCGCGGCGTCGCCGGAGAAGGTCAGGGTGACAACCCCCGACGGCGCCTCGCCGGGCGCGAATTCGACGGCGAGCAGGTTGAGCACTGCGTCCTTGCCCTGCTGCTGAACGTGCTTGCACTTGCAGGACAGGACCCGCTCGAACCGCAAGGCGGCGCGGCGGCGGCGGTATTCGGGACGGTCGGCTTGCGCCGATTCCCAGTCGAAGCGGTTGAGCGCCAGGATGAGGCGCTTCTCCTGCGGGCGCCAGAGGACGTCGGAGACCTTAAGCACCGCGTCCTGCAGATGCGCCGAGACGACTGCGAGGTCCTCGCCATCGAGGACGACGAATTTGAGCTGGTCCATGGCCGTCGCGCTCCCGTTCCCGGGTAGTTAGGAAAGCGGTTTCGGGCGCGCAAGAGCCGGTCAGCCCGCGAACGCAGGCTCCAGTCCGGCGGCGGCCCAGCGGGCGCGGGTCGCCGGCGCCGTCAGCGTGCGCAGGAAGGCCTCGGCGCCAGCGCGGTTCGCGGCCCTGGTGTGGGCCGCGGCGGTATAGGTATTGGCGTTGTAGAGATCGCCGGGCAGCGGGCCGACCACCGTCAGCCCCTTCACCGGCAGCGCCTCGCTGATGAAGGTGGTGCCGATCTCGGCGCGGCCGTCCGCGACGATCTGCGACACGTCGGCGCCGCCTTTGCCGAGCACCGCCTTGGCGTTGACCACGTCGGCGATGCCGAGCTTCTCGATGAGCGCGGCGAACATGATGCCGCCGGAGCCGCCGGCCTTCGGATCGGTATAGGCGACGCTGCGGGCGTCGCGCAGCGCCTTGATGAACGCGTCCGGCGTCGAGATGTCGGGCCGGGCTGAGCCCTCGCGCACGATGACGCCGGTGACGGTGCGGCCGAGATCGGTGATGGTCGCCGGCACGACCAGGCCGAGCTTCGAGAGCTCGGCGATCGCCGATTCCGACAGCACCACGAGGTCGGAGGTCTCGCCGCCCTTGACGCGCTCGCGCAGCGCGCCGGCGGTGCCGAAATTGAGGTCGACCGTCATGCCGCTTGCGCGTTCGAATTCGGGCGCGAGCGCCGCGACCATTGTCTTCACCGCGCCGGCGCTCATCACCTTGATGGTGGGCATTGCGTTCCCCGCTCTTCCTTATCCCTCCCCGTCTTCGGGGAGGGTGGCCGCGAGCGTAGCGAGCGGACGGGTGGGGACAAGCGGAAAGGCGACCCCACCCCCGGCGCGCTTCGCGCACCGGACCCTCCCCTTTCAGGGGAGGGATGAAGCCCTTAATCGCTAATCCGCGCGATGGCAGCGCCGCAGGCGCCGAGCTTGTCCTCGAGCTTCTCGAAGCCGCGGTCGAGGTGATAGACGCGGTTGACGATCGTCTCACCCTCGGCGGCGAGACCGGCGATGACCAGCGACACCGAGGCGCGCAAATCGGTCGCCATCACCGGCGCTCCTTTGAGCTTCTCGACGCCCTCGATGGTCGCGCTGTCGCCGTCGAGGCGGATGTGCGCGCCGAGCCGCGCCAGCTCCTGCACGTGCATGAAGCGGTTCTCGAAGATCGTCTCGGTGATGCGCGAGGTGCCCTTGGCGCGCGTCATCAGCGCCATGAGCTGCGCCTGAAGATCGGTCGGGAAGCCGGGGAACGGCGCGGTCGAGACGTCGACCGGCATGAGCCCCGCGCCATTGCGTGTGATGCGGATGCCCTCGTTGGTCGGCGTCACGGTGGTGCCGGTCTGGGCCAGCACGTCGAGCGCGGCCTGCAACAATTCCGGCCGCGCGTTCTGCAACAGCACGTCGCCGCCGGTCATCGCTACGGCCATCGCATAGGTGCCGGTTTCGATGCGGTCGGGCAGCACCGCGTGCCGCGCGCCGGAAAGCCGCGCCACGCCCTCGACGACGATGCGCGCGGTGCCGGCGCCGGTGATCCTCGCGCCCATCTTGTTGAGGCAGTCGGCGAGATCGCCAACCTCGGGCTCGCGCGCCGCGTTCTCGATCACGGTCGTGCCGCGCGCCAACACCGCGCCCATGATCGCGGTGTGCGTGCCGCCGACGGTGACCTTGGGAAAATTAATCTCGCCGCCGCGCAATCCATTCTTCGCGCGGGCGACGACATAGCCGCCGTCGATCTCGATCTCGGCGCCGAGCTTTTCCAGCGCCATGATGAGAAGGTCGACCGGCCGCGTGCCGATGGCGCAGCCGCCGGGCAGCGACACCTTCGCCTCGCCCATGCGCGCCACCAGCGGCGCCACGACCCAGAAGCTGGCACGCATGCGCGAGACGAGCTCGTAGGGCGCGGTGGTGTCGACGATGGTCTTGGCGGAGAGCGTGATGGTACGGCCGGCATTCGGGTCGTCGCCCGGGCGCTTGCCGCTGATCATCACGTCGACGCCGTGATTGCCGAGGATGCGCTGGAGCTGGATGACGTCGGCGAGCCGCGGCACGTTCTCGAGGATCAGCGGCTCGTCGGTGAGCAGGCTCGCGATCATCAAGGGCAGCGTGGCGTTCTTGGCGCCCGAGATCGGGATCGACCCGTTCAGGCGCTGGCCGCCGACAATGCGAATCCGATCCATTCTCGCCCCGCCCGCTTTGCCGCCCTGTCGGCCGTCCCGAGGTCTATGGACCCCGCAAACCCGCCTGCAAAGCCAATTATTGTTGCACAGTTAGCCATGAGCTTCGCCGGCCGAATACGGCGAAAGTCCGGACCCCTTTATCGCCTGGACCCCGTATCCGGTTCCCGCGGCGGGCGGTCCGGGGGCTGATTTTCGTCGCGGCCGCGCGCCTGCGCCTTGCGCCGGCGCAGATTGTCCCGCAAGGCGGCCTTCAGCCGCTCGTCGCGGCCGCCCTTGCCGGCCGGCGGTTTACCGTCCTTGTCCTGCGTCATGCGGCCGTCCTAGCCGCTGCGGCGGTAGCCCCGCAAGACGTGCATTGCCTTGCACCGCCGGGGGGTCTGTGGCAGTTATCCGCCCGCATTCGCAGCCCCGCGATCCGGGCCGCGCCTGTCTCAAGCTGCCGTAGCTCAGTGGTAGAGCACCCCCTTGGTAAGGGGGAGGTCGAGTGTTCAATCCACTCCGGCAGCACCATCGGCCTTCCAATGGCGCTCCTCTCCCAGCCGCAACTCAAAACGTCGAGCTGCGCTTAGCTGGCGGTAATTCAGGGACAGGAGCGGACCCGAGTCGCCCCCGCGCGTCCGGGCTTCCTGCATTCATGGCCCTGCACGAAGACGCATCGCTCGCGCAACACGACCTATCGCCGATGGCCAGAACTTCGCTCGTGGCTCGACGCGGGTTCATTGTGAAAGGTGGTCACAGTCGAAATCGGCTTATGGCCGACCTGTCTGGTTGGCCTGCCGTTCGCTCGGGACTTCGCGTAGGTCGTGAAAGTATGCGTGCATTTTCCGTTCTTTTTGCAGTCGACGACACTGCAGCCGTTATCGGCGCAGACCGCGCATCCCGAGCCGTCCCACTCTTTGCCGCATAACGATTTGGCACCCGACGTCTTGATGACACTCGTCGTGGTTCTGGCCTGCGCGGACTCGTGTTGCGCTCCGACGATCAGTGCAAAAATTGCGATAACAAGGGTCGCGACGATCTTGTTCGACAGCGTCATTGCCAACTCCTTTGGATCGCCTGAAGTTAAAATATCTCGTATTCTCGCCTATTGCGAGCATCCAAGCCAGTGCCGCACGGGATACCGCAATCACAGGATTGCACGGGGCTCCTGTCGTACCCGCCTTTTGTCGATTGAACGTACCGGGCGGTTCAAACGGGAATTGCCGTGAGCCCTCACCTCTCCGGCGCTATCGCGGTCAGCGCGCGGCCGACGATCATCTCCCGCCGCAGCATGTAGAGGCCCGAGGCGATGACGATCGCCGAACCGGCGATGGTGAAGACGTCCGGCGTCTCGCCGAACAAAAAGAAGCCGAACAGCATGGACCACACCAGCATCACGTAGCGGAACGGCGACACCAGCGACACCGTCACCGCGCCGCGGAACGCCTGCACGTTGAGCGTCATGCCGAGCGCGTAGCAG
>Ga0310811_10002090_pt1 | contig 24913 bp, 16 predicted proteins | sample YCmetagenome_FD_207642 | JGI IMG/M metagenome (GOLD analysis project Ga0310811, IMG submission 207642) | Soil microbial communities from experimental microcosm in Duke University, North Carolina, United States - YC | ecosystem: Engineered > Artificial ecosystem > Soil microcosm > Unclassified ... | reverse complement strand
GAACCAACACGGTAACGACGGCGACGTGGAGCACGAATATGTCGCTGGACGGAAATGTGAGCCTGCGAGCGGCCAATGCGAGCGGCACCTCGGCGGCGATCACCCTGAGCGGAGTGCTGTCCGGCACGGGCGGATTCACCAAAATCGGTGCAGGAACGCTCACCCTCTCCGCAGCGAATACTTATACCGGTAACACCATCGTCAGCGCCGGAACCCTGAACCTGGCGAGCACCGGTCAGATGAAATTCGTCCTTGGCGCGAGCGGAGTCAGCAACAGCATCACCGGAACCGGAACGCTCACCCTCAACGGCAGCTTCGTGATCGACCTGTCGGGAGCGGCCGTCAACGGCACATGGAACATCGTGGATAACGCAAATCTGACCGAGACCTACGCCTCCACCTTCTCGATCGTTGGTTGGACGGACAATGGCAACGATACGTGGACGTCGGGCAACTACACCTTCTCGGAGGCGACGGGCACGATCACGGCTGTTCCAGAGCCTGCTTCGTACGGAATCGCCGTTGGCCTTGGCTCGATCCTGGTCGCAGTCTCCCGCCGTCGGAGCCGTAAATCCTAAAGACCACCCAAAGTATGGACAGAGAGTCGCCGACTCCTAAATCGGCGGCTCTCTTTTCTATCGGTAAAAAAATGACTCGATATGCGAGTTTGGGTCCCGGTGAAGTTATGCCGGCCAAGCTTGCTCCAGATTCCCTCCTGATCGGTATACCCTCTTTCAAGCCTTGGGATGGTTTTCAAATGAACCGGCTGCGGTGACTTATTGAAGGCTCAGCTCAAAGACGTTTTTCACTTCATCCCTCAATCATCTTTCCTAATGTCTTCTTTTTCTCGATTTCTCTTAAGCGCGGGGCTCACCGCGGTGGCATGCTCTTCCCAGGTTCGCGCCGCTGCGGAAACCTGGACTAATGGATCCACGGACTCGCAATGGAATAATACTTCCGCGAACTGGAGTGGAGCCGCCTCGACTTTTACGAACGGTGATTCTGCGACCTTCGGCTCAACGGGAGCAGGAACAATCGCGGTTGGGGCGGGGATTTCCGCGGCTGGGATTACATTTGGTAGCGGAGCTGCGGGCTATGTGTTCACTGGGGCGGCCTTGACCAGTACGGGCAACGTAATCGCGAACGAGAGTGTGGAGTTCGACAACGCCGTAACTTTTGGCACGGTCAGGGTCGTTTCTGGAAAAACGCTCACTTTCACCGGAGGTGGAACGTTGACTCCGGATGGCACCGCGACAAGCGCTGGCGGAAGTGGAGCGTTCAGCTTCACGGCCGGTGCGTACACCTTGGGCAACATCATCAGCCAGAACGGTGGCGGTACGGTGAACATGACCTTCACGGGGGCGAGTACCTTCACGGGGGCGGCGACCCAGCTGGCCTACACGAATGCGGCGAACCTGACGTACAGCAGCTCCGGGACGTCCGCCTTCACGGGCCAGATCCGAATCGGACGCGGCGGAGCCGGAGTGCTTACGCAGACGAGTGGAATGATCACCGCGAGCGGGGAAGTGCAGCTCGATGGACTCAACGGCAGTGGCACGCTCGACTTGCAGGGGGGGACGTTCGACGCCAATACGCAGCAGATCACGGTACAGGCGGCGCAGACGGTTGGAACCGGACTCCTGAAGGTGGAGGGCGGGACGCTCAAGGCGGGAACGATCGCGCTGAACTCCGGGACGGGCGGGACGTCGACCTTCCAGTTGACTTCGGGCACGGTGAACGTGAACACGATCAGCCAGGCGAACGGCGGAACGAAGTCGATCAGCCTGTCCGGCGGTACCCTGGGAACCAACACGGTAACGACGGCGACGTGGAGCACGAATATGTCGCTGGACGGAAATGTGAGCCTGCGAGCGGCCAATGCGAGCGGCACCTCGGCGGCGATCACCCTGAGCGGAGTGCTGTCCGGCACAGGCGGATTCACCAAAATCGGCGCTGGAACGCTCACCCTCTCCGCGGCGAATACTTATACCGGTAACACCATCGTCAGCGCCGGAACCCTGAACCTGGCGGACAACGCGCAGCTCAAGTTTGCCTTGGGAGCCAATGGAGTGAATAACGGCATCACCGGAGCCGGAACGCTCACGCTCGATGGAGATTTCGTGATCGATCTCTCGGGAGCGGCCGCAACCGGTAGTTGGAATCTCGTCGATGTTGCCAACCTGAACGAGACGTTTAGTCCGACTTTCTCGGTAGTGGGATGGACGGACAATGGGAACGATACCTGGACGCTGGGGAAATACACTTTCTCGGAGGCGACGGGCACGGTCAGTGCCGTTCCTGAACCGTCGACCTGGATTCTGGTCGGCATGGCAGCCGGGCTCACGCTCATCGTTCGGCGCAATCGCCGGGTGGCGTAACTCAGGCGGGCTTCTCTTCAGACATTTCCACCTTCATTTCGATGAAGGTGGAACGCGCGCGGGGTGAACGTGTGCTGAGGTCGGTTGGTTGGTTGCCTGAAGCGGTCGAGGACCGTGACCTGCTTCTCTGGTGGGGTTTTTCAGCCCGCGGCTACTGGTGATATTTGATAATCGCTTCAACCCGATTGCGAACATGCATCTTGGCGCAGATTCGCCTGACGTAGGTCCGAACCGTTTCTTCGCCGATCCCGATCAGCTCTCCGATCTCCTTGTACAGGATGCCCGTGGCCAGGAGATCCAGCACCTGATGCTCGCGGGCGGATAGCTTGGTATTCGCGGCCGTTCGGAGCGGAGTTTGCAGATAGCGGACGACTTTCCGGGCGATGTGACTGGAAAAGGCCGAGCCTCCCGAGTGGACGTCGCGAATGGCCTCGAACAGCTCCTCGGCATCGCAGGATTTCAGAAGATAGCCCGTGGCCCCTGCCTTCAAGGCACGGAAGACGTTGTCGTCGTCCTCGTAGGCCGTCAGCATCAGGATCTCCGCTTCGGCTACCCGGGCACGAATCATGGGCAGGCAACTGATCCCCGACATGCCGGGCAGGTTGATGTCCATCACGATGACATCCGGTTTGAGGGCGGGAATCTCCTCGACTGCAGCTTCGGCCGTGGAGAGCGCAAGCGGGCACTCGATATCCGGTTGCGAGTTCAGGAGCTCCACCAACTGGCGTTGGAGGGGAATGTTGTCTTCAACTAAGGCGACCTTCTTTTTCATGCTTGGGGCGTTGGTAAATGGGGGAAATCGGAAACTCGAAATGGACCTGGGCTCCCCCGCTGGCGGGAGAAAAGAACTCGCAAACGCCGCCCAACATCTCCGCCCGCTTTTTCATGTTGGACAGCCCGTTTCCCTTGGGAGGGACGGGTGGTAATCCTACGCCATCGTCGATGACGTCCAGGAACAGTCGACCGGCTCGAAATTTGGCGTGCAGCCAGATTTCCGATGGACTGGCATGGCGGAGGGCGTTGGTCACTCCCTCCCGTACGGCCAGGCTGGCATTGTGACGGAGCTCGTTGGAGACTTTGACCGAGGCGGGCATCTCGGAAATCTTCGACCGGCTTTTGACTCCTGACGACTTGCACTGCGCAGCCAGCATTCGACAGAGGAAGTCGGATAGGGATTCCAGGTTGTCGTTCTCCGGATTCAGCATCCAGATTGTCTTCGAGAGGGAGGCACTAAGGGTGTGCGCCAGCTCGTTCAGCGAGCGGAAACTCTGCTTGATGGAGTCGCTGGGTGCGATGGTGGCCTGGAAGGAACTGGCAAGGATCATTTGCGAGAGTTGGGCGCCCAGGTCGTCATGAAGATCCCGAGCGATCCGACGGCGTTCCTCTTCGATGAGCTGCTGCCGCTCTTCCCTCTTCCGGCTGGCCGCACGGCTCCAGAGGATTCCTCCGACGAGTCCCAAAACTGCCGTGCCGCCCAGACAGGACATCCAGAACCAGGCGGTTCGCCAGAAAGGCGGCGGAATCCTGAAATGGACGGTGTAGTGGCGCTTGGGAGTGCCGGCGAGATCAACTTCCTCGACGATGAAGCGATAGTCTCCCACGGGCAATGTACCGTAAACAGCGGTGAGGGCGTCCCCCATTCCATTGCTGTAGAGCTCCTTCCAATCCAGGGTTAGCGACTGGCCGGGCGTGACCGGCCTTCTCGGAGATACCCAGTCCGCGTGGCCGCGGATGTCCGTGTCGTCGATGACGAACGCGGAGTGGCCGTCGATGTTCTCGCGCAGAGCCATGGATGGCCGGGAACCCTGCTTGATCCATCCGCTTCCAATATCGAGAGAGCGGTCTCCCGCGTACAGATTGCAATCGGTGACTGCGAACAGGCCAACCGCACTTGGCGGGCCGGCTGAGGTGGTGAAGACCTCCGCCTCGTAGGCGTCTGGCGGTACCAGAACGGTTTCCTTCCGCGGGGTGAAGGTCGAGCCCTCGAGTTTGCCCTTCCATCCGGGGCTTCTCCCGCTGGCGAGGAACCGGGTCTCGTCCACGAAATCCCCGTCTTTGTTGTAATAGCGGACGCCAATAAACATCGCCCCGTCCCGCGTTTGCCAATTGCGATCCTGCAGGACATAGGTGTCGCCTGCGAAGAGCCATCGATTGCGCTGTTCCCAATCAGAGCTTCCCTGAAGGCGGTAGCGTACGATCCCAGGGACCGGGGTGATCAAAAACCGGACTTGGGACGCATTGTAAGGAATCGTGATTTCGGCTCCCTCCGGAAGAGGAGTCTTATTGTCATTGATGAAGACCTGTACGAACGGAATCGCCTGGGGTGGAGTCTGCGCGCCAGAAGCGGACGCCGCCAGCAAGGCGCAGACCATCGAGGCGACAATGGGGGACATTCTGTGGGAAATATATCCCGGTAATTCGAAGCGTAAAGCAATTAGGGTGTAACCACGAACGGTACATAGGCTTAAAAAGAGGCGTTCCTCTTGCTCTGTGAAAAAAAAGCTAAGCGAGCTGTTGAGAGGTGGTGATTCTGTTCCAAAAGAGGGCTTGTCCGGGTGGTGTGGCTAATGGGGTGGGTTATGTTTTGGTGGCTGTACCGATCATGAGGACTTTTTGAATTGTTTAAATTCACATTGGATGGAAAAGTGGAATTCGGCAAAAAGACGATCGTTATCTTTGACTCCGGGCGTCCAATAGATAGTCGAAAGCTAATGTCCTCTATCGTGGGGACGGATATCGCCGGATCGCTAATGATTAGTGAAGGGTCGGCTGGCTTGCTGAGTCTGCTGAGGCGGCTTCCGGAGATTCTTTTGGTGACGCCTTGTTTGCGGGGAAAGTCCGCTGTCGAATCGGCCCGGATCTTGAAAAAGCGAGATGCGGACGCGCAAATTGTCCTGCTTTACCTGATCGGTGCGGGAACTCTGGATTGTCAGGATCCGAATCAAAAGGAGCCGCCGCTGCGACGGGGTGAGGGAATGGGGACTCCGCAAAATAAGGATTTGGGATCCCGAAAAGATCTCACCGAGCGGGAAAGGCAAATCATGGAATGCCTCGCTCACGGTGGCCGCTACCTCGACGTGGCCGGTCAGCTGAACATCTCCTACGAGACGGTGAAGTCTCATTTCAAGAATATCTGCCGGAAGCTTGGCGTCCGAAGCCGGATCGAAGCCGTCGCCAAATATTATAAGCTCGTCTCTCCTGCTACCCCGGCTCCCATATCGTCGCCCGAGCTTGTGAAAACCCGGGAGAATGCAAAAATTCCGGTGAGTGGATGAGTGAGACGGTCGTAGATTGGCTCCAGACACCGGGGCTTGATCATAAATCGAGAGCCTTCGGATGATGGGGTAAACGAGTGGAGCCGGTGGGGAAATCCCTGTCGGCCCAGAGTTTTTCCATCGTCATTGATGAAGCCGTAAATGCGTTTGATTTGCGTACCGATTACGGTTAAGGCCTTTCACCCGCGCCGGAATCGACGCTTCATCCCCGTGCAAATGACCACCAGGTTTCTCTTTTCGGCACTCGCGACGACGGCGTGCCTGCTTCTTCCCAGTGTTTCACGATCGGCGCCCTCTCAGGTCGGTCCCGATGTCCCGCCATTCACGGTGCGGCCCGGTTATCGAGTCGATCTGGTCGCCCAGAACATCGGCGAGGTCCGGTTCATCGAATTTGGAAAGAAGGGGACGCTCTACGTTTCGGAGCCCCGGGCCGGAAAGATCATCACCCTGCAGGAAAAGGATGGGGTGTGGACCAAGGTCGCTGATTTCACCGCGGACAAGCCCACGATCCATGGGATGCATTATTACGACGGCTGGCTCTGGTTCACCCAGAGCGGGGCGGTCTGGAAAGCGCGGGATACGGACGGCGATGGCAAAGCTGACGACGAGATCAAGGTGGTCGATAACCTGCCGTCCGGGGGTGGCCACTGGTGGCGTTCGATCCTGGTCACGCCCGATGGATTCTATACCTCGATCGGCGATACGGGGAACATCACGGACCTGACCGCGACGGATCGGGAGAAAATCTGGAAGTTCTCCCTCGATGGGAAAACCAAGACGCTGTTTGCCGCCGGCCTGCGCAATACCGAGAAGCTGCGCCAGCGTCCCGGCTCCACCGACATCTATGGAGCAGATCATGGCTCCGATAACTGGGGTGCTCCGCTCGGGCAAAAGCCGGGCAACCAGCCGTTCACGGACGTCATCCCGCCCTGTGAGTTCAACCACTATGTGCAGGATGGCTTTTATGGGCATCCCTTCATCGTGGGGCCGGGCCTGCCGAGATTGGAGTTCAAGGATAAGCCGGATCTGCTCGATATCGCCAACAAGTCCATCCCTCCCGCCTGGTGCCTGGGCGGTCACTGGGCTCCCAATGGCTGGAACTTCATGACTTCGGACGCGCTCGGTCTCAAGGGCGACGCAGTGATCGCCTGCCACGGCTCGTGGAACTCCACGAAGAAGGTCGGCTATCGATTGGAGCACATCCTCTTCGACTCCGTCACCAATCAGCCTTACGGAGCCCAATGCCTGGTTTCGACGTTGGGCGATGGTGGAAATGTACTCGGACGTCCCTGCGATGTCGCCGAGGCGCCGGATGGCTCCCTGTATTTTTCCGACGATTCCAAGGGCCGCATCTATCGCCTTTCCGCCGTGAAATGAGCGGGGCCGCACGCGTCTGTCTGACCGTGGCCATGGCCGGATCGTTCGCGATCTGGTTCGGAGCCCGCGCCCAGAGCCTGGCGCCCGCCAAGGATGCGGGGTCGACGAAAGCCGGCCCGATGGTGACGGGGTTCGCTCCGCTCAACTATTTTCAGAACCAGTGCGCAAATTGCCACGGGGACTATGGCGCCGCCTACGGGAGCGAGTTCGGAAAGAATATCACCGAGAAGCAGATGAACGATTTCGTGCGCGACATGGCGGCCGGTCCCGGTCAGATGCCGCTCAACGATGCCGATCTCGCGGTGGAAACCGGCTTCCATCGCGCCCTCCAGACCAGCCAGCCGTTTGGCGTGGCGGTGGCGTGGGAGGGCGGGGTTCTCTCCGGCGAGGCCCTGCCGGGCTCGACGGTTTCGCTCGAGATTGACGGAAAGACCGAGGCCGTCCCTCTTGCTGGCAATGCCTGGAAGATTGCCGTCCCCTCCGGGGCCGACTGGTCGAAGATCCAGCTCCGGGTCCAGAAAGACAAAAAGGAAACCGTTGTCCCGCTCGCTACGCGGGCGTTCTGAAAAGCCACGGATTACGTCACTGTTGACGGAAATCCTGCGGCCGCGCGGACCGAACGTCATTGAGTCTCGAAGAGGATTTCTTATAGAGGAGCCGTGAACTTGCTCTCCTCCCGTCTTGGTTTGATTGGCTCCGCGCTTGGCTTGAGCCTGCTGGTCGGTTCCCCGCTCAACGCTCAAGCAGCGGATCCGTCACCGAAACCCACTCCCAAAAAGCTGACCCAGGAGGAGGAATTCGCCCGATGCGTGGCGATGCGCAAACAGTGGATCGCCAAGCTTCCGGAGGGCTCTACGACGGTGCTCGATTTGCCCTATGTGCCAGGAGGTGAAACCCCCGGCAGCCGACCGGCCTCTCTCCGCACGCTCGACCTCTATATTCCGAAAGGAACCGGTCCTTTTCCCCTGATCGTCTGGATTCACGGGGGGGCGTGGAAGGGCGGGAACAAGGAGCAGGATGGCGCGATGCTCGCGGCACATTGGCTGCCGGAGGGCTTTGCCGTGGCTTCGTTGAACTATCGATTCGTATTCGACGCGCCGTTTCCGGGGATGTTTCAGGATTGCCTCGATGCCCTGGCGTTTCTCCGGGGCCATGCCGCCCAGTATCACCTGAATCCCGGCAAGGTCGGCATCGTGGGCGCCTCCGCAGGCGGACACATCGCCGGCGTGGTGGCGATGGCGGCAGGAACGCCCGCCTATCGGAACACCGGTGGCCCTGTCCAGGGCGCGGTGCTGATGTGTGGGTTCTATGATCTGACGATGGAGACGGGGACTTGGAAACAGGGGGCGTTCGTTTCCAACCCGCGCGACGATTTCTCCAATCTCTACCCGGGGCGGACCTACGATCCGGCGATCGCCAAAAAAATGAGCCCGGTTTACCTGATCCAGCCCAATAGCCCGCCGGTGTTGATTGTCCACGGTGACAAGGACATCACGACGGCTCCGCGGGTACAGTCCGAGTTGATGCTGGCCGCGCTGCAAAAGAACCACGTGCCGTCGAAGCTGACCGATTATCCAAACTACGGTCACGGCTTGCTTCAGCCGGATGTGCTGGCGGAAGCCTCGGATTTCTTCAAACGAACCTTGCAGGGAAAATAAAAGAAGCGGCTCCCGGAATCCGCGCAACGAGCGGTCGAAGGAGCGTTCGGGTTACCCGGTGCTCCTCCGCGACGGCGGAGGAGGTTCGTGATATAATCCGCCCGCAGTCGCCAGAATATCAACTCCCTCCACCTTGTTTGTGACTCCATGAATACTCCCAGATCAGCGTTTTCGTTTTCCCGTAAGTTTTCTTTGCCTGGAGGATGTGCGCTCGCGCTGCTGGCGTTTGCCCAGCCCGGCTTTGCCGCGAATCCCTTCGTGACCAGCATTTATACGGCAGATCCCTCGGCGAGAGTGTGGGCCGATGGGCGGCTCTATGTGTATCCGTCGCATGATATGGACCCGCCGAAAGGGTGTGACCTGATGGACCGCTACCACGTCTACTCGACCGCCGACATGGTGAACTGGCGGGACGAAGGTCAGATCGTTCAGGCGAGCGACGTGCCGTGGGGCCGTCCGGAGGGCGGCTTCATGTGGGCCCCGGACTGCGTGTTCCGTAATGGCACCTACTATTTCTATTTTCCGCATCCGAGCGAGAGTGCGTGGAACAAGACTTGGAAGATCGGCGTCGCGACGAGCAAGAAGCCAGCGAGCGATTTCAAGGTCCAGGGCTACATCGAGGGCATGGGCGGCGATGCGATGATCGACCCGAATGTCTTCATCGACGACGACGGGCAGGCGTACATCTACAATGGCGGGGGCGCGAAATGTGCCGGCGGCAAGCTCAAGAGCAACATGGTGGAACTCGATGGGCCGATGGTGCCCATGGAGGGACTCAAGGATTTCCACGAGGCGACGTGGGTTTTCAAACGCAACGGCATCTACTACCTTACCTACGCGGACAACAATCCGAAGGTGAACCAGCTTCGCTACGCGACGAGCAGGAGTCCCCTCGGGCCCTGGACATCCAAGGGGGTGTATCTCAAGCCGACGGACTGCGACACGAGCCATGGCTCCGTGGTCGAGTACAAGGGGCAGTGGTACGCCTTTTACCACAACAAATCGCTGTCGAACACGGGTGGCGGCAATCTCCGTTCGATCTGTGTCGATAAACTGAACTTCAATCCCGACGGCAGCATCCAAACGGTCGTTCAAACGAAGAATGGCCCGTCCTCCGTGGGGCCGGCTCCGACTCCGAGCCCCGCCATGACGAAATATCCCGCCAACGTCGCGGCGGTAAGCGGCGGTGCGAGCATCGACAATGTCGTCGGTGGGAGAGTTGTCCAAAAGCTGGATGCCGAAGGCTCCGCTTGTGAGTTCAAGGACGTGGACGGCGGTACTCGTGGCGGACGGGCGACGATCGACATCGTCTATGCTGCCGAAAAATACGCCAAGGTCCGCCTCGACGTGAACGGGACCGACTGGTCGTTCATCAATCTGCCACCCACCGGCGGCAAGAGCAGCTACACGGGGCACGCGACCTTCACCGCTCCGTTTAATCCTGGAAAGACCAACACCATCAAGCTCGAGGGTGGCCACGGTGATGCGAATCTCGTCGGGGTAACCGTCACGCCTCTCGACAGCTGATTCCCGCCCTGCCGGCACACACGCCGGATGGAACCTTCAGTGTTCGAGGCCAGGCCGATGCCGATGGTGGCGATTGAGGTGACTGGGACATAACGAAACGGCCGGGGCATATGCCCTGGCCGCTCTTACTCCGCGCCGGCTCGCGAGTCCGCTCAGGGGGCGGTGTATTTCCACTGCTGGTCGTTCGTTGTCGCGGCAGCAGCCGGTGTCTCGAAGTAGATCAACGAACCATCCGTGGCGCTGCCGTGGTTGTCGACGACCAGGTTATTCGTCCGGTTACGGATCTCGAAGTAGCCACTGTCGGCTGGGTCAAAGGTCCAATGCTCGTCGTTGGTAGCCGCGTCGTGCAGTAGCTTCACGACCGTGCCGGTTGTCATGCCGCCGCCGAGGTCGTCCAGATAGAAGATGCTCGTGTTGGAGCGAAGCCGGTAATAGCCGTCGATGTTGTAGGTCACCGTCCATTGCTGGTTGATCGAGGTGCCATCCGCTTTCTGCCCCATCTGGGCTCCGTCGGAGAGCGTGCCGAGATTGTCGATCATCAGGCCGCTGGTCCGGTTCTGGAAACTCCAGTTACCCTCGGGTACATAGGCGATCGGAGCCGCGTTCCATATCCGCGTCGTGTTGGCGACCGTGCCCAGTGCGGCGAACGTCAGGCTCGTGCCGGTCGTCGTCGAGCTGTTCGTATCCACGACGAGGTTGTTCGATGCGTTCACGAGCTGGTATCTCCCCGCCCCGTAGGAATAGAGGAACCATTTCTGATTGTTACTCGTGCTGGAGGCGAACTGGCCGACGGTTGTCCCTGCTGCCGTATGGCCGAGGCAGTCGAGGTAGAAGCCACTCTTTTTGGATTGGATCCGATAGGTCGCGGGACTCGTGGTCACGTTGTCGTAGAGGATCGTCCACTCCTGGTTGAGGTTGTTGAGGTAGGTCCATTGCGTGACATCAGTCCCTGAGGTCAGCGAGCCGGCGTTGTCGATCGCCATGGAGTTGCCGAGGTTTTGGAACGTATAGAGCGCATTTGCGAAGATGGGCTGATCCGTGACCACGGTTGTATTTCCGAGCGCGTAGGCATTCGCGGCGTACAGGGCCTGGTTGGTGGGATCCGTGTTCACATAGTTGAAGCCATTGGCGTGGCGCCAGTTGATGAGCTCCGACATCTTTCCGAAGACCCCTCGTCCCGAGAATTTCAACGGATAGTTACCCGTGGTGCCACCGACGCACACGTTGCTCAACTGTGCGCAACCGCCGGTGATCTCACTGCCCGAGGTTCCTCCGACGCCGCTGTAATAGCCCTCGACGCCGATCGTGCCGCCGGCGATCCGGAAGTCGTAGGCGCTGGTGTTTTGCCGGGCGCCGTAGTTGAAGAACCGGGCTTTGCCGCCGAAGCCTGAGACCGTCTCGATGCTATCGATGGGCTGGCTGACGGCGGAGGTCGGGTTCGCGAGCATCCAGTAGCTGTTCACCGCATTGAAGCTCGTGTTCGTCGCGGTGCCTTCGAAGTGAAAGTTGACCGTGTCGTTGTCACCCAACGAGGCGTAGCACTCCGCCACCGGGCCGAGGCCTCCCTCGTTGGTCGCGAAAAGGTAATACTGGGCTCCCAGCGTATTCACGTTCACGAGCTTTTCGGACGGGCAATTGCCGAGCCACACCTCCGTGTTGTGGTCGTCCTGATAGGCGCGGATTGCGGTCGCATTCGCGGTGTAGACCGTGCTGCTCGGCGAATCGGCGAGATTGGCCCAGTAGAGGGCAAAGTTGTCGCAATCCGCAAGGATGCCCGTGGCACCGTTGCCGACTTTGAGAGCCTTCTCGAAGACGAACCCCTGTGCCTGGTAGACGAAGTGATTCGTGCACGAGGCCGAGTCGAGGTCGATGAAGTGAAACGCGTTCGCACACGTCACGCCGATGAGGTAGACGTTCGCACCCTGTCCGACGATCGTTGGCGGATATGCGGTCGGGGTGGCGGTTTGATTGATGTAGTCGAAGTCGACGCCAACGATTCCGGAGTCGCGCTCAGGCTTACGGCGGACGGGCCGGTTGCCGAGCCCGAGCCCGCCGTGACCCAGATCACGCTATTCCGGCAGATGGCGTTGATGACCGTCCCGAAACGGAATCCGCCGATCGGGTGCGAGGTCTCCCAGGCTCCGCGCAGCTCGACGCCGCTGGGGACGGTCAAGGTGCCGGTCGTGAGGTAGTGCCCGGCGGGAAGGTAGACGATGCCGCCACCGGCCGTCCCGGCCGCATTGAGCGCGGACTGGATGTTCGCCGTATCATCGTGCGCGCCATCGCCGACCGCACCGTAGGGGCTCGCCGTGGCGATATAGAGCGTGCCGTTGGCTGGCTTCGCCGCCTGCCGTCGCGCCTCGACGGTGGACCAATGGAATGTCGGTGGCGTGGTCGTCGTGGCCACGAGCGGGCTGTCGAGCAAGCGGGCGGAAGCCCAGTTCGCAATGCTCTTCGTGGGCGTGTAGGTGCAGCCCGTTACGGAGGTGACCACGGTGCCGGTCATCATTCCGATCTGAGGGGTGCCGGTCACGATATTGAGCGTGCAGTTGACGAGATTCAAGCAGCCGCCCGATTGCAGGATCTGGCCGTTGACCGTGCAATTCGTCATCTGGAGCTGGTCTGACGAAGTCAGAGCCGGCGAAGAAATCGCGACGCTGCCGTTGCCGAGCTCCGAGGTCAGCGTGCAGGTGTGGAACAGCATCCGCGTGTTTCCGGTCGACCCTGAGCTGCGCTCCAGGACCTTGCGCCCGCTCAGCGTGCATCGGGTGAAGTGAATGCCGACCGAGCCATTCATATCGTCCGACATGATCGCGGTCTGGGTATTCGAGATCGTGCAGTCCACGAGGGAGGCGCCCGGGGAGCCAGAGAGCGAAGGGGACGGATCCACGTGCTTGTAGAAATTCATCCCGATCTTGTAGCCGTCCACCGAACAACTGATGAAGCTGTCGCCATCGTCGCGCCCGAGCAGGACCGCGGAGCCGTTGTTGTACATCCAGCTCTCATGCGGCCCGCCCGCCGCGGGTGCACCCGCGAGGAGGGATTTTGGCCAGGCTGCGGAGGAGAAATGCAGTTCCGAGATGTAGCTCTGCTGCGCGCTGAATTCCACCTGACAGCCGACGTGAAGCGGGGTGCCGTAGATGTTCTCCAGGGTATGATGCGAGTTGTTGATGTAGATGCCGTCGTAGGAATTGATCAGCGCGACATTGCGCAACACACAATTGTGATCGGCAAAGATCGTGGGGGCATAGGGCTGGATGCTGCTGGCGGACTGGTCGGGGTACCAGAAGTTCAGGCCGATCACCGCGTTGCTGTTGAGGAGTTTCAGGAAAGGCGCGGTGCCCCCAGCCGGAGTCTTCACGACGAATGTGGTCCCCGTGGAGCCGGTAGTCCCCGTCGTCCAGTTTTTCCAGTCACCGTGCATGGTGACGCCCGGCAGCAGGTTCACAGGGTCCTTGCAGAGGTATTTTTTATTCGCGAGGTAGAGGGTGCCGGCGGTCCGTTGGCCCATCATGGCGATCGATTGGACCGCGGCATTAAAAGCCGGCGCGTCGTTGTGCACGCCATCTCCCAGTGCGCCGAACATCTCCGGCGTGGCCATGTAGACGACGCGCTCGTTTGGATTGAGCGTTGGCGTCACCGCCTGGGGTGTCAGGTCGCTGGCCTTCACCTCGCTTACGATCACGGCGTTGATCTGGCGGTTGCTACTGGCGCTGCCGATGTACGCGAAGGCCGCGCCGCCGGAGGGCGTGAAATCGAACGAAGCATATGCGCCCATCGCCTGGGTCCCGCTTCCATAGGCAAAAGTATGACTCACCGAGTCCGAGCTGCCCCAAGCCGTGACGGTGATCATGCCACCACTCGAGGCCGCCTGGGTGTCGGCAAACAGCAGCATGATCCGGTAGTATTTGCCGTTGGTGAGATTTTTGAACTGGATCAGTCCGTTCGTATTCGCCGAGGTGGCCACGGCGCCCGTGCCGAGGATCTGGTCGAAATTCGCATCTCCAGTCGTGCCTCCGCCTCCGAGGTAGCCCGAGGCGGTCGTCGACACGAACGATATGTTCGGGTTGCCGCTGCCGGCCTGAAACGCGTAGCCGTTCGCCGTGGTCAGGGCGCCGCCGCCGAGATTCACGGCGTAGATCACTTTCGATGGCGCGCCGATCGTGGCCAGCACCCGGTTGTCTTCGAACTGACCGCAGGCCCAGCTGGTTTCCGCGCCAGCCTTCGAGAGGAAAATGAGTGCAAGCGAAAGTCCCGGCAGGAGTGCCGGCCATCTTTTCGGCGGCAAGGACGAGGCCGTTCGCCGTCGGCGGTCGATCGATGCGAGGAATGACGATAGGGCGCGGAGGGGGAGCGCGATGGGATTCATTTGTTTTTGGGGGGAGGTTGCGGGGTGGGAGGGAAGGCTATTGCCGGCGGCACTCGCATGGTGGAGGCGCGGCCGCTGGCATGAGGGATGAGACGAGACCTCCCGAGCTTAGAGGGCGGGAGGACCTCTGCATGGGGGATGCAGGGTGAGTCATAGATCGGGGGGGCTTTCCCTCTAAGTCTGGCCCCGAGAGGGGTCAAGGTATCGTCACTGTTGACGTGGAATGGCGGTGCCTCCACAGGGGCTGGGGCCTCACGCGAGGCTGGAAATGGCTTGAAGCTGCAGCGTCCGCAAGTTGATATCGAACGACGATTTTCCCCCTGATATGTCGCGACCTCCCGCCATTTTGGCCGATGGTTCCGTTGAATCAAATCAACGGTCGAGTTCCACCGCCCCGGCTCATGTCAACAGTGACACTTTCTCGCCCGTTCGGAAATACGAGGTAAGGTTCAGACTCTCTTTTTAAGAGAAACTGCTGGCGCGAGCCGTATGACAACCCGGGTAACGATCAAAGACATAGCGGCCGCTGCGGATCTCAGCATCAGTTGCACGGCGAGAGCCCTGAAAGGGAGCAAGGACATCTCCGAAAAGACCCGCCAGCGGGTGAAGAAGATCGCGGAGGAAATGGGGTACTATCCCGATCCCATGCTCCGGGCGCTGGCCGCCTATCGTCAGACGAACAAGCCGTCCGATTTCCGGGGGACGATCGCTTTCCTCAACACCAGGTTCACCGAGGCGGAGGCGCTGGCCGATCCGGACGTCGGCGACCTGCTGCGTGGCGCCCGAGCGAAAGGAGAGAGTCTCGGCTTTCAGGTCGACTATTTCAATATTTCGAAAACCAAGGCCGTGCAATTGCGGGCCTGGAAGATCATCCAGTCCCGGGGCATCGAGGCGGCGATTCTTCGCTCCTTCCCGCTCAACATCGAGGACTTGCATATCCCCCTGCAGGAAATGCGTTGTGTGGCCCTTTTCGGGGCTCCCAAAGCTTCGAACCTGCCCACGGTTTCCAGCGACCACACGGGCGCCATGCAGAATGTCCTGACGAAATTGGCGGAGAAGGGATACCGGCGTCCAGCCCTGGTGCTGAACGAAAACACCAGCCGCTTCCTGCGGCATGGCTGGCGATCCTACTTCAGTGTGGATACGGGCGACTTCGAGAGAAAAGAGGTCTATTCCTATCAGCAGGGCGAAGAAGAGCCTCGTCAATTGATCCGATGGATCGAGGAGAAGGACATCGATGTGGTGATCTTCTGCGCGAATTACATGATCGAACCTTACCTGGTGGAAAAGAAGACCTCCTTCGAGCAGGTGGGAATGGTGTGCATGGATATCCTCAAGCCCGAAGAGGAGGGCAGCTCCGGAATCTACCAGAATCGCCTCCAGGCCGGTGCCATGGCCGTGGAGCAACTCGATGAGCTCTTGAGCAAACCCGAGATGGAGCTGGCCAACGCCCCGGTCATCCATCTCGTTCCGGGGATTTGGGTCGAAGGGAAGACCCTCCCGTCCCGATTGCGGGACCCGCACCTCGGCGGCGGAAATTGAGGCGTCCGCCCCGGCCCTGGATGAATCAGCGCGGCAGCTTCACGGTGACCGGCGTTCCGCTATAGATCACCTCCGTGGCCGATGGCGTCTCTTCGATGCCCAATCCCTGTTTGGCATCCACGAGAACGACGCGAAAGGTCCGGGATTTTTGCATATTGGGGAATGACTTCTGCGTGGCGCCGATGGTCAGGGTGTGCTCCTTGTCGTCCCAAGCCATCGGCGTGAGAGAATACTCGCCGAGGGTATAGCCCTGGGTTTCTCCGTCGTCGTCATAGAGAGTGTACGTGCCATCCGCTCCGGGATAGATGCGCAACTCGATCGGTGCGGAAGGGTTCTCACTGGCGTATTGGACCTTTGGACCGAGCGGCAACAGCGAGCCATCACGGACGTAGAGCGGCATACGGGTGAGTGGGGCCGGGGCGGTGATAGCCTGGCCGCCAGGGAACCTCTCTCCGGTCCAGAAATCGGTCCAGCCACACCCTGCGGGGAGATAGACCTTGCGGGAGGTGGCGCCCGCGGTGGTCACAGGACAGACGAGCAGGGCTGGCCCGTACATGAACTCGTCCTTGAGGTTGAAGACCGCCTGGTCCTTCGGGAAGTCGAATGCCAGCAGCCGCATCGGCGTATAGTTGTCCTGCGTGACGTGCCCGCTCAGCGTGTAGATGTAGGGAAGCAGCCGGTAGCGAAGGTCGTCGAAACTCTGGCAGATCGTCTGGACGTCCGGTCCAAAGGCCCAGAGTTCATTGGGGCCGGTGGTGTCGCCCGGGGCCCGGCGGCCGTGAGAACGAAAGATGGGGCAAAAGGTCCCGTACTGCCACCAGCGGATGTAGGTTTCCCGATAGGCGGGATCGGACGGGCTCCCACCCGAGTACCCGCCGATATCGGTTGTCCAGTAGGGGATGCCCGTGGCCACGAAGTTCAAACCGGCGGGAATTTGTTTTTGGAGCTCGGCGAAACTTGACCCGATGTCCCCCGACCAGACGACCGTGCCATTTCGCTGCTGGGCCGCCCAGGCGCAGCGCGTAATGATGTAGGGCCGCTGGTTCGGCTGCGCGGCCAGCAGGCCATGGTACACGTTGGCGGTGTGGGCGAAGGGATAAAGATTCCGAACGAGAGCGCCCGGCCCCGCGAAGGTTTTGGTTCCGGCGAAGTCGGACATGCCTTCCGGTTCCGGTCCGTCGAGGAACCATCCATCGATGCCCAGAGGGAGGAGGTTTTTGGCGATCTGCTGCCAGTACATATCCGCTGCGCCGGGGTTGAAGGGATCATAGATCGTGCCGCCGAGTTCGTTCACGCCATTGAGCAGGAAGCCGGCCTTGTCGAGGGCGTCGTAGTTGGCCGTCCGGGCGCGGATCGCCGGCCACACCGAGATCACGAGCTTGAGATTTTCCGCGTGAAGCTCGCGGACCATCTCCGCGGGATTTGGATATTTGCCGGTGTCGAAGAGATGGGAACCCACACCGTTCGGGCCCCAATATTGGTAATCGAGAAAGATGGAATCGACCGGGATATGCTCGGTCCGCATTTTTTCCGCCACGCCGAGGAGTTCCTGCTGACTGGCGTAGCGATTGCGGCTTTGGTGATAGCCAAGCGCCCAGCGCGGGGGCATCGGGGCGGAGCCGGTGAGGCCGCGGTATTGGGCCAGGATGTCATCAAGGGTCTTTCCGACGAAAAGATAGTAGTCGATGGCCTGCCCCTCATCCGAGGCGAGGGTCATCCCTCCGCCGTTGTCGCTGAAGACCGTGCGCGAAGGGTTGTCCCAAAACATGCCCCAGCCATTGGTGGAGATCAGGACCGGAACCGCGGCCTGGGTATTGAACTGGACGAGTTCGCGGGATCTTCCGCGGAGGTTGAGGCATCCATCCCGAAATTGCCCGAGCCCGTAGAGGCCTTCCGTCGAGGTAAGCTTGAATTGATTCTGGATGGAGAACTCCGGGCTGGTCGCGCTTGGGCGTCCTCCGCCTTGCGGCTCCTGGATCAGTACTTTCCCCATGGCATCCCGCAACGAAAGCTGGCTCGTGGCGCGGCTGACGGCCACCGTGAACCGGTCGCTCTCGAGATTGATGCTCGTCGGCGTTTCGCGAACGCTCCAAGTGACCGGCGCAGGCGCATTCTCCACCACGAAGCTCTTCGTGGCCGCGATGCCGGCCTCCGTGCCGAACTGCACTCTTACCGTACCGTCCTGCATCGGTTGAAGACGGAGCATCCCCTGGGCGGTGGTGATCCACAGGGCGTCGGGGCGCTTTTCCCAGGAAAGCACCGGCATGGGGGTGGCGGAACCGGCGGTCGCGGTACCCGAGCCGTCCGGGCGCACGACATCCGCGAAGGCGGAGCCAAGCAGGATCTGGTCAAAACTGCCCTTCGCCGGAGCGTTGCCTCCGCCAGCGGCGAGGCGCAGCCGGTTGAAGGAAAAGTCCCCCTCCATCGTAGCGACTGCGGACTCCGTATCGGGAACGGAGGCGAGGTTCGGGTTGATGAACAGGTAGGCGATGTCCCGGCCGGGCCGGAAGTCGATGCGGACCACAAGAAGACGTGGTTTTGCGGCGCTCGTCGTCGTCATGGCGGACGGACCGAGACGCAGGGAATCGCTCCCGTTGGGCGTGCCGATGAACAGCCGCTCCGCATTGTCCTGGAACAGGGAGAGGCCGAGGAAGCGTGCTCCCGCGTCCTTCTTCAAAATGAAGCTCAACCAGACGGTCGTGCCGTCAGCACCCTGACTCGCGGTCAGGTTTCGGTAGGCTTGCACGTCCGCCGTTCCGGCGGCCAGGGTCGTATGGAGGGGACTTTTCATGACGCCGGAGATGATCGCCCCGGGCTCCTCGACGAGGGCTCCCTGGTCGGGTGCGGCCCACGGGCCGGACCAGCCGGTGCCGCCGGCGAGCCGGGCGAGCGGGGTTGATTTTTTGTAGCCAGGCCCGGTGAAAAGTTCCGCGGCGGAGGGCGCGGAAAACGAGGTGACAGCCGTCAGGCACCAAAAGAGCGCGGCAAAGGAGACAAAGGTCTGGGACATCAAGGAAAGTCTGAAGTTGAGCGATGCGAGGGAAGTGGGGACCTATTTGGCGATCCCTTCCAGCCGGGGGGAGTTCGTCACGGACAGACCAGTGACAGTGTCGAATTTTCCGGCCGGCACGTCGGCGACCTCCGGGGCACGGAAATGCTCGATATCGAGACCATCGACATCGAGGAACGACAGTGCGGGGCGGAAGTCGTCCTGCCCGGTCGAGACGGCAAGGTGATCCAGCTCGAGATTGCGCACGTGCCGCGCATAAACGGCATAGGCGGGCATCGTGCCCAGCAGCTTCGGCTCCGGGTAGCCGGTCCCGAGTTCCTTCGGGGTGCGGTTCGCATCTTCGCGCGTGCCACCGCCTTTGAGAGAAAGGCGGATGTTGTCCAACCGGACGTTTTCGATGGGATTCCCGGGCAGGCCCATGATCTGGATTCCGCTCATCAGGTCGTCGACCGTGGCCACGACATTGGTGATGAGGATGTTTTTCATCACGCTTGGCGCGATCGCTCCCGGGCCACGGTTGCGGCGGCCGGTCGTCAGATAGATCGCGTAGTCATCCCCATCCATCATCACGAGATTGCTGATGACGATGTTTTCCATGACTCCGCCATCCACGACCTCGAGTGCCAGCCCCCGGCAGTTGCGGAAGGTACAGTTCGACACAACGCAGTTGCGGAAACCGCCGTTGCTCTCGGTGCCGAATTTGATGCGCCCGTTCTTCTGGTTTCCGGGTTTCATCGTACCGTCGAGGAGCGTGCCTTCCTGAAAACCGGAGACCTGGCAATTGACGATGGTCAGATTTTCCGTGGCCACCGGCCGGCCGAGCGCGAAGCTGCTTTTCGGACAGAGAGCGTCGTCGCCCGGGGCGTTGATCCGGCAGTTCGAGACCGTCGTGTTCAGGCTGCAATCCAGATCGATGCCATCGCGATTCGTGTCGATCGTGACGTTGTCGATCGTCATGCCGTTGCAACCCGTGGCTAGGATCGCGAAGTGGCCACCATGGAAAATGGTGATGTCGCGGATGAGGACGTTCCGGCACTCGCGGAGGGCCAGGACCTTGTTGCCGATGCGGCGGGTGTCGGCGCCCGGCGCCGGGATGGCTGCCGCACCGGTTGCCGGTTTCGAGAATCCGCACCATTCGTCAAGGAGCTTCGAGGCGAAGGCGAGTCCGCCGCCGTTGATTCGACCGGGGCCGGTGATAGACACGTTCGCAAGCCGCTCGCCCCAGATCAGACTGTTGTGGAAGAAGCTGTGACCACCGTCCTGGTACCCGCCCGGTTCGACCGGTTCCGCGGGATCGTAGGCGTTTAGCTCCTGGGGGGCGCCCGTAATGACTGAGCCGGCCTCGAGGAAGAGATGGACGTTGCTTTTCAGCCGAATGCTGCCGCTCAGATATTTGCCTGCAGGAATCTCAACGGTACCGCCTCCGGCCGTGGCGCATGCTTCGATGGCCTTGTTGATAGCGGGGCTATCGAGGGTCCGACCGTCGCCGGTCGCACCGAAATCCCGGACATTGAAGACGGCGGAGGCTGCACAGGCGGCTCCGCAGGTGAACAAAAGCAGCGCGCTGGCGCCGACGATAAAATTGGGTTTTTTCATGGCAGGGTGACGTCCGCGGAAGCTCCTTCAGCCAGGTCCTTCTCGAAGACGACGCGGTTTTTTTGAATAACGGTCAGGTGCTGGCCTGGCCCACGCCGGGCGACGACGACATCGAAGTTGCGATTGAAGGCCCGAATCTCCCGCAAGGCCATGGATGGCCACTCCATGGGAAGGTGAGGGGTGCAGCGGAAGCTGTTCAATCCGGTCGGAAGGATGCCGAATAGGCCTTCGGTGAAGATGCGGCAGTAAAGCGCGTTCTCGGAGGAAAGATGCCGCTGGCCGCCCTCGGGCCAGGCTTCGACGGGATAGGGGACGTGTTCGCCGAGGAGGCGCCGGTTCGTGTATGCGGTCAGGAAGCTCAAGGCTCGCGTCGTGTCCCCTGCCTGAAAAGCGCCTCGCAAACCATAGAGCGTGGATCGATCCCAGAAGGTGCGTTCACCGGCCTGGGTGGCGAGGCCGTCCGGAGTCCAGAGCCGCGGCGAGAAAAGAGCGGCCAGAGTCGCCTCGCGGCGGTCCATCAGCCCCATGCACAGGGGCAGGCAGATCCAGGCGCGCAGGGCCTCGTTGCCATCATAGTAGCGATAGGTCTCGAATCCCTCGACCGAGGCACCGAAATATTTCCCGATCGCCGTGGCCAGATCCCCGGCGCGCCGATCGTAGATTTTTGCCTGGTCTGTCTTGCCGAGCGATCGTGCGAGATCGGCCGCGGAGCGGAGACCTCCATAGCAGAGACTGGAGGTAGCGAGGTTGGCGGGGCCGCTGGGGAAGCGGTGCTCAAGTTCGTCGCTCTCCGAGGCGATGACTCCGTCGGCCGTCTTTCTCCGTTCGCAATACTCCAGAGCCCAGGTGATACCTCGCCAGAGTTTCTCTGCCGTCGCGCGGTCGCCCAGCGCCAGGCAGAAGCGCGAACAGCCGTAGGCGAACATGGCCGCGTCTCCGCGGTCGCCGGCGCCAGTCCAGGTGCTCGTCCCCTCGGCCACGATCGCGCTCGGCATCTTGCCGTAGTCCGGCTTCATATAGCTCTGGAAGAGCTGATAGGTATTGAAGGAAGCCTGGTTGCCGATCGCGTCGCCGAGGAACGGAAAGAACGGGCCGGCGTACTCGACGTTATCATTGGCCCAGCAGGCGGCGTAGTAGGCAAGACCCCCAGGGGCCAGGAGAAGGCCGGCCCGGGTCGAGTTGATGGCCTCCGCGAGTCGAATCTTGCCGAAGGCAAATGCGCGGTTGAGCGCGGGCTGCGGCGTTTCGAGGCGAAGGTTGCCATGAAGAGAGGCGATGTACTCGCGGCGCTTTTTCTCCTCGGACCGGAAATCGCCGGTGATCTTTGGATCCTTGTCCAGCCGACCGGCAAAGATAACCAGGAAGCGCATCTCCTGTCCGGGAGCGAGACTCGTGGAAGCCGGGGCCGAGCAGGTAACGTCGAGGACATTCACTCCGTAAGGTCCCGGGATCTCGTGATGAACGGCGAGGGGTGCGACGCCGACGGTCTTCGTCTCTTTTCCGATGTTGCGCAGCGTCCACGAGTCGATCGCGACCGGCTCCGTCCGGCTTGGGAACGTTGTCCGGATCACGGCCAGGTCCTGGCCGAGCATCCCCTCGAACCGCAGCGTCCCATCCAGGATCACTCGATCAACGGTCATGGGCGGGGCCGGAGACTTATCGATGGTGACGGCCGGCTCGGCCTCGGCTCCGTAGGCGTGGACGAGAGTGTCGTGCACGAGATTCGGCTTCAGCCTCAGTCCGGGCCAGATCACGCTCCGGCGAAGGCGGAGGTTTCGCTTTTCGTTGATCGCGTAGTTAACGACCTGGCCGGTCTTCAGACCGCCCTGTTCGATGAAGTCTTCGTGTGGAAGGCGACCGTCGTCCTTTACGGACCAGAAGGTGGAGATGTCATCACCGAGCTTCCAACGAGGAGCGGGCGGCGGCAGCGCCTCGGCGGCGGGAGCCGCGCCGACGACGGAAAATACGGCGTCCGCCCAGTCCGCATGGGCGTCGAGATTGTTGTCGCCCGCCGGGGTGACCCGCAGGATCAGTTTCTGCACGCTGGTCAGATCCACGTCGACCGTTTGGGCAGGCATACCCCCCTGTAGGGGCGGGCTTTGCCAAAGGATCTTCCCGTCGCCCTCGACCGCGAATATGACATTCCCCTTTTTCCCGGTGCGTCCGTTCTCGGCATCGATGCCGGTCTTCGCCCGGAAGCGGCTGCTTCCTCCGTGGAGGTCGATCTTCAAAATCCCGGGGGCATGCGTTCCAAACCCCGAGTTGAACTTTTGAGAGCCGATCATCAGTGGATTTCCTCCCACGGACCGGTTGGCAGAGGGGCGGCCCCAGGCCTGCTGGGCTCGGGAAAGGTCGAGCGAGGAGAGCGGCACCTCCCCGCCGAAAGCCGGGAGGACCATGGTAAAGAGCAGGCCTGCGGCGAGGAAACCGGGAAACGTTTTTTCGGGGGAGATCCGCAAAATAGACGACGGGGGTACGGCCGGGACCAGCTTAGTTCTTCGATTTGCTGAGCCGAAAAGCGAATTCCGCAGCGGCGGCCATGCGAGTTCTCGCGCCCAATTTCATCTTGATCCGGGTGATGTGAGTCTTGACCGTTTCCGGGCTGATAAAAAGAGCGCGGGCGACCTCCTTGTCCCGGAGGCCGGACAGGAATTGCTCCATGATCTGGGTCTCGCGCGGGGTCAACTCCAGGAGATGGCGGGGGGTGAAGTGCTGCCCGAGATTTTCCATAATGCCGAGGCTTTTAAACCGGTGCGGCGAAGCTAAGCAACGAGTTCGGCGCTTCACCAGTGACGTGGATTCTTGGGCGCGAAAATGATCCCGGCGAGCGAATTTAGCTAAGCGTCATTGTTGACGTGACAGAATTTCGGGAATTGAGGCGAGGCGTCACTATTGACGTTAGGCGCGGAGTTGCCGGTGAGTTCTCTCCCTCTTTAGGTGGGGATCAGTTCTCAATTCTATGACTATTCCCCGCCTAAGTTTGTTGACCTCCAGTTGTTTCGCATTGCTTTCCATTTCTGCGGCGTCGAGTGCGTCCGCCGCGAGCTATCTATGGGACCCCAACCTGACCACCACCGGCAGCGACGGCAGTGGAACGTGGGGGGACGCGATTGCCAATTGGGCCTCGGCGGGATCCGATCAATTGCTTCCTTCGGTGGATACAGCCGTCGCCGCTTCCGGCGTCACGGCCACCGGGGTGGCAAATGGCAATCCCTCATTCACGGTCTCCAGTACGACGGGACTGGCCGTCGGGCAGTATGTTTCACTCACCCAGTTTCCGGCCGGTTCCTACATTACCGGGATCGCGGGAAACGTTGTCACGATGAGTGCAAACGCCACGGGAGCCCTAACCACCGGGGCGGCGAGCTTCACGACCGGTAACACCGCGATCTTCGGAGCCGGCACGGGCGCCGCGGGCACGGTGACTCTCACTACGACCGAAAAGGCGGCCTACATGATCATCAATCCTGCCGGATCTGGTAACTACACGTTCACGGGAGGCACGATCAGCTTGGGATCGGGCACCGGCACTTCGAATGGACTCGGGCTGATCGTAAACTCCAGCGCGACGATCAACAGCGTGCTCAGCACCAAGAACATCAACTTCGGAGCGACCGGTCAGACCCTGACCCTCGGAGGCACGGGGGCCACCAACCTGCTGACCATCGGAGGAACGATCCAGGGCACAACGGCGGCGATCGGGCAGTCGAGCACGATCAACCTTACCGGGACGGTCGGCTCTCCCACGACGTTCGGAAACGGTGGTGCAGGCACGACGATCAACATCGGCAACGCGACGGCCTTGACCGGCGGCGTTTCCGTGGGTGCGAACGCCACCCTGACCTCGGTCGGGTCGTTCAGCGTGGGCAACGGAGCCAACGGACTCGTGACCGTCAATGGCGGAACGCTGGCTCTTTCATCCAGCGGATCGGCGATCGGCCGCTCCGGCACCGGAGTGGGCCGCGTGATCCTGAACAGCGGTGCGATCACCATCGCCTCGACGGCCAATTCCGCCACGGATGCCAGCATGCGCGTCGGGTTCCAGGGCGGCGCCAACGCTCTGGTCGACATCAAGGGCGGCACCCTCACGGCAGGTGGGTTCCTCTCCATCAACGATCCCTTCAACGCCGGAACTGGCGGAGCCAATAACGTGGTGAACATCAACGGAGGCACCGCGACCT
>Ga0310811_10002089_pt1 | contig 24914 bp, 22 predicted proteins | sample YCmetagenome_FD_207642 | JGI IMG/M metagenome (GOLD analysis project Ga0310811, IMG submission 207642) | Soil microbial communities from experimental microcosm in Duke University, North Carolina, United States - YC | ecosystem: Engineered > Artificial ecosystem > Soil microcosm > Unclassified ... | reverse complement strand
CCAGCGTGGCACGAACTGACGACCGAATTGCTCCAGATGCTCAATGCTGAATTGCAGTCCCGGGTAAGCCATCTTCCGGGCGCTCCGGGCTTCAAGGATCGGTGGGTACGTGCCTGCTGCACCAAAACGGAAATGATGCCAAACGGCGTTCAGCGAACGATGTTCCGGTCCTTGCCCGAGAAATTGCGGGTAGGGGGGCCAGGATGCGCGCCCTCTTTCGAACGCGTCCGAGACCACCACGTCGAATCCATGGCGCAGGAAGTAATCCAACCATCCCTGTCCACCATCGGGCGTGTCTTCCCAGCAGGCGCCAGTTAGGCCGCCGCCGTGCCACAGCAGTAACGGCAGCACGAATTCCGGTTCGGCCTGCCGGTAATGCGTGGCATACATTTGACCTGCCATGTGGTCGCCGTTCATGTCCATGACGGTTGGCGTATCGCCCTCCACCCGGGCAACAGCTTCACTCTTAAAGCCAACCAGCCTGTGCAGTGCGCCACCGACGTGGAAGCCGCGGATTTCTTTTAATCTAATGTCGTGTCTTTCCATGCTTTTGCTGTTCCGGCAATGCGTCGTTTGGAGCCAGTTCAAGCGCTGGCTCAGCGCACGAAACGAGACACCCTAGCATATGTGGTGTGGGACTGCAGAAGCGTATCGTACACTTGGAGCTTAATGAGACAGGCGCCCGGCGTCACCAGACCAACGAGGAAACTGACCACTTCGTGCAGGGATCTCGCGACGACTTCCAACGCCGCATCTGCCTCGGGGCATGAATCTAGAAACGGCCGTTACCCCCAAGCGGTGGTCGCATGGGTCGGCGATCGTAGACGTCCACTCCCCGGCAGGAGCGCCATATCGACTCACATGACGCTTTGAGCTTTGGGCGCGCGACCGTCTATTCAGGCGTCGAGTCGCTGCTCGGCAGCTTCGCATTGAATGGCGGCTTGCCTCATCCGTTGATAACAAATTTGAAATCTGCGGGCAACGGCGCCGTCACCCGTACTTTTCAATAATGACCGCACGGTTCGAACGGCAAGCCGCGTTCAAGTTGTGCCGCTAGCCCCTACCGTCGTGCCCGCGGCGATGCTGGATCGAGCGTGAACATACTCCCTTCCAGAATGACCGCGCTCCCCACACAGGAGGATCTGTTATCGCTGAGTCCGCTTGTTGCGGGGGATTAAGTCTTAACGAACATTGCGTGCTTCATGAAAGCCCGGCTACGCATTGTGATCGTTCTCGTTGCGCTTAGAACCGGCGAGTGTGCGAATACTCTCCCTCAAGTCGGTACGCGAACGTCGTCCTGGAAACCCTACTCCAGTAATGACGCTACACCATGTGTTAGCCATTTGATTCTGCTGCAACGGCAACAATGTCGAACATGACGCCGGTGTCGATACATCTCTACGAAACCTGATGCAGTTTTCAAAAGGACAGGAACATGAAGATTCTGATCTCGTCGGTCCCGTTAATGGGTCATCTAAACCCGCTACTTTCGATCGGACGCACCCTGGTCGAGCAGGGTCATGAACTCGTCGGCCTGTCGGCGACTGTCTTGCGTGACCGCATTGAACGTATGGGCGCCACCTTCGCGCCGTTCGAAGGTGTCGCAGATGTTGATCTGCGGGACTTCGCCGCTGCCTTTCCCGACTTCACGTCCATTCCACCTGGTCTCCCGATGACTCGCTTCTATTTCGAGCGGGTCTTTGCCGACCCAATGCCCGACCAGTACAAAAGCCTTCAAAGGGTCCTCAAGAATTTCTCCGCGGACGTTATCCTCACGGACAACCTGTTCCTCGGCGTTCTGCCGATGCTGCTCGGTCCTCGCGCTTCGCGTCCTGCGATCGTGTATTGCGGAACAACCTGTCTGCTTTGCCACCGCGACGACAATGCGCCGTGCAACATGGGTCTTCCGCCAGCAAGCAAGCAGGACTATGAGGCGATCGCGGCCGAGGTGGATCAGATGTTTCTAGAGCCGTTCGGGCGTCATCTGAACGGGCTGCTCGCGAGCATGGAAGTCGAACCGATGTCGATGAACATCCTCGATGCCGTAGTCAAACTTCCGGATGTCCATCTTCAGTTGACCGTGCCGGAATTCGAGTTCCCGCGTTCCGATCTGCCGGCGTCGGTGCAATTTGTCGGCGCGATCCCGATCGTGTCGGGTCAGGCGCCGATACCGTCGTGGGCTCATGAACTGGACGGGCCGCGCAAAATCGTATTGGTCACGCAGGGAACGCTTTCCAATCATGATTTCGGACAATTGGTCATGCCGACACTCGCTGCGCTCGCAGACCAGCCAGACCTGCTGGTCGTCGTCACCGCCGGCGGGCGATCTATCGAGGCGATACCGGGGCCGATTCCGTCCAATGCGCGTCTCGCGAGTTATCTGCCGTTCGAGTGGCTGCTTCCAAAGGTCGATGTGTTCGTCACCAACGGCGGGTACGGCAGCGTGAATCAGGCATTGAGTTTCGGTATTCCATTGGTGACGGCGGGCATGACTGAAGACAAGGCAGACGTGAATGCGCGGGTCGAATGGTCAGGCGTCGGTATCGACCTCAAGACCAATAATCCGACGCCGGACGCATTACGCGATGCAATTCGCCGTGTGCCCGGCGAGCCGCGGTATCGCGCTCGTGCATCGGCGCTGGGGAAGCAGTATCGGCAAATCGATACGCGTGGCGAGATTGTGAAGATTCTTGAACGGGTGCGATCTCACGAGGCTGCGAGTTTGTGACGTTTGCCACGGGCATCACATCGCCAGCCGGGCGACGATCATGCAGGAGAAAACTCAACGGCCGGTTCAGTTCGAGATTACCGACCAGATCCGGGACAGCGTCGAGGCATGGATCAACGCGGCAGCGCTGGTGCCGGGTGAGCACCCCATAGGTCCTGAAACAAAGCCCTTAAACTCGTCTGGAACGCATCGGAGAGGCTCGCCTTCTCGTCGTCGCCATGATAGCCGCAAAGGCAGCCAAACGCGCCGCTGGGGGCCGCGGTCACGCGTCGCGTTGTAATTCCAACGGGTTTCCACACGACCTGGGTCGCGTGCTGCCGATCGAAACCTGGCGAACTGAAGCTGTTGATGCCGACGGCGTGAGGGAGCACGCGGCCAGTTTGAGACATTCGACAGCGGCTACGAATCGTCGACAATCCGATGCTGCTAGATGAGTTCCAGGTCAGGTTGACGTGCTTGCGGCAACCTCCGTCTTGCGGCGAACCCATTTGGGTGCGCGACCGGTGACGCGCTTGAACGCATGGCTAAATGCGCTCTCGCTCGCGTAGCCGAGCGACTCAGCGAGCCTGGCAATTGAGACACCGTCCTGACACAGCGCACGCTCCGCCAGGCGCATGCGCCATTCGGTCAGATAGCCGAGCGGACCGACGCCTGCCGCTGCCTTGAAATGAAGGGCGAAGGTCGCGCGTGACATACCTGCGGCCTTCGCCAGCTCGAGGAGGCTCCAGTCTTTGCCCGGTTGTTCGTGCATCAAGGCCCTCGCCTCGCTCGATAGCGTGCGCGCCTGCTCGGAAGCGCTGAATTGCGAGGGGCGGCCCTTCGATGCGGTGATTGCCAGTGCCGGCGTGATGCGGACGCCGTTTGGGCACACCGCCGATGGCTTCGAGACGCAATTTGGAACCAATCATCTCGGGCATTTTGTCTTTGTGAATCGCATTGCATCGTTGATTGCGCCAGGAGGGCGGCTGGTGATCCTCGCGTCTTCCGGCCATCGCAACTCAGATGTCGACCTCGAGGATCCCAATTTCGACCGCACGCCATACGATCCGGGGATCGCGTATGGCCGCTCCAAGACCGCCAACATCCTATTCGCGGTGGAGTTTGATCGCCGACATCGAGCGCACGGGGTACGAGCGACAGCGCTGCACCCAGGCGTGATCAAAACTGAACTCGACCGCCATATGAAACCTGACGAGGTCGACAAGGTTGTGAAGCAGATCAATGCCCAGTTGACCGCCAAAGGGCAGCCACCCTTCCGATTCAAGACGGTTCCCCAAGGGGCGGCGACTTCGGTCTGGGCCGCCATCGTTGCCGGGGCCGAAGAGATCGGTGGCCGCTACTGCGAGGACTGCCAGGTATCGCAGGTTATTCACGGACCGATCAGCCCGATGAGTCCCGGCGTCATGCCGTATGCAGTTGATTCGGAGTACGCCCAGGCGCTCTGGGCCAAGAGCGAGGAGATGATCGGCGAACGCTTTGATCGGCACTGAGACAGAAGGTGCGACGCGATATGTCATATGAGCGGTGTATTCCCGCTATGTGCACATGCTGGCTGTGGTGCAAATTGCGGGCGCAAGCGAAAAACGGTGTATTCACCATTGCATTATCGTGCTGAAAGGACTGACTTCCAAACAGCGGGCTCAGTGGAATCTTTGAGGCGCAACCGTGCGAGGTTGAACTGACCTTTGCGAATGCGATGCATCAACTCCACGCCCGATATCGTAATGGCCGCATCCCTGAAGCGTTTGAAGCCGAGCATTGCGTTGACCCAGGACTTGATGTTGCGATGATCCTGCTCGATCAAATTGTTCAAATACTTCGACGATCGCAATGTCGTGTCCGCGGGCAGAAACTGGTCCGCCTTCATTTCCCGCACCGCGCGGTGAGACGCAGCGTAACCGTCCAGCGTGATTGTCTTCGGAGCGAGCCCTTGACTCCTGATCGCTTTTGCGAAGAAAGCCTTGGCCGCAGCGACATCGCGCCTGGCGCTGAGCCGGAAGTCGACCGTCTTTCCCGCGCGGTCAACTGCACGGTAAAGATAGACCCATTTGCCACGGACTTTCACATACGTTTCGTCGACTCTCCACGAACGACCCGCGGATTTTGCAAACCGGTCCCAGCGCTTGAGGAACGCCGGCGTGAAGCGTTTGACCCAGCGCATGATCGTGGTGTGCGCGAGCGACAGCCCGCGCTCGGCCATTATTTCAACGAGGTCTCGAAAGCTGAGCTTGTAACGCAGGTACCAACGCACACACAGGACGATGACTTCGCGGTCGAAGTGGCGGCCGTTGAACAGCCTGTCGATGTCTGTCAGCTTACTCATAGCCTGCGCGCGCTAGTCAAAACCGGAGCTTACCTACTGGCTTCTCCGATTTGCACCGGAGCCTCGGACAACACGCCAATTCCTGCAATCCACCCACGTATGCTCTCCAGATTTGCCAGAGCATGCCGTAAACATGCGGTGGACCGATAAAAAAGGGCCCGGGACCAGCGTCGCTCCTAATTTCTGCGGTTCGGAAATGAACTCGATGAGTCGCGCTCAGGTCCCCGACTCGGGACGCGCGCGTCGTCGGCCACACGACTGAAGCATCTGATGGAGTTCCGTCCGGTCCGCTCGAGCGGATCGAACCGTCGACGTGCCGTTTCACATCGGAGCAACCGTGACAGAGCAGAAAGATACCGAAAGGCGTCGTCACTCGTGGCGAAGCGGTTCAGCAACAAACCCGCTGGAACCAGCGTCGCTGAATGTTCCCCCGGCGCGGCGCACCGCAGTGTTGGGACTCGTGCTAGTTCTGTTGAGCGTGCCGCTTCTGGCTTTTTGGGGAGCGTACGAAAGCCTGAGCGCGGGGTTTGCCGCGCAAGCTGCCAATGAGGCGGATAAGGTCTTCGAGGAAGCCCGCTACAGTGTTGCATGGGAGGAGTCGGCCGAGCGCAAGTACTTCCTGGACCCACGTCCGGAGGTTTTGCGCGAGCATGGCGAGGCCGGCGAAGCACTGGACGCTTCGCTAAAGAAAGCGATGGCACTTGAACCTGGCAGCAGTGCAATGCTGACCGGGCTGCTGGAGAAGCACGCAAAGTATCGGGCGTTCGCAAAGCCAATGTTCAAGGCCGTCGATGACCACGACATACCGAGAGCCAACGAGATCGACGAGAATTCGGCTGATCCGCTCTTCGACGATATCGAACAGAAAGTCTTCGCAGCGGCGGCGCGGCACCGTGACGATGCGACGATGCAACTCAACCGGCTCGTTGCCGTGCAACGGATCGTCCTGATATCAACCCCGGTGGTTCTGGCGATTGGCGTGGGGCTTGCGCTCCTGTTTCTCCAGATGCTGCGGCGTATTCGCAAGAATATAGATGCGGCGGCCCAGAGTGCGCTGCGCACGAGCGAGCAGAGGCTGCAGGCGCTTGTGGCAAACACGTCGGATGCAATTCTCGTTTCCGACGTCGACGGAAATGTCTTTTACGAAGCGCCAACCCGAAGGCCGGACCCATTGCAGAACATGGGTCAGCTGGTCGGCACCAGTCTGCTCGATCCCATCCATCCCGCTGACCGTCCCACGCTGCAAGGGCTGTTGCAAACCGTGTCGTCGACAGCTGGATCCACGAAATCCATCGAGATTCGCACGCGCGGTGAGGACGATGCGTGGCGCTACATTCAACTGACGTTGACGAATCTGCTCGACGAACCGGCTGTCGGTGCGATCGTGGCGACGGCGAGCGACACAACCGAAAGAAAGAACTTCGAGGAGCAACTGGCCCGAAGGGCGTTCTACGATACATTAACCGCGTTACCCAACCGCGCACTCCTGATTGATCGTATTAGCCAGGCCGAAGCTCGCGCGCGTCGACGCAACGCGGTAATCGGAGTCGTTTTCATCGATCTGGACAACTTCAAACGGGTCAACGACAGTCTTGGACATCACGTGGGAGACCGACTGCTGATCGCAGCGGCCAAACGCCTCGAAGCGTGCGTTCGCCCCGCCGACACTGTCGCGCGGCTAGGCGGAGATGAGTTTGTCATCTTGCTGGAACATCTGGGGAGTGAAGCAACGAGTGAAGGGACTCTGGTTGCGGAGAATATCCTTGCGCATTTCAGTCAACCATTCGATCTCGACAACAAACAGTACATCGTCAGCGCAAGCGTAGGGTTGGCATTCGCGCACGCAGGCGGCGGCCGAGGAGATGCTGACACGTTGTTGCGGGACGCTGATGTTGCGATGTATCGGGCCAAGAATGACGGAAAAGGCCGCTATGTGGTTTTCGAAGAGAACATGCACGCGGAAGCGGTTAAAAAGCTGGAGATTGAAACTGATCTGCGCTCCGCGATCGAGCGTCGCGAACTACGCGTGTACTTCCAGCCCATCATGCAACTTCAGGGGGAGGGGTTTCGTGAAATGGAAGCTCTAGTGAGGTGGCAGCATCCCACGAGAGGTCTATTGCCGCCGTCCGAGTTCATTGCGATTGCAGAAGAAAGCGGCCTGATCATTCCGCTAGGACGATACGTACTGAAAGAGGCTTGCGAGCAAGTCGCCCGCTGGCAGCGGGAGTTCCCCAGCGAGCCGCCACTACAGGTTAGTGTCAATCTCTCTCCAAGGCAGTTCGATGATCCAAACCTCGTCGCCGACGTGGCCGCGGCGTTGTCCAGTGCTCACATCGGCGCTGCCCTGCTGAAACTGGAGGTCACAGAAGGCCTGATCATGCGGGATACGGCGAAGAGTATCGAGACCCTCAAAAGCCTGAAAGAGTTTGGAGTAACTATCGCAATCGATGACTTTGGCACGGGTTACTCATCGCTGAGTTATCTTCGCAAGCTGCCGCTGGATGTCCTGAAGATCGACCGATCGTTCGTTCAGGGCATTGGAACGAGTGCCGAGGACGATGCAATCGTTCGAGCCGTCATCTCGGTAGCGCAGTCGCTTGGATTGACCGTCACTGCCGAAGGAATTGAAACCGGTGAGCAGGCAAGACTCCTTCGCGAATGGTCCTGCCAGGCTGGACAGGGCTATCTTTTTTCACGACCTCTGCCTGCGGAAGAGTTCGCCGCTCTGTTTTGTGCACAGTCTTCCGGTTTCGACCGCAGCCGTTCGCCAGGGGATTTCGCCACGGAGCGCCTCTAGCCCCGGGCATGATGTGTGTTGCTGTTTCACATCATGCCGCCTGAGCTGACGATGCAGCCCGCCCCGGCGCCTCCGGCCCCACCTGTGCTGGTGCTCGGCGCTGTCGCAATTGGATATGCCGCGCCCGTCGCGGCCATAAGAGCGACTGCCGCGGCATCCGGCTCACGGTTGGCATCGATTGCGCCACGTGCGAGGAGCGCTTCAAGATCACTATCCTCGCCTGGTTGACCCCAGTGAATGAAGTGGTCAGGAAGTCGGGTGTGGAAAGCGTGACACCGTATGTTTGCTGCAGACTCTGGACGACAGCGGCCTGCGCGCCCAGAACATCGTCTGAGTTTGCAGCGCCTGCTCAAACGCCGTGTTCGCCGCGAAACCGGCGATGAGCGCGCTTTCATTCGCGCCAAGTTGCGCCGCCAGATACGGCAACAGCAGATCTGTCTCCGACGTGACGTTGTATGTGCCGCCGGCAAATGCAGCAGAATGCAGCGTCGTCGCGCCGGAGGTCGCCGTGATTACGCATGGCATCACTGTGCCAAGAGTTGGGTGGTAGCTTCCGTTCGCATCCGCGGTAACCGACATCGAGCCGCGCGCGCAAAAGATGCTGACTGTCGCGTTTGCAAGTGCTTTGCCGGTTGCCGCCGTGCCGGCGATCGAAATCATCGACTTGCTGTTTGCGCTACCGATGCCACCATCGCCACTGCCGCCGCAGCCAGCGAATGAAGTAGTGAAAGCAATCAGCAGCCTTGCGCCAGCAGGGCGAATGATGCGCTGTAGTCGAGTGCTCAACGAAGTCCGCCACCGGATAGTACGTGAGCTAGACGATTGGGGGGGCGTCTATTCCACTTTCGACCAGACCTTGACGCAGCGAAGGCATGGCTAGCTCGTGGCTGCAAGCAAGGCGAAGGGTTCGTGTCAGAAATATTCGCGGGTCCGCGAGAGCAACCCTTTAGTTCGAGCGATTGGAATAGGGAGGGTACGCCATACGTTTATTCACGGGATTGACCCTGGAAGTTTCAAGCCCATGGCGTGCCGGAATGCCATTCCCCGACGCAAAGTAGGCCGCGCTGACAGTATTGTCGGGAGGCCCGCGAGCGACGCCCGTTGTGCGGTTGCGCGCTGCTGCTGGCCGCCGTGGCGGCAGGTGCGCCTCGCAGCCTCCTGCATGGCTATGGGCGTGGCGAGTCGTTCGCATGCCGCACGCTCGGGCGGCCATTCAGACGCCAAAGAGCAAGCGACGGTTTGAACCTATGATCACTTGTCGATATCGCATTTCCGGTCGTCGAGCACGCCCGTGCATGCCGCCTGATGCGCAACGGTGGCCAACCTGGCGGATGTTGATGTGTGTGCTCGCGTTGACGTGCCTGATTGCTCCCGTGCGCGCCGTCGGCCAATCGACCAGCCCGATTGAGCCGGCTTCATCCGCTGTATCGGCGGGATGCGCGGAGCCGGGCACGTCGGATGCCGTGAGCGCGGACGTCGCCCGGTTCCGGTGCCTCACGGCTCACGAACAGGCGACGTCGTTGCGAACGCGGTTCGAAGACCACTCACTCCTGGCCCTGACCGATGATCAAATCCTTTCTCTGATGGAAGCGATGAGACCTGAAGCCTTCGTCGAGTACGCGAAGTCCGATATGGTGCAGGACGACGCCTACGAATACAGGATGTTCCGGCAGGAGCGTATATCGGGGCGATGGCCGGACCGGCCCGATCACATCGATATTCGATATCAGGACACGCCTCGACGTGTCTACGCAAAATGGCTGCCTGACGGCGCACATGCAGGACAGGAGATTCTTTACGACGAAACCCGCGACCCGGTTAGCATCTTCGGCCATCTGGGCGGTCGACTGCGCATCGTCTCAGGCAAGGTCGCGATCGACGGCGCGTTCGCGCACGCCCAATCCCACCATAGTGTCCGGGATTTCGGCCTGCAGTTCATCACGCGCACCATCGAGCACGATGCGCACAGCTTTCATGAAGAGGGCCTTACTGAAAAGTCTACCCGCATCGAACTCGTGAACGTGCAAGGCGTTCGGTTGCTTGCGTGGACCTGGATCGCTCCGTCGGGGCCACCGGCCCACTACGCGCGGCGCGTGACGCTGCTGTTTGACCTCAAGCACACGTGGCCCTACGGCGAAGACTCGTGGGACGAACGCGGCGACGTGCAGGAGATGATCCGTTTCGAAGACGTCGTGCCTCACCGCTGGAGCGAATCCGCTTTCGACCAGCGCAACCCTGACTACGGCTTTTACTGACGCAGTGCAGTGAAAAAGGTTCATGGGACGATCTATCGACTCGAAACATACCGTCGATGCGCTGAGCCGCGCAGTCACATGCTGATTTTGTGACCACGCTACGCGTTCGCCAGCGTTTGTTCCTTCGAGAAGACCTTCAGCCGATAGCGCTCTCTTGCTCGCGCAGATTCACCGGCGTCATGCGCGGCATGAGCAGATGAATGATGCCGAGCGCGACCAGATAAGCCGATGCACCGACAGCGAAGAGCACCCAATACTGACCGGTGCGCTGCAACGTCTCGCCGATCACTCCCGAGAAGAGGAACGAGCCGATCATCCCGGCCACGCCGCCGATACCGACCACCGTGCCAACCATCCGGCGCGGAAACACGTCGCCGACGGTGGTGACGAGATTCGCCGACCACCCCTGGTGAGCCGCTGCCGCAAGGCCAACAGCGAAGACTGCGTACCAGAGGCTCTGAAAATGCGAAAGTGTGGCAATCGGTAGTACGCATAACGCGCAGACACCCATCGCGATCTTGCGTGCGACATTGGGTTTATTGGACCGCTGCATGAGCCGGGACGACAGCCATCCCCCAGCCACGCTGCCGACGGACGCCATCGTGTAAATGACGATCAACGGCAGGCCCAGATTGCCGATGTCGATGTGCCTCGACTCATTGAGCCATTTGGGCAGCCAGAACAAATAGAACCACCACACCGGATCGGTCAGCAGTTTGCCAAAAATGAACGCCCACGTTTCGCGGTACTTCAGCACCGAAAGCCACCTGACGGATTGCTCGACGCTTTCGTCCCGGTCCGAATTGATGTAATCCAGTTCGCGCTTCGATACCGACGCATGCTCCGCGGGAGGGCGGTACACCAGCAGCCACACCGCCAGCCACACGAAACCGGCCGCCCCTCCCACAACGAACGTCGCACGCCAGCCCCACATGACAGCGGCGATCGGCACGAATGCCGGCGCAACGATCCCGCCGAAGGTTGCGCCCATGTTCCACAGGCCCGTGGCCAACGCACGCTCCTTCTTCGGAAACCATGTGGCCGTGGTGCGGATGGCGACAGGGAAATTGGCCGCCTCGCCGAACCCGAGCAAACCGCGCACGGCCGCGAAGCCGGGGACGGTCGCCGCCAACGCGTGCAGCATCGCGGCCAGGCTCCACATCGCCATGGCACTGCCGTAGACCACCTTGGTGCTGATCCGATCCGCGATTCGGCCAAATATCGCGAGACCCACTGCATAGGCGACCGTGAACACCATCACGGTCTGCGCGTACTGGACCTGATTCCAGCCAATGTCTTTTTGCAGCAGCGGCGCGAGTAGTCCAAGCATTTGACGATCCATGTAGTTGATCGTCGTTGCAAAAAAGATGAGCGCGCAGATGGTCCATCTATATCGTCCGACGGCCGATTGATCGGCGACGGAACGGATATCTATCATTTTCATTGTGTCTCCGCAAAGTTTGTAATCAGTGGTGCCGCTAACATTTCAAGTCGACGAATAACGGAACTCGGCGCGCACGTGCGCTCCAACGCCGCGCTGTTTCTGAATATCACCCGAGCGCCGTATTGCAACGGCCACCCGTCATCGAATGGAATGCGCCGCCGAGCGAAATACTTCGCCGGTCGGCGCATGCGATCAATCACTGCTCATCAGGTACGGTCGCTCTCCGACGGGCCGGCCGAAACACATTTCAAACCAGTCCACCCAGCGCTACACTGCAAGCGCGGCCCGACCATCCCGAGGCGTCATCCGCGCAAAGAAAACAACCCCGGCGGCCACCACCGACATCACCGCCAACCCTGTCAGCCCGCCTTCAATCGACCCCGTCTTCTGCTCGAGGAAGCCAAACGCCGCCGGCGCAACGAAGCCGCCGAGATTGCCGATCGAATTGATCAGCGCCAGCACCGCCGCGGAAATCCGCGCGTCCAGGTAACCCTGCGGAATCGGCCAGAACAATGCCGACGCGGCCTTGAAACCGATCGCCGCAAAGCAGATCGCGACGAATGAGAACATCGGGCTGCCCTGGCCGGCCGCATACATGCCGAGTGCGGCGATCAGCAGCACGCAGGCAACCCACGCCTGCTGGAACTTGAAGCGCGCCGCGAGCATCGCGAAGAAGTACATCGCCACGATCGAGATCAGCCATGGGATCGAATTGAAGAGCCCGACCTGGAAATCGTTGAAATGGCCCATCTTGCGAATGATGCTGGGCAGCCAGAAGGTCGCGCCGTAGATCGTCAGCGAAACCGAGAAGTAGATCACGCAGAAGATCAGGATCTGCGGGTCGCGCAGCAGAGTCCAGGCCGAAGGTTTGATCGCATGCACCGCGTCGCGCTGGCGCTGCTCTTCCTCCACCTCGGCCACTATCGCGTCCTGTTCTGCGCGGCTCAGCCATCTGGCGTCGCGCGGCATCGAGTCGAGCCAGAACCAGATGAAGCCGGCCAGCACCACCGAGGCCATTCCTTCGATCACGAACATCCACTGCCAGCCGTGCAGGCCCCAGCCGCTGATCAGCATCAGCGCGCCGGAGATCGGCCCGGAGAGGATCGAGGCGAGCGCCGAGCCGCTGAGAAAGATCGCCATCGCCTTGCCGCGCTCGTCGCGCGGCAGCCATTGGGTGAAATAGAAGATCACGCCCGGAAAGAAGCCGGCCTCGGCCGCGCCGAGCAGCAGCCGCATCGCGTAGAACGACGTTTCGCCGCGAACGAACGCCATGCCGACCGCGGCCAGACCCCACGTGAACATGATGCGTGTGAGCCACGCCTTTGCGCCGAAGCGCTGCAGCAGGATGTTCGACGGCACTTCGAAGACCGCGTAGCTGACGAAGAACAATCCCGCGCCGAGTCCATAGGCCGCCGCGCCGATGCCCAGATCAGCGCTGAGATGCTGGCGGACGAAGCCGATGTTCACACGGTCGATGTAGTTGACGATGAACATCACGACGAAGAGCGGCAGCACATGCCACTTGATCTTGCGCACGGCGCTCGCCAGCGCGTCGGCTCGGTCCGGGCCGGCGGCGTGGATGGAACGGCTCATGGGGGGTGTCTCCTTGGGTGGCAATGCGCATCGCGCGCCGGACGTGGGCTCGGATGAGAGGCGCGCGTCAGAAGCGTGGGTTCTTGCCGCTGAAAGCCGGGTCGTATTTCTGCATCTGCTTCAGGTCGTCGCGATTGCGCACGCCGCACGACAGGTACTGCGCATGCAGTTCGGCCAGGCGGTCGCGGTCGAGCTCGACACCGAGGCCAGGCGCGGTGGGCACGCGTACCGCGCCGTTGTCGAAGCTCACCCGGCCGCCCTTGATGACTTCTTCTTCCTGCCACGGGTAATGGGTGTCGCACGCGTAGGTCAGGTTGGGGATGCTCGCCGCGACGTGCGTCATCGCCATCAGGCTGATGCCAAGGTGCGAGTTGGAGTGCATCGACATGCCCAGGTCCCACAGCTTGCACATGCGCGCGAGTGTCTGGGTCGCGCGCAGGCCGCCCCAGTAGTGATGGTCCGACAGCAACACCTTGACCGATCCCATCTCGGCGCCGCGGCGGAAATCCTCCATGGTGGTGATCACCATGTTGGTCGCGAGCGGCAGGCGGGTGTGCTTCGCCAGCTCCGCTATGCCGGCGAGCCCCGGACATGGGTCTTCGTAGTACTCGAGCAGCTCGTCGAGTTCGGGTGCGGCCGCGACGCTCGTTTCGAGCGTCCAGTTGGCATTCGGATCGAGGCGCAGCGGCACGCCGGGGAAAGCCTGATGCAGCGCGCGCATGCAGGCGATCTCATGCGCCGGCTCGAACACGCCGCCCTTGAGCTTGATGCTCTGGAAGCCGTACAACTCGATCATGCGACGCGCCTGCGCAACGATCTGCTCCGGGCTCAGGCCTTCGCCCCAGGCATCGGGCGCATAGGGCTTGCCGATGTGCTCGGCGTACTTGAAGAAGAGATAGGCGCTGTAGGGCACGGCGTCGCGAACCTTGCCGCCAAGCAGATCGACGATCGGCGCGCCGACGATTTGCCCCTGCAGGTCGAGCATCGCGACTTCGAGCGTGCTGATCACTTTCGGCGCGTTCTTGGCCGAGTGCGAGCCGGGCGCGAGTTCGAATTCGACCGCGCCGGGGCTCGCCTTGATCGCCGCGCGCACACGTTCTTCCATCCGGTTGAGGTCGAAGGGCGACAAGCCGATCACCAGCGCCTTGGCCTGCTCGAGCACGCGCAGCATCGGTTCGTCACCGTATGTCTCGGAGATGCCTACGCGGCCGTCGCTCGTCTCCAGTTCGACGATCGCGCGCAACGCCCACGGTTCGTGGATGCCGGCAGCATTCAACAATGGGCCGTCGCGGAAGGCGATCGGCGTAATTCGCACCTGGATGATAGTGATGTCGCGGGTCATGTTGGCAATCCGGGAATAGGAGAGTTTCAAGTGGATGGGTGCATAGTAAAGCACTAATGTATTAGTGCGTCAGTGGGGTAAATACTCAGGCTCCGCCAGCTTCCGCAAGCACCGGGCGCGGGCCGGCGTCGGCTATAGTATTAGTATCTCAGCGGGCCGGAACAGCAGATTCCGCCTGCGCTTACGCTTCGTTCCTGCCATGAAAACCAACGCTTTCCCGTCGACACTGACCCGGCTCGACCGGTCCCGCCATGCCGCGCCGCAGGTATTCGAACGCCTGCGCGAAATGATCCTGTCCCTCGAACTGGCGCCCGGCACGGTGCTCTCTCGCGCCGATCTGGCGACGCAGTACGGTCTGAGCCAGACGCCGGTGCGCGACGCGTTGATGAAGCTCGGCGAGGAAGGCCTCGTCGACATCTTTCCGCAGCACGCCACGGTGGTCAGCCAGATCAACGTGACGTCGGCGTTGCAGGCGCACTTCCTGCGCCGTGCCATCGAACTGGAAGTCGTGCGCACGCTCGCGCAGCAGCACGATGCAGCGCTGATCGGTCAATTGCGCGCCACGATCGCCGGGCAAAGGGAACTGCGCGACCTGAAGAACTACGAGCAGTTCTCGGTGCTCGATCAGGCCTTTCATCGGCAGATGTACGAGGCGGCGGGCGTGCCGCAACTCTGGGATCTGGTGCGCCGACGGGGTGGCCACATCGACCGGCTGCGGCGTCTCCACCTGCCGGTGGAGGGCAAGACGATGGCGGTGGTGCGCGATCACACCGAGATCGTCGATGCGATCGAAAAGGGCGACGCCGAGGCCGCGCAGGCGGCACTGCGCAGGCACCTGTCGGGTACGCTGAACCAGGTCGATCAGATCCGCGCGAGTCATCCGAACTTCCTGACGGATGACTGAAGGCGTCCGGCGAGGGTGCGGGCCAGATGTGATGTCGAGTGGGCGGCACGGTGTTGCGCAGCGAACCGGCGCCTATGTGACCCAGCCGTCGCGGGCGCACGACTCCATTACGCCGAGCAGCGCGCGTTTGGCGGCGCTATCCAGGTGAGCATACGCGAGGCCGATGCCGGCCCGATGATCCGCAAGTTCAAGCGGACGCGCGACGACTTTCGGCGGCAACGCGAGGGCCGCTTCGGTCGGAATCACCCCGATGCCGAGCCCGGCCGAGACCAACGCGAGCATGGTCGAAAATTCACCGAGTTCCTGAGCGATCTGCAGATCCGCGCCCTGGCGTTTCAACGCGACGAGCATTTCGTCATGGAAGCCGGGCGCGTAGCGCCGCGCGAGCACGAATGCAGGATAGCCACGTAGATCGGCTGGACGAATCAACGCTTGCGTGGCGAGCGGGTGGTCATCGGGCAGCGCAACCACGAACGACTCTTCGAGCACGAGACGCGTTTCCAGCCCGGCGCCGGTCACAGGCAGACGGACCAGGCCGAAGTCCAGCTGGTTGCTGTGCAGGGCGGCGATCTGATCCGGCGTCGGCATGTCTTTCAGTTCGAGCGTGATGAGCGGATAGCGCGCATGCATGCTGCGGATCAGCGTCGGCAACAGCTTCGGCAGGACCGACGACACGAACGCGATCCGCAAGGTGCCAATTTCGCCGCGTGCCGACAAACGGGCGGTCTGCTCCGCACGCATCGCCTGATGAAGCGTGGCGCGCGCCTCGGGCAGAAAGAGCCGCCCGGTTTCGGTCAGCGCCACCTTGTGCCGGTCGCGTTCGAGCAGGCGCACGTCCAGTTCCTCTTCCAGCGCCTTGATCTGCATGCTCAATGCCGGCTGCACGATGCACAGGCGCTGCGCCGCCCTGCCGAAATGCAGTTCCTCGGCTAGCGCGACGAACGCGCGCAGATGCTTGAGTTCCATGATGTCTCTTTGGCCTCGGGCCGGTCTGTCGGCCATTATCAAGATTCATGATAACAAGGTCACGAAAGACTATTGGCGCAATCTCCGCGTCTGGAGTGAACTACGTGCATCGAGAGACAACCGGAAGCGCATCGAATGCGTCTTTAAACATGTACGAAACATTGAATCTGTTCAGCCTGAAGGGGCGGCGCGCGTTGATCACCGGTTCCGGGCGCGGCATCGGGCTCGCGTTGGCGCGCGGCCTGGCAGGCGCAGGCGCGGCCGTCGTTATCAACGATCGCGATGAGCAGAAGGCGCACGCCGTGGCAGCAGCATTGCGCGATGAGGGTTTCATCGCGGATATCGCGGTATTTGATGTGACGCAGTCCGCGCAGGTGTCGGCAGCGGTAGATGAATTCGAAGAGCGCGTCGGCGCAATCGACATCCTCGTCAACAATGCCGGCATCCAGCGCAGAGCGCCGCTCGAAAACTTCAGCGCCGCCGACTGGAACGACCTGCTGCGCGTCAACCTGGATGGCGCTTTTCATGTGTCGCAAGCGGTCGCTCGCCACATGCTGCCGCGCGGACGCGGCAAGATCATCAACATCTGTTCGGTGCAAGGCGAGTTGGCGCGGCCGGGCATCGCGCCATACGCGGCAACCAAGGGCGCGATTCGCATGCTGACCAAAGGCATGTGCGCGGAGTGGGCCAGTCGCGGCATTCAGGCCAACGCGCTCGCTCCTGGCTACTTCGCGACCGATCTCAATCGCGCGCTGGTCGACGACCCCGCGTTCTCCGACTGGCTCTGCAAGCGCACGCCGGCCGGACGCTGGGGCCGCGTGGAAGAGTTGTGCGGAGCCGCAGTGTTTCTGGCGTCGTCGGCGTCGGACTTCGTGAACGGGCAGACACTTTTCGTCGACGGCGGACTGACGAGCGTGGTCTAAGACTGTCCGGCGCGCCGCTACACAACCGCATAACAGGGCATCGGAAAGGAGACAGCGAAATGCATTCACTCGCTGGCAATCAAAACGGAGAGCAGAGAGTACGCAGAAACGTCGTGGTGTTTCGCGCGATTCCGGACGACCTTCTGGAGCGAATCAGCGCGAAGCATCACGTGGTCGTCGCCGATCCGCGACGCGCGCAAGAGTTGCCGCGCTTTCGCGACGCGCTGCACGACGCGGACGGCCTGATCGGTTCGAGCTTCAAACTGGGCGCAGCAGAGCTCGATGGTGCGCGGCGTCTACGAGTGATTTCGAGCATTTCGGTTGGTGTCGACAACTACGATCTCGCCCGTCTGAAGCAGCGTGGCATCACGTTGTGCCACACGCCCGGCGTACTGACCGAGACCACGGCGGACACTGTGTTCGCGATGATCATCGCCGCGTCGCGGCGTCTGGTCGAACTGTCGAACCATGTGCGCAACGGCCACTGGACGCGCAACATCGGCGAGGATCTGTTCGGCTGGGACGTGCACGGCAAGACGCTCGGCGTGATGAGCGCGGCTTTGCTCAACGAGATTGCGCGGGTCGGCTAGGCCGCCGCGGGTTGTGTTTCGCAGGAAAGTGTAGGTAGCACGATCCGACACCTCGCGGGAAGACGAGGGCGGATCGATGAGCAGCGGACCGTCCGGATCATCGCTGATCAGGAGCGGCATCCAGATTGGAGGAGACATCATGAAACACCAGCAAACCATTGCCGCCGCTTCGAGCAGCGCCTGCAACGACGCCGCCGCAGCCAGGCAGGAAGTGAACACCGCCGATCTGTATCGCGCGGCGTGGGCGGCTTCGATTGGCAGCGCGCTCGAATACTACGACTTCGCGCTGTACAACCTGGCGTCGGCGCTGATCTTCGCGCCGCTGTTCTTTCCGTCGAGCGATCCGGGCATCGGCCTGATTGCGAGCTTCGGCGCGTACTTCCTCGGCTTCGCGATCCGGCCTGTAGGGGGCATCGTTTTCGGGGCGCTCGGCGACCGCTATGGACGCAAGTTCGTCCTGATGGCGACGATCCTGCTGATGGGCATCGCCAGCACGCTCATCGGCCTTTTACCCACGTATGCGACCGCCGGCGTCTGGGCGCCGATCCTGCTCGTGGGCTGCCGGTTGCTGCAGGGGCTGGGCGCGGGCGCGGAACAGGCCGGCGCCGCAGTGCTGATGGCCGAGTATGCGCCGGCGAAGCGCCGTGGATATTTCGCCGCACTGCCATTCATGGGTGTGCTGCTCGGCACGGTGATGGCGGCCGCGATCTACTTCGCGCTGGTGCGCGTCGAAGACATTTCGCAAAGCTGGCTCTGGCGCGTGCCGTTTCTGTTGAGCGTCGCCATTGTCGCGGTGGCGATATGGATCCGGTTGAAACTCAAGGAGTCGCCGTCGTTCGCCAAGCTCGAAGCTCGCCAGCAAGTGAACGACAGTCCACTGAAACACCTGATCAAACATTCAAAGCCGACGCTGCTCAAGGTCATCGGCATGCGGATGGCCGAGAACGGCGGCTCGTCGATCTATCAGTCGCTCGCGATCAGTTACATGGCGACGGCGACGGGCCTCAAAGGACAGATCGGCCCTGTCGCGCTGCTGCTGGCCGGGGCGTCGGGGGCGATCGTCATCCCGCTGACCGGCATGCTGAGCGACCGGTTCGGACGCATTCCCGTCTATCGCGCGTTCGCCGCCTATCAACTGCTGCTGGCTTATCCGACGTGGTGGGTGCTGAGCCAGGGCAATGCGGCGGCGAGCATCACGATGTTGTGCGTCGCGCTTGCCGGCGTCTGGGGCATGTTCGCCACGCAAGGCGCACTGCTTCCCGAATTGTTCGGTGCGCAGCATCGCTATGCCGGCGTGGCGGTGGGGCGCGAAGTATCGGCGGTCATCGCGGGCGGGGTCGCGCCGCTCATCGGCGCTTCGATCATCGCGTGGGCCACCGTGCACTGGGGCGGCAGCGAAGGCCGGATACTCGCATGGATTCCGCTCGCCACTTACGTCGCGATCTTGAGCCTGATCGGCGTGGTGACGACCTACTACACGCCGGAAACGCGCGGCCGCGATCTCGATGATTTGCGCGACGCGGCCGAGGTCGCCGCTGCGTTGCATGAAGAGCAGGCGCTTCGACCTTCGTAGTCTTTGTGGTCACCGCTCTGTTGAACTTTGCGGTTGGATAGCCGACGCCGCTCGACCAGATTCAGCCCCCTGGGGTCGAGCGAGCGCTCGGGATCGCATGATGATCCGCTGAGGTATGGCCTACGTCCCCACGATAAGAACGAATTGAGCATTCTTCATGCACGCGCTTGCGTCAATTCGCGCAGCGCGACATGCTGCAATAGCATGATGGTTTTTCCGTCGACGATTTCACCACGCTCCACTGCCGCTACCGCGTCGTCCAAGGTCAATTCCATGACTTCGACATCCTCGCCTTCCGCTTCGATTCCTCCGCCATGGCCGACGCGCGTCGTCGCGTCATATTCGGCGATGAAGAAGTGGAGCTTTTCCGTCACCGATCCGGGGCTCATGTAGGCCTCGAATATTTTCTGCACGTCGCGCACGCGATACCCCGTTTCTTCCTCGACCTCGGTGCGAATGCGCTGCTCCGGCGACGCGTTGTCGAGCAGCCCCGCCGCGGCTTCCACCATCATCCCGTCATGGCCGTTGACGAACGCGGGCAACCTGAACTGCCGGGTCAATATCACCGTCTTCCTGGCGCGATCGAACAACAGGATCGTCGCACCGTTGCCACGATCATAAGTTTCCCGGCTCTGTCGTTGCCAGGTGCCGTCGCGTCGCTGGAAGTCGAAGGTCGTCTTCTTCAACACGTACCAGTCGTCGGACAGCACGGTCGTATCGATGATGCGGACACGGTCTTGCGTTGCAGTCATGAATTCCTCCAGTTCGCGAAAAGGACGGTTTCATGATATCGTGCATATTCGTGCAATATCAAGAACAAACGTGCAATGTTATGTTGACGTCACAACGCAAGAAGGCGATTCTCGACTTGCTGTCGCGGGACGGACAGGTGCTGGCGGGGCCGCTCGCAGTCACCTTCGGTGTCTCGGAGGACACCATACGGCGCGACCTGCGCGAACTCGCCGCCGAAGGATTGCTGCAGCGGGTTCACGGCGGAGCCTTGCCGGCTTCGTCGGCGGTCGCTCCGTTTGAGCAGAGACGTGCGCTCGAGTCGTCGGGCAAGCGCGCGATAGGGATTGCTGCCGCGGCCATGATCGAGCGGGGCAGCATCGTCGTCATCGACGGCGGGACGACCTCGGCCGAGCTCGTGAGACAGATCCCTCGCTCGTTGTCGGCGACCGTCGTCACGCATAGTCCGACGGTCGCCGTTGCGCTGGTGGACCATCCGTCAATCGACGTGATCATGATCGGCGGCAAGCTGTACAAGCATTCGATCGTCAACGTCGGCGCTGCGGCCATCGAGGCGATGTCGCATATCCACGCCGACATTTACTTCATGGGTGTGACCGGCGTTCATCCAACGGCGGGGCTCAGTACGGGCGATCTCGAAGAGGCTTATGTGAAGCGGGCGTTTGCCGCGCGATCCGCCGAGACAGTCGTCCTCGCGTCGATGGAAAAGCTCAATGCGGCGTCGGCGTACTCGATTGGTGACGTGACGCTTGCGCAGACGATAGTCGTCGAGAAGTTGGCCGATGCGGCGTTCACCAGCGCGCTGGAAGCCGCGGGTGTGGGGATTGTTCGCGCGTGACGCTTAGGCGCTAGCCGGCCTCGTCAGCACCGACGCCGCAATTGCTTCGTTCAGCAGACGATCGATGACTTCGTCGACGGACGCGCACGTGTCCACGAGCGCCGACGATTCGCCTGCAAACAGCGCCATCTTCTCCAGATCGCCCGTGGTCGTGCGCAATGGCGAGTTGGTATCGAACTTGTAAATGGGGTAGTCGGGTTCTTGCGCGATCACTTCGCGCGGCAAGAGGTAAGGGTCGTTGCCGAACAGGCGGCTGCCCGCTTCCCGAGTCACGCTGTTGGCGAGCACACGCACGGGTGAACCTGGTGGCCAGTTGATTGCGTAGATGTCTGTGTGAACGGTATCGCCGGCCTGCGCGTCCACAATGCGTTGCTTGTGGTAGTCGTGCGCAAACGACTCATGCGTCGCAAGGAACAGGGTGCCGCAGTGAATGTCCGACGCGCCGAGTGCAAGAGCGGCGATGAGCCCGCCACCTGTCGCGAATCCGCCAGAGGCGACCACCGGGACGCGCAGATGCTTTGCAAGCTGAGGCAGCAGCGTCAGGATACCGGTGCGTCCACGCACATGACCACCCGCTTCGATACCCTGGGCAATGATCACATCGGCACCGGCCTTTTCGGCGGCAAGTGCGTCCTGAAGGGAGCCCACCTGATAGAGCACGATTGCCCCCGCGTCTTTCGCGCGCGCGATGACTTGCGGGAACACGTCCCAGAAGAAGCACATCGCCGGCACGCGCGCCGACAGGCATGTGTCGAGTTGCGCGGCGAGAAGCTTGGGCTCGGTCCCTCTGGGAATGACATTGACGCCGAAGGGACGATCCGTCGCTGCACGCACTGCAGCGATTTCGCGCTCGATGACAGCGGACGGCTCCCGAACCATGCCGAGCAAGCCGAAGCCGCCCGCATTCGAAACGGCCGATACAAGTTCGGCGCGCGCAACGCCACCCATCCTCGCCGATATGATCGGATGCCGGCAACCCAGCAGACGGGTTAGAGCGGTCTCAAACGGTGCCTTGCTTTCGGTCATGAGCGTCCCTTTAACTCTTTACCTGTCGTACCTGGTGCAAGTGCCGGGAGCGGGGGCAAACAACACTCGATGGATATTTCGGGTTGCCAGGCCTTGCAGGGTCAAAGCTTCTCTACAGGGTAGAGTAGGGCAGTAGGAAGCACACTGCTGGCTTCGTGACCGCGGTTGCAGTGCTTGTCTCACGATGCTCTCTCGAGCGAGCCGGACGGCAACCCGGCCGCCGGACCAGACACACCGATTAAGCTTCACATTTCTGCAATGCGCCGACATCCTGCCTACTGGCACGGTGGAGTCGCAAGATTGCGACAGGCAACGGCAACCCGCCAGTTCAGGCCATACCACATGTCATTCCACTGCCAAAGTGGCACAACATGCAAGCCGACGCGCGAGACGTTGCGTCAAAGCCTCATTTTCTGATCCGCACGCAGTCATTCTGGCAAGATTGGAGTATCGTCACTCCGACGCATCCAGATTTCGACCGGTGTTTTACGGTTGCTTGTGTTTGCATTATCGCCTGACCCAACGCATTATCCGCAATATCGTTCTATTCAATTCACCCGGAAAGATTTTGGTGGTGTAGTGCAGCGTTCGTATTTGGGACGCTAGACAATTGTGACAACAGGAGAAAATGCATGAAGGCAATTCACGCAATCAAACTGGCAGGTACTGCACTTCTTATCTGCGGTTCGATCCACGCCTACGCGCAGGCGAGCGACGCTGCCCCTGCCACTGCCACCCCGGCAAGCACAACGGCCGCGCGGCAGCATTACAAGTCGCTGAAAGCAGCGAACCGCGCGCTACAACGTCAGGTTCGCTCGGCGTTGGTAAAGGATAGAGGCGTCGCCATGTCCAATGTCACCGTCCGGGCTCGCGACGGCGCCGTCACGTTGCAAGGCAGTGTGCCGCTTCAGGCCCAAAGCGACCGGGCAACTGAGGTGGCGAAGGGCGTACCGGGCGTCGTCTCCGTCAGGAACGCGCTGTCCATCCGTCCTGTTGGGACCTGAGGCCATCCAGGCCGAATGCCGCGCTTTGCAGCAGTCGACGTTCTATTTCTGTCCTCCAGTGACGGCATCAGACCTGCCAACATCAGGCGCCGTTGCGCCGGCGCGTTTCGAGCGCGGCTTAGGGCCGCGCTCGTCTCTGGTTGCCGTCAAACGCCTTTGATTCACGTCCGCAATCACGTTGCTGGATATGAAGTAGCGGGGCGCTCAGTCGCGTAGGCTGTCCTTCACAGCTACAAGGGATTTGTTCGGGCGCGCGCGTCTTCGCGCTTGGCCTTCGTCCCTCGATACACGGGCAATCGCCAGCCGTAATAGAGCGCGAGAAGGCGAACGCCGACGCAAACCGCCGTCGCAACCCAAGGCGTCCACGCGGACATCGCGCCCACCTCCGCAGAGACAACGAAGACGAGCGCGCCAAGCAACGCTGCGGACGCATAGATTTCCCGCTCGAGTATCGCCGGCACGCGGGACAGCAGCATGTCTCGAATGACACCGCCACCCACTGCGCTGACCGTTCCCAGCAGGATGGCGAGTTCGGCATTGTGCCCGTACGTCAACGACTTCTGCGCGCCCGACACTGCGAATAGACCAAGCCCGACGGCATCGAAAAACAGCACGGGAAACCGCAGTCGCCTGACTTTCGCGTAGGCTGCGATGGTGACCGCCGACGCGAGCATCGATGTCGCCAGATACCGCCAGTCGGAGAGCGCGGCAGGGGGCGTCGCGCCGATGCAAACGTCGCGCACTATGCCGCCACCACAAGCGACCACGAAAGCGACCGACAGGATACCGAACAGGTCGAGTCTTCGCTGTCTTGCGGCCACCGCGCCACTGATCGCGAATACGAATGTGCCGACAAGGTCGAGCACCTGATAGACAATATGCGAGCTCACTTTCCCTCGCCTTGCTCGTCGAGCCACACCGAAGCCGCGCAGATCATCGCTTCGAGTCCGGTTCTCAGTGTAGGGTTGAGCGTCGGCGCGTACATCGGCGAATGATTGCTCGGAATCTGGTTGATCTTCTTTTCCGCTTTGGCTTGCGCATAGACCTGCACGTCGGTCCCGCCGACGATCCAGAAAACATACGGCACGCACCATGTCTGGCCGAAAACGCTGAAGTCTTCACTGGCGGCGGCCGGTTCGGTCTCGAAAGCGCGTTCACCGAACCAATGTTTAAAGGCCTCGCCGATACGGCCCGATGCAGGTTCGTCGTTGATGGTCAGCGGATAGCTGCTCAACGTCTTGAACTCCGGATCACGCGGCGCACCGGATGCCGTACATTCAGCGCAGCAGATTCTGCGAATGGCACCCAGCATGTATTCGCGCACATCTTCATCGTAGGTGCGCACGTTTAGTTTGAGCGTGGCGTCGTCGGTGATGATGTTTTCTTTTGTACCCGCCTGCAACGCGCCGATCGTTAGCGCCGCGCTGTCCAGCGGCGCGATTTCACGCGACACGATGGTCTGCAGTCGCATGGTTGTCGACGCGGCCATGATGACCGGATCGATCGACGCTTGTGGTTGCGATCCATGCGACCCGCACCCGAATAGCTTGACCTTGAGGCTGTCGCCCGCCGACAGGATCGTGCCGCTACGGTAGCCCACTGTGCCCGCAGCCCCCACCATCACGTGTTGTCCGAGGACGATGTCCGGCTTCGGAAAACGCTCCGCCATGCCGTCGTCCATCATGCTGCGCGCGCCCAGTCCGACTTCTTCGCCCGGCTGAAAAACGACCAGCACGGTGCCCTTCCACGCGTCGCGATGTTCGGCCAGCAGTTGTGCCGCACCGATCAACCATGTCACGTGAAGGTCATGGCCGCACGCATGCGCGACGCCGACCTCGATACCGTCCTCGTCTTTCGT